>Ga0163150_10004405_pt1 | contig 18876 bp, 14 predicted proteins | sample OliLakLV19P2IB_FD_148628 | JGI IMG/M metagenome (GOLD analysis project Ga0163150, IMG submission 148628) | Freshwater microbial mat bacterial communities from Lake Vanda, McMurdo Dry Valleys, Antarctica - Oligotrophic Lake LV.19.P2.IB | ecosystem: Environmental > Aquatic > Freshwater > Lake >...
AGGTTGGCGGATGGCCTTCTCTTTCGCCGTGCACACCGAACGATGACGGTCGTCCGGGGAAAGTCGGCTCAGGAATTTCTACGTCGTCTGCTAAAATCCGCGCCAGATGACACAATCATCCAATCCCGTCGGCACCTATCTTGAAAAGATCCAACAAGAGCTGAGTACTGGCCACGCACAGGAACACAGCTATCGCCCCGCCCTCAAGGAGCTGTTTGAGACAGTGACCGGCCTCCGGGTAGTGAATGAGCCGAAGGGCTCGGCGCATGGCCGCCCCGACTTCATTTTCGTCAAAGGCGACGTACCCATTGCATGGGCAGAGGCGAAGGATCTGCATGTGAGTTTGGAGAAGATCGAAAAGAGTGAGCAGATGGAGCGTTATTTCGGCTATCCCACACTGATCCTAACCAACGGACTCGAATTCCGCTTCTACCGCAACGGCCAGCGGTACGGCGATGCATTCGTCCTTACGGAGAAACACGGCAATACACTGGAGGCCAGACCGGATGCCTTCGCGCCGTTTGTACGGACGCTCGCGGATTTTATGTCGGGCGAGATAGACACCATCCGCTCCGCCGAACACCTCGCCAAGATCATGGGAGGCAAGGCGCAGCGTCTGCGCGACAACATCATTGCGATGTTCGATCCCGCATTTCCCGGCTCCAGGGGGGAAATAGAAAACATCATGCAGGTGCTGCGGCAACGCCTCATCAAGGATTTGACCGTAGAGCAATTCGCGGATCTGTATGCTCAAACACTCGTCTACGGATTGTTCGTCGCCCGCTATCACGACGACAGTCCCGACACGTTCACTCGTACGGAAGCCCGCGAGCGCATTCCGGCCAGCAACCATCTTCTGCAACAGTTCTTCGATCACATCGCGGGCGCAAACTTTGAGAAGCGGCTTTCTTTCATCGTCGATGAACTCTGTGACGTGTTCATTCATGCTGATGTGCATGCACTGGTTCATGGTCTGTATCTCAAAAAAAATGATACGCACGATCCTATTATTCACTTCTACGAGGATTTTCTTCGCGAATACGATCCAAAGCTCCGTATGGAGCGCGGCGTCTTCTATACGCCTCTTCCCGTCGTCCGCTATATCGTGCGAAGTGTAGATACATTATTGAAAGAGCATTTTAGTCTGCCGGAGGGGCTAGCCGACCGTGCAAAAATTGACTGGAGCCGCACGGTACAAGGAAAGAAATCGAAGATACAGATCGACCGTGTACAAATGCTCGATCCCGCTGTTGGTACAGGCACATTTCTGAACGAAATCATCCACACGATCCACGCGAAATTCGAGGGGCAGCAGGGAATGTGGCCGCAGTATGTGGAAGACCATCTCATCCCGCGCCTACATGGCTTCGAGCTCATGATGGCGAGTTATACCATCGCTCACTTGAAGCTCTCTATGACTCTCGCAGAATCGGGTGTGAAAGCGACGCAGAAACGGCTACGAGTCTTTTTAACAAACAGCTTGGAGGAACCTGCTGATACGGATATCAATCTTTTCACCTTTGGCTTGCATGGAGCACTTACAGAGGAGGCACAGGCAGCCGCAGAAGTGAAGCGCGATTACCCCATCATGGTAGTGCTGGGCAACCCTCCCTACAGCGTCAGCTCGCAGAATGCTTCCGTCGAGATTGGCCCCGACGGCAAGAAGCGCAAGACGTGGATCGGCAAGCTACTTGATGATTACAAGAAGGATTTAAATGAGAAAAAAATAAATCTGGATGACGACTACATTAAGTTCATCCGCTTTGCCCATTACCTCATCGAGAAGAACGGTCAAGGTATCGTGGCGATGATCACGAACAATTCATTTCTTGACGGCATTACGCACCGCCGCATGCGCCAGCATCTGCTGGAAACTTTCGATCATATGTATGTCGTTGATCTGCATGGCAACAGCAAGCGTAAAGAAAAAGCTCCCGACGGAGGGAAGGATGAGAATGTTTTTGACATCATGCAGGGGGTGGGGATTACATTGTTTGTAAAGACCGGCGAGAAGAAAAAAGGGCTACTCGGCACTGTGCATCACGTAGACGTGTACGGAAAGCGTGAAGAGAAATATGGGTGGCTGGATGCGCATGATGCATCGAATACGAAGTGGACGACGCTGGATGCGCCAGAGCCAAATTATTTCTTCGTGCCAAAGGATTTTGAACTCCAAACTGATTACTTCACTGCAATCAGTATTGCAGATTTATTTGCAGAATGTGGGAATGGCATCGGCACCGATCGAGACAGTTTGTTTTATTCAACGGATAAAGAAGAGCTTGAAAAGAAAATAAATACGTTCTATTCAGATGAAGGCATAAGATCGCCTTTCCAGGAAGAATTTAATGTAAAAGATTCTTCGAGCTATAGCCTGATCGAACGCAGGAATAATACTAAATTAGATTTTAAATATTTTCTGAAGGCAGCATACCGACCGTTTGATAATCAGTACCTGTACTACAATCCTAAGCTAATCAGTCGTCCTGCTTTCAATATTATGAGGCATCTACAGATGCCCAACCTTGCACTTTTGGTGACAAGACAAATTTCATCCGATAATTTCAGGCATGTTTTTTGTTCGGATGTAATCACGGATCGAGATCCCTTGTCTCTGGGAACCCGAGAAAGAACGACTGTTTTCCCATTGTATATTTATTCCAATTCCTTGGAGAACGAAGACGATAGACGTATACCGAATCTAAGTATGGAATTGCTCCAGCCTCTTCTCACCAAACTCCAATTGATATGGAAGGAAGACGGGGCGGGAGACGGGAAATCCATTTGCGGCCCCGAAGACATCTTCGACTACATCTACGCCGTGCTCCACAGCTCTGCTTACCGCAACAGGTACAAAGAATTCCTAAAGATCGATTTCCCACGCGTGCCCTTCACAGCCAATAATGAGCTATTTTGGAAATTGGTTTCACTCGGACGAGAAATCCGTCTGCTACACCTTTTGGAATCTCCAAGATTGGGCACGCTTATGACGCAGTATCCCATTGCGGGGACGAATGCAGTGGAGAAGCTGCGATATGAAGACGGAAAAGTATGGATCAATTCCACTCAGTATTTCGGCGGGGTTTCCAAGGAAGCGTGGGAGTTCCCCATCGGGGGGTACCAGCCAGCGCAAAAGTGGCTAAAAGATCGTAAGGAACGCACTCTCTCTAGTGACGACTTGCTGCACTATCAAAAAATGATTCTTGCTCTAACAGAGACGGGGCAGTTGATGCGGGAGATTGATGCGTTCATCGAAAAAAGCGGAGGATTTCCGCTGTCGTAGCGTCGTCCAGGACTGTTCGGATTGTGCGCTGTACTCCGGCCATAGTTCTGTCCAATTCACCCCGACCTGTCTGCCCTCATGTCCTTGGAACCCCGACCCTCAAAAACGCTCTCTGGGACTCAAAGGTCAATCATCACGTCCGGGCCGCTCTGCCAAATTTAATTCGAGCCGAATGCGAGTGCGAAGCACGAAGAATAAGGCCGAAGATATTTGGTCCCCCGTAGTTTCGCGAAGCGAAAGGAAGGGGGACGACGTTGGACTTTTGGGCGAGAAGTTTATCCTGAGCGAGAGCACACAATCAGTCTGTGCTACACTCGATTCCTATGAACGCACTCACTACACGCCTTGCAGGCATCCTCTCTGACGCTTGGTCCGTTGCCAGCGCTCGATTTATCGAGATCGTGCCAGAGGCACTCCTTGCGATCTTTGTCGTCCTCATCGGTTGGCTTGTCGCGTCTATATTGCAGATGTTTGTTCTTCGTATTCTTCGCTTCTTCGCTATCGATAAGCTGGCTGGAAAAACTCCGCTGGAGCGGTTACTCAAGGACATCGGTGTACGCAGAGGGTTGACTGATATTTTGGGTTTGCTCGTTTTTTGGCTTGGTATCCTCATTACACTCACTGTTGCGTCCGATATTCTAAAGCTCACACAAGTCTCGCATGCTCTTACTGTTGTCACGGGCTACATCCCGCAGGCTATCGCTGCACTGCTCATCATTGTGTTTGGCATGTTGCTTGCGCGTTTTTTACAAGTCCTCACTATCCAGGCACTACGTCGAGCAGAGATTGTGGGAGACAGAGTCGTCGGAAAAGTTGTGTATATTATTGTGTTTGTCTTCGTTGGTTTCGCGGCTATCGAACAGTTGGGTCTACGGCTCGACTTCGTCACGACGAATGCAATTATTATCATCGCAGCGACACTCATCCTCGTTGGTACTGCACTCATCATCGGTGCGCGTTCGCTCATCGAAGGCTGGCTCCTCACACAGTACTTACATCATGAACTACGGGTTGGAGATCATATTGAGATCCAAGGAACCAGAGGAGAAGTTGCACGCATCTCACAGGTTGCCATCATTCTTAAGGTTGGCGACGCCGAGATGACCATTCCATCCAGACACTTTGTCGAGAAGGGATATTCCCGCACCAAGCGCGTATGAGCGAAGGAACGAACATCCGTCCGATTCTTGTTTCCATTCCACACGCATCACCCGTCGTCCCTCCGGAGATTAGAACCCAAGTGGCTCTCACAGAAGAAGAAATTTTGCATTACACGGATTTGTATACTGATCAGATCTATAACATCGCCGATGTACATCTCGTCATCGCAGAGTTCTCTCGCGTGTTTGTGGATGTAAACCGCGCACCAGATGATATCTCTCAAGAATATGAAAAAGCCGAAGAGGGAGTATCGGTGCTGACAACATGGGATGGGAAAAAGGTCTACACCACGCAGCCTGGTGAACACCAGGCAGATGCGCTGATCGAAAAATATCACGATCCGTATCATCAGAAGATTGAAGACGCTATGCCGAACGTAGAGTTTCTCTTCGACTGCCACTCGTACTTGCCTATCGGACCAAAGCTGAAACCAGATAGTGGCAAGCCGAGACCCGATATTAATATCGGGAACATGAACTACTCCACCTGCACGCGTGAGCAAACTGTCTTCGTACGCGATTACTTTCAGAATCTCGGGTACACCGTCGCGATCAACTTTCCCTACGCAGGAAAGTATATTCTCGGCCATCATTGCCACCGTAGGCGCATTCCACCGTTCCTTGTACCTGGTATGCAGCTAGAGTTTAACCAAAGTCTGTATGTGGAACATGAGACCATGAAGCCGATGGCAGATCGGATTTCAGAATTACGAAAAGCATTTGAAGGAATGGTGAATGTGTTTGGGAAGAATTTTTGTTCGAAGTGAAGCGAAGCCAGCGCACTGAGAGTGCTTCTTCTTCCATAATATTTCGTATAAAGCATGCGCAATCCTTTCGAAGTCCGCCGACCTCTCCTCCGAAGTCCTGCGTAGCAGGCGAAGGAGGTAAGCGGACGAAGAAGGATAAATTTCTCTGATCTCAGAGCCAAATATGTTGATCCGCGAAGATTTTTTTTGACGAAGAGGAACGAGAAGGAGTACAAATCAAAGACATGATTGATCGCCCATCCGCTCGTGCGGAAAAAAAGACGCGACAAACCATGTCACATGTTCCATCAGGGATGATGCAAAAGGTGCGCATAGCCATGCTCGCAGCTTTGATGATTCCTAGCGCATCAGTTGCAGTGCAGGGGCAAGAAAAAGTTGATCCAGAGAACGGTAGAGCATTACTGTTTCTCGATGAGATTACCCAAACATCGAGTGATAGTCCTTTTGGTCCCGAACGCATTTTTGGCATTCGAGAAACTCACGAGAAACTGGTTAATAAAATGGCAACTCTCGTCTATGAAACAGAGCCGCTCCCTGATACGAAATGTTTGCGAGTAACGATAGATGATAAAGGGTATGTTCTCGTTCATTCTCTACAAAAATATTGGGATGAATACTGTAGCAATAAAGAAAAAATAAAGAGTAATGCTCTACAAACGACTAAAAACAGCACGACAAGTAATACGATATTGGAAAACGGTAGTGGATCGGGGTTTTGTGTAAAGGCGAATAACGGTGATGAATATGTCGCCAGTAACTGGCATGTCTATGGTAACGCAAATGATGACGCCACAGAAAAAATGGCGAAGCATTTCCCCGCCGATATCGCAGTGATACCAAAAAGGGAAACATTCACATGGGGTGGGTCGGATACATTACCGACTGTCTTCTTGCCCCATGAATCGGTAAACAACAAAACATTGCCATCTCTCGACATTCGTTTCCATGGACTGGGGGTCAACTGTCTCTGCACTGCAGAGGGAAAGCCAATTTCTATTATGATGAAATATGGAACACTAGAAGACCATACCGAGATTGAGATGTTCGCATTACTTGTTCCAGAAGATCAGGTGAAACACCGCTACCAGTTCCAAGGCACATCGGGCAGTCCTGTCACGATCCGAAACACAGGCGAAGTCATCGGCATCTCTCATCATGCGAGAATAGTAGATGGTGTGATGTATCTTATTTTTTCTGGACCAGATGATATACGAAAGGCCTTTGTCATTGCTGAAACGCAATTTGCGACTCATGAATCCATCAGCAACACGATGGCTCTCGATTTTTCATCGTCCTATTCCGCTCTGCCAACGCAAAATTTTCACTCTACTTTTTCAGTGCCAGCCACTGGTAGAAGTATGCTGCGATGATGGCTCCAATGATAGGGCCAAGAACATACGCCCAGGAGAATGAGCCAACACCAAAGGCAACCGCAGGATTGATGACGGCGTGTGAACTAATAGCAGCGACGTGCCCACCGAGTGCGAGTGCGGTACCGATTGTGAGACCCGATGCAGCAAGCTCCACTTTTTTGTAGACAACAGACGCAACACCGATGAAAAGGACGGCTGTTCCCATCGCTTCACCAACTCCTACCATCCACGAATCAACGGGAAGCATGATCACCGCATCGCCCATCATCCACATCATGACGATAGCTGCGCAGAATGCGCCAAACATTTGCATGACGACGTACATACCAGCATCGCGTCCCGAAATTTTCTTGACCACGAAGAGCCCAATTGTCACCGCAGGGTTCAGATGTGAACCGCTGATAGGGCCAACGACGTAGACCATGAGTCCAAGCGTCAGGCCAGCGAGGAGCGGAAGCGGTGTTGCGAAGCCCGCGGTAAGACCGAGCAGGACAACAAAAGTTAGAAGGAATGTACCGATGAATTCGGCTGCAAGAGGCTGGTGTCGCATAAAAAATGAGGAAGGAATTTCGATCATCGTACGAAGAACATGTAAACAAGCGCAAGTAGCAGCCGTTGTGCTAGGCTGCAATCTATGTCGTATCAGATCTTCTCATCGCAAGGAATGTTGCAGCCAATTGCTGAGGCAACTGTTCCGCTTTCGAAGATTGAGTACGCCTACGGATTTGGCGTGTACGAAAATATTCGCGTCGTTCGTGGTCGACCTCTTTTTATGAAAGATCATATCGAGCGGCTCTTTCTCTCTGCGAAAGTGATCGGACTTTTACACACACTACAGCATGAGCAGATCGATGCATGGATTCATGCGCTGATCAAAGAAATAGGGGATGATGCGTTTAATCTTAAAATGCTGTTGATCGGCGGAAGAGCACCTGAGGATGCGTCGCTTTCGATCATTCCGCTGAAGCCACTGTTTCCAGACAAGAAACTCTATACCAAAGGTGCGAGTGTGACTTTGGCTCACTACGAACGCCTGTTTCCGAATGCGAAAACGCTCAATATGCTCGGCAGCTTCATCGCGTATCGCGATGCCAAAAACACTGGCGCGTACGATGCGCTCCTTCTGAATCGCAAGAATGAAATAACAGAAGGAACACGAACGAATTTTTTCCTGATCAAAGGGAACACTATTATCAGTGCACCGAAAGAGGGAATCCTCGAGGGTGTGACAATGAAATATGTATTGGAAGTAGCAAAGAAAGAAGGGATGAATATTGTGTATGCACCAATAACAATCGCATCAACCGAGCGCAGGTCTACGAACCTGCGTGAGGCGGACCTGCGTGAGGCGGACGGTGCATTTCTAACGAGTACATCGAGCAAGATCATGCCACTCACCAAGATCGGTGAGTATGTGCTACAGATTCCAGAGTCTCTGACTGAACTGATGAAAGCATTTGATGCGTTCCTGAAAGAATAGGGATACAACCTCATCTCATCACACAACCGCACGTCGGTAGACGTGCTCTTGTATGGTGCGGGGTGATGTCAAAAAAAGCCCGATCATCCGATCGAGCTTTTATTGTCAAGAATAACTTTACTGTGGCGTTCCAACTTTCGCCTGCATTGCTCGTGCTTCTTCAGCCATCTGCTTTGCGATCTGACGAATTTGATCTGCAAGTGGTGCAAGGGTAGCGCTAAAGCCTTGAGCTGCGTCGGCAGATGCATACGCTGCTTTTGCTTGCGCGATCGTGACATCGAGCTGTCCTGCAGCGCCCGCTTTGTACCCCTGTACAAGATGACTAAATGCCTCAGAGACCTTCACTGCAGCTTTCACAATTGCTTCATCTGGCTTGGCAGCGAGTGCACCTCGCGTAGAAAGCACAGAGCGATTGGAAGCGTACTCCGCTTCTACTGGCTGCTGCTTTTCAAGTTGCTGTAAGACATTTGCAATCTCTGTTTCTCCTTGTGCTAAACCAGCCTGGGTTCTCTGACCCGCGGCGTACATATCGAGACGATAGGTAAGAAGTGCCATTTGTCCGCGTGTAATTTCCTGTGCTGGATTCAGTTTTCCATCTTCGCTGATCGCAGTCATAGTGCTCGCAAGAGCGTAACGCATGACTGGGTAGTACCAATCGGTATTACTACTGACATCACTAGAAAGTGGAGTCGTGATATCTGCAAACGCGCCTTGGTAGTCGATCCCACGTGCAGCCAACGTCATCTTGATAAACTCTGCTTTTGTTACTGGGCGTTCAGGATTGAATTTCTCCACTGTCTGTACAACATTCATAATACGCGCTGCTTCTACAAAAGAGAGAAACCATGATCCAGTTGGGACGTCTGTAAATGACGTGCTCGTTACTTTGGCTAACTCTTCGGCTGGAACAAGCGGCGCAACGATAATTTTCGCTGCCTGTGCGCGGTTCAGTTTTTCATTTGGGTTAAACTTTTCAGCATCTTGGATGATACCTTTCTCACGCAGATAATCGACAGCAGGACGGAGAGCACTATCTGCTGGAACATCGGAATATGTGGCTGCAGAAGCTCCAAACGGAAGGAGCATCGATACAACGAGGAGTGAAGCAAGAAAGGTGGAACGAGTATTCATGGAGAAAAGCGGGAAGGAAACGTAAGTGTATTCTATGTCTTGATGCTCTGAAGTACAAAGCGAAAGATCAAAGACATTGCACAGAACTATAACGGATGAATACTCTATTCGTGACACCTCTTTAGAGAGGGCTCCTTACGAAAGTGTGAGACGGAACCTATCACTCGTAGTGATCGAAAGAGCCCTAGAAGAAGAGAAAATCTCATATACATGTGTATACGTCACGTTTTTACCTGCATCAACGAAAAATCCCTTCAGCACTCCAAACATGCTTTGGGAAGAAGAATAAAGCCTTTGGATTGCTATTGCATATCTTTATAAATATAGTCTTATCAATTAATAGTGCTCTCAAATCTTACTGTAATAAAAGTGAAAAGATCAGACACATCAGGACGTTCAGAAGAAGATGAAGCACTCTGAATCGAAACGATCGGAAACTTGTGAAGTTTTACACTGGATGTTCCTATTTTTTGGCTCTAGAAGTAGAAAAAAGGGTGTCAGTCTTCGAGGTAAAACATATCCGATTCACTTTGTTTTCCTGTCTTGAGAACTCTACACACAATTCCTGTGAGTACATTATGTCAGAAAATGCAGTACATAATCTTGCTTGGAAGCCTAAAGATCAATGAGATCCGATACACATCGCTGCTCATCTATCGCCACATTAGACCGTACAGAATCGGTGTAGATCGCAGGTAGTAGGCGAAATCCTGGAATTCCCTACTAAGACTCGAAAAGATCAATGTCATGCACAACAAAACCTTGCATTAAATTTTGTTTTATGCTAAAATGAGATCAAGTTAATAATAATAAACAAACCAATACCCACTCCAAACAATCGTTGATGCTTCGGAATTTACCCAAAGCACAGGACTGTAAAAAACTCCTCTCTCATGCGAGAGAATATGAGCTCTCTGTGGAGACTCAACAGAAACTGAAATGGTTTTTGCATTGCAGTGAACATTACTGCAACGTCAGTCTTACGTGTCGTCACTTCGGAATTTCGCGTTCAACTTTTTTGCGTTGGGCCACTCGCTTCTGTGTAACGAATCCATATTCCCTCGAAGAACATTCTCGCCGACCACATTCCGTACTTATGCCAAAGACTGAGCTTCGAGTGATTGAATACGTCTCTGCGATGCGCAAAGAATCCCCAAATCTTGGAAAAGAAATAATTGCGAAAGAGTTACTACGACTGCACGGAATCACTGTTTCATCTTCGACGGTCGGTCGAGTCATCTCTCGGCATGGACTCTTCTTTGGTACATCTCCCTTGCACAAAGCAAAGCGAAAACAAGCGCTGGAGAAACTCACACATCAACACACAGACGTTCATCAATCGGAATTCGAACTTGCGAGTGATAAAGAGAGTGCTGCGCTCTTCCCATTACCAAACTTTTCGTAATCATGCGACGCATACTCGCCAGCTTCGGCTTCGGACTTAGTGCTCTCGCACTAATGTCCGCACTTGGCTCCACAGCACACGTCAGTGCTGCGGGCAGTACGTCGTATACGTTGCATTCAAACTTCGGTAACGAAGCTGCTGAAGGTGGTGGTGTTTCCACAAACTACGCACTGCAAGATGCGAGCCACACGTGGAATGAGAAACCTGCAAAGAGCAACAACTATGTTCTTACCAATGTCACGGAAAACACTACTGCATCTTCTTCATCGGCTGGCGGTACAGCAGGTGGTACCGGAGGCACAAGTGGTGGCGAAGGTGGAAGTGGCGGAGGGGGAACCAGAAGTTCTAGTTCGTCATCTAGTTCTTCCAGTACTTCTTCTCTCTCTAGCTCGATAGCATCTTCGCAAGGTACGTCGTCATCTGCTTCACCGACAGCCACAGGTACAATTGATGGAGATCGTGACCCTTTCAGCGAGACGGCCGATTCGGTTGATGTCAGCGACTACACCGTTGTCGCATCGAATGTGACGAGAGTTCTCACATACCAGTTCTTCGATGCCGTCGATGATAAGCCATGTACGCAGGACTTTGTTGTTCTTCGTGGAAGTGCACCTGTGAGTCCATGGGCAGGCTCATACTGGATACTCTTGCTCGTACTGCTCGTGCTTGGTGGAGGATGGATGCACGATACAATGCGGCACCGTGCAGCGCATCGACGTGCAGAGCGAGAAGCGAAGAAGAAAAAGAATAGTACGAAGAAAGTGCTCAGTATCTTCATCGCTCTCGCACTGCTGACAAATCTCATACCACTTCCTGAGAACGCATTCGCAGTATCGACAGTCCCAAATAAGAATATGTATAATGGTCGGTTACTCGATGCGAGTGGCAACGTTGTCACCGCTTCGACGAGTATTCGCTTTAGCTACTGGAATAGTGCGGACTTTGTCACAGGTGACGTCGATGGTGCGGGAGCTATCAATACCGGAGCCACTACCTATATAGGATGGAATGAAGTACACACCGTCACTCCTGATAGTAGTGGTCGCTTCTCTGTTGAACTTGGATCTATCACAACGCTACCTAACTTTGCGACACTCTCGATCGCAAACATGCTCAGTCTCTACTTGCAGGTTGAGGTAAAGCCTGCAGCATCCGCCAATACTGCGTATGAGCTCCTCGATACTGACCCAACGGATACGGCAGTCGATCGATCTGGTGTGCTTTCGGTGCCATTTGCAGAGAATGCGAACTTACTTGATCAGCGCGAAATTGGTACAGCAAGTGGAAGTATTGCACTCCTTGGTTCTGGTGGCATCTTCACACCTTCTGTCGCTCCTAGCGGAACCAATACATCGAGCTTCGTCGTCGATGCCGATAATACAGAAGCAAGTCAGATCGTTTTGCAATTCGGTACTACTCTCGCGAAGAAACTGACGTACGACATTACACGTGTACTCTTTTCCTTTAATGCAAGCTTGGAAGTGCAGGGGAATTTGACCGTCACGGGGCTCATCAATGGTGTCGATATCACAAATATCGCAGGGTCAGCCGATGCGCTCAAGGCGCTCTCAGGCGGAGGGCTCAACCTCAATGTCACTGCGGGTTCATATCGACTCAATGGAAACATCACGAACTACGCAGGAAGTTCTATCGCACTTACATCTGCCGCCATCAACTATGTCTATTTTGACTCGACGGGGCTCATCGCAAATACTAGCGGTTTCCCAACAGATAAGAGTTTTATCCCAGTTGCTGAAGTCACCACCACAATAGGAAGTGTGGGGACAATTGCAGATCGACGTGCGCTTTCCACAAATGACCGCGAGAGTACTGTTTCTATCGTGATGAACCCTGCATTCGAGAAAGCGAGTTACCAAGGTGATGGCGCGAATAACGTCGGCCAACTCTCGGTCTCCTTCGATAATACAAATAAGAAGAACTTCTATGTCTGGACGTCAACAAAGACTTCGCTCCAAGACTATGACATCTTTATCAAAGTGCCACTCTCGCCAGCATTCGCTCGATGGTTAGCAGGAAGTAGTGGTAATCCGATTGAGCTCACGTATCGTTCTACATCGGCTAGTGCTGCAGATAACGCACTCGATATGGTTGTGTACGATACCAATGGTACGCCAGTATCTCTCTCTGGTTCTACAACTGGCCTTGCCAATACATCTTGGACCACTTCACCTGTAGAATTTACTGGCTCTCCAACCTGGACAGCCGGGCAAGATATGCTCATCAAACTCACGGTCAGTGCGAAAGATGATAAACAGATGCAGATCGGTGGTTTGAAGCTCCAGTATACGGAATTACGCTAAAGATTCAGAAGACACGATCATTGCCAAACTGTCAAAAAAACTGTCAAAAATAGTTGGGTATTTTTCTTCTGTCTGTTTTTCATCGCATCCAGAGAATGATGAAGCGAGAGAATCCCTACAGGCAATCTGTTCGTGACATATTTCTATGGTATGTCTAGGTAAATGTAAAGCAGAGGTTTCAAATTTCTGCTATACTATGGAGATTACTTCCAAACACACACATGTTCCGTTCCACATTTCTATTTCCAGCACGACGTCTTGCCGCTCTCGTCAGTGGCTCGCTCGTGCTCTCGCTCACTGTCAGTAATACTGCAGTGGCTGCGTCTTCCTGGAGCCCGACTCTCCTCGTCAATACAGAGTCATTCCAGAGAATCGACCAGGGCGATGGTACGACGAGTGTCGATCTGCAATTTGGACTCACGACGCAGACGATTAAATTTCTCACGACCAATAAATTTCAATTCTCTCATTCCATTAGTGTCCTTGGAACCATCTCGGGTTCGAGCTTGAATGTCGACCGGAACGCGACAATCGGCGGAACATTGACAGCATCTGGGGCAACCAACCTACGATCCACACTTACTGTCCAGGGAAATGGATCATTCAAGAGTAACCTCTCTGGTACGTCTCTTACTATTGACCAAAGTGCCACGATTTCTGGCTCATTGATGGTAAAGACTGCGATCACTTCGAAAGGATCTCTCTCGGGTGCTACCTTCTACGGTGCAAACCTGGGAACGTGTACTGCTGCAAACCAAGCTCTACGTTACGACAAGGCAACAGGGAAATTCTCCTGTGGAACAGTCGCAGCTAACTGGTCTAACACTGGAGCTCTGCAAGGTGCATTCGATACGCGTTTCGTGCGCAGAGCGGGAAGCACGATGACAGGAAACCTCGTCATCCGTTCTACATCTGGTGCGAACGCAGTCAACTTGAACGTTGTAGGTGGAATTTCGGGTGCGTCGCTCCGTGTTTCTGGAGCAGGTGCCATCCATGGACCGCTCGCAATTTCTGGTGCTGTACGAGTTGATGACAACCTTACGATTAATGATGATATAGGAGCTGTGGATGCAGTATTCACCTTTGGAAATGCGTCTGGAAACCAGAATATTACGTTCTCCAATACGCTACAGAAATTCCGTGTTTCAACTGCAGTGAGCGTCCTTGGTAACCTCTCTGGAACATCGCTCACAGTTGACCAAAATGCAACAGTTGGCGGAACAGTGACAGCCAGAAATGTACTCGCTTCGATCGCCATTACAGGTGCACATCTCAATGCGACATCTACATTCGCAGGTGCAGGTCTCTCTACCTGTAGCGGTGCTACGAGTAAGTTGCTCTGGAACTCTACAACGAAGACATTCTCCTGTGGAGCAGACTTAAATACTACAGCATGGTCCAATACGGGTTCATTGCAAGGTGCGTTTGATGCGCGCTACGTCAATACATCAGGAGATACGATGACTGGTGGGCTCGTGATCAACCTTTCCTCTGGTACTCTCGGACTCAATGTACGTCAGACCATCTCGGGTCAAACACTCCGAGTAGGCGTTGGTGGAGCCGATATCCAGGGTGCGCTCAATGCATCTGGTTCTATCCGAACAGATGGAGATCTGACGCTCGGTGCAGATGATGCAGCAACAAACGTCATCCTCACGTTCATGAATAGCGGTACAGACGGAACGCTTACATGGCTTGATTCTTTCGATAGATTCCAGTTCTCACATGGCATCAGTGTCCTTGGAACCATCTCGGGTTCTAGTTTGAATGTCGACCGAAACGCGACAATCGGCGGAACATTGACAGCATCTGGGGCAACCAACCTACGATCCACACTTACTGTCCAGGGAAATGGATCATTCAAGAGTAACCTCTCTGGTACGTCTCTTACTATTGACCAAAGTGCCACGATTTCTGGCTCATTGATGGTAAAGACTGCGATCACTTCGAAAGGATCTCTCTCGGGTGCTACCTTCTATGGTGCAGGTCTTGGTACATGTACAGCTGTTGGACAGTCCCTACAGTACGATAAGGCAACTGGTAAATTCTCGTGTGCTTCTAACGCAATCGGAAATAGTAGTGGCTCCATTCTCTCCCTCCATCCTGAGTACCCAAATGCGATCTACTTCGCATCTGGTTCTAACACGGTCGGTCAGATGACACTCTCTGGAGGAACCACAGCGCTCGAGAACTCGTACGTTTGGACATCGACTCGATCCACGATTCAAGATTACTGGATCTCCGTCCGTGTACGTCTTCCAGATAACTTTGGTTCATGGGACACAGTGAAGCCGTTGCAATTGCGTTACAAGACAGGAACAGCAGATGATGGCAACAACCATCTCACTGTCCGCGTGCGAGACACAGCTGGTGCTCTTGTTACACTTACAAGTGCTAATGACCTCGTTTCATCAACATGGACTACAGCCAATATCACTGGTCCACAAGCGAGTGGCACATGGACTCCGAAAGGCTATATCACGATCTACGTGAAGCTCTCAGCCATGAATGCCGCAGGAGCGAATGCAGCCGCTGGATTCCTGAACCTGAACTTCGAGACAACGACACCGTAATCTTGAAACATTTTCTTTAGACGAAGAGGCCCCGCACGAGCGGGGTCTTTTTGTAGTAGGATGGTGCTATGCGATTCATCGTTCTGATGCTTATTGGTACTCTTGTATCATGCGTACCCAGTCAATCTCTTCCTGAAGAGACGGCTGTAATGAGTAGTAGTACTCGCACGGTGCATACATCTGAACGTATAGATTTCGCTTCCAAGCTCGATGCTCGCTTTCGATTTTCTGCTGTACTTCCTTTCCAAGATCATACTGCGTTCTTCGTCCCATCATCGGAGTCAATCGCTATTTTTAATCCTACTGTCCCGCATACCCCATCTGAGTATCGGGAGCTGCAGGCATCTATCATTTTCATTCGATTTTTTGAAGCTGATCGCTTTCTTACATTATCAACAGTAGATATTCTGGAACGGCAAGAAATAAAAATTGGTTCTCACGATGCTGTACGATATCGCATCAGAAAGAAGGCTGGTGTTGCCGATTTCCCAAATCAACCCTGGTGGAGAAATCAAGAGCATGAACTTATCGATATTCGATATGCACCAAATGGACGTACATTTTTTTATGTATTTTCCTATAGACCAGATCTTGATCCATCAATGTTCCAAACGTTCATGGAGAGTGTCGTCTTTCATAATGACGAAGTAAGCTTCATGCCGCCGCTCGACCGACTGAAGGAGCGTGCAGTTATCAAACCATTTGGTATCAAGATCGACATGCAAAATTCGCCTGTGTTGCCAGAACGATTCTCGGGCTACCACACAGGCATCGACTATGAAATTTTGAACAAAGAAGAGGAAGCCGATGTGACAGTCTTCGCATACTGCGGTGGCCCTGTGCGAGAGAAGAAGAATGCAAACGGCTACGGTGGAGTGCTCGTACAAGAGTGTATGCAGAACGGTGAAGTGTTCACAGCACTCTACGGTCACCTCAGGCTCTCGAGCATTGAGAAGGATGTAGGCGCGTATCTGATTCCAGGTGAAAAAATCGGTGTGCTCGGTACAGGATTTTCTGAAGAAACAGATGGTGAAAGGAAGCATTTGCATTTTTCGTTGCATCAAGGACGGTCGATGGAGCTACGAGGATATGTGCAAACGGAAGCGGAACTCACAGAGTGGATGCAGCCGACTTCTTTCTAGGTGTATTCGAGGTCAAACCGGCCACATTGCATTTTTGCCACGTCTGCACGGTAGTTCTGGAAGGCGCACAGGATTCTCTGTTACTCACGAGACTTGGCGAACTACGTTTCTTGCAATCGCTGACGATTCAGAACGCGGAACTAAAGACAATTCCAAATGCAGTCTTTGAACTCGGTACTCTAAAAGAATTGGATCTCACACACAATGACTTGGTTTCTCTCCCAGATTCTTTTCACTCTCTTCCTTTGTTGGAACGACTTATTCTCACAGAGAATCAGATTGCATCGCTACCGCAAAGTATCGGTCATCTTCCTAAACTCTCACTTCTGCATCTAGATAGCAATGATCTGAAAGAGATGCCAACGGTGCTCCAGTCTCTCCCTGCTTTGGCAGAACTACATCTTGAAAATAATGCATTCTCCGATGATGTGCGTCATGCGCTTCCGTCGCTGTTCCCTTCAGCGACTGTCTACACAGAGTAGACAGTGATGCGGCTAGTAGTGCCGCGTTCCGTGCAGCATGATAGTGAGATTTGCTCCCGCAACAGACGAACCCACTTGGTCGATATCGACAGTAATTTCTGCTCCTTGAGCGAGTGAAGCATCAGTAAGGTTTTCGGTGCCTAATTCAGTGGTAGAACCTGCACTAATCTGCGGAAGAGTTGTCGTGTACAGAGAGCTACCAGCCTCATTGATATCGACAATCAGCGCTGCGCCAGTTGGAGCTGTACCGACCTTGAGATCAATATCTGTCACTGTAAAGCCGTACGGCATCGTGACGGTTGCGCTCTGGCTCGTGCCTGCTCCAAGTGTTCCATCGATGTACCACACCAGCGTACTGGTTGGTGGTTTCCATTCCGCAGTTCCAGAAGCACGAGAAACGAGAACGCTTCCAGAAGAAGCACTATTGGATGCAAGAAGATTGGGTGCTGTGAACGCACCTGTAATTTCTAGTCCGCCTGTCACATGCACATCAGTCGAAAATTCGAATCGATCATTGGAACGACTAAATTTGAGCATTGCATTCAACGTACCTCCGAACTGGATTCCTAGATCGTATGTTTGACCACCAGGATCCGAAATCGGTATATAGGCAATATTCGTTAGATCATCAAGAACGATAGTTTGTGCCGATGCTTCTGGCGCAGGAATGCTGATGAGCGCAACGATGAGAAGTAGGAGTATCGATGTGTGTTTCATACGAATAGAGAGAAAGAGATGAAAATATTATCGGTCTGATTCGATGTACATACGCTGCATTCTTATGTTGCGAGCACTCGCGAGTGTGGCAGCAACAGATGCTCCGATTCCGCGCATCGCTATTGTGGTACGAGGTAAGTTCGTACTGGTACTTCCATCGGCAGTCGTACCATCCGTAACGTTATCGATACGCCAGTAAATGGTAGAACATTGAGGCGAGCAGAAGACGTACATGTCGTACACTTTGTTCTGCGCATTGGCTATTCCAGTATCTGTCCTGTTCTGAGTGGTATTATCTCTTGTAATAAACTGCCAGTTTGTTTCTCCCCTTGTCGTCGACCAACGGAAGCCTGCATAGTCCCCTGCAGGAACATCAGAAGTCACCATCACTATATTCGTCTGGCTCGACATTCCAACGAAGAGACGAGCTCCTGTTGCTGTCGAGTCAGACATACCAATGCGCGAGTTAAAGAAGAAACCATTGGCTCCCGCAGTAGAGCCACGGAAGAAGCTGACCACACTGGAGCTGACACCTGCTGTATCTGCAATGGTTGCAGCTGTAGCGTAGTTGCCCATGAATCCAAATGTTTCTGTGACGGCTGGTGTAGTAGCCGTAGTATCTACGGATGCCAAACAACCGACCGAGTTGTGTGTCGCGGCACTACCAGGACTCACCATACAAATCTGGTTTTGGAAGAAGCTCGGCTGTAATGGGTAATCCAAACCACTTGGGCTCTTCGCTTTGAGAAACGATCGATTTGCAATTTGTTTGGCGTATAGATAAATATGCTCTGCAGGTGGTGCTGGTGGATCTCCATTGGTTTTGATCAGTAGTTGGCCAGAAAGTGTCGCTCCTGACATGAACACTGCTTTCTCGTACACAATGAGCCCTGTGCCAGAACTTCGTACTCCTTGACCGTTTTTATCAATAATCAGTGTTCCTGTCAGGTTACCACCACTACGCTTGAGGAAGATGCCTGAAGCAGTAGCGTAATCGAGACCTCCAGAAGAACCGCCAGTTTGGTCGGTTCCACAGGAGAAT
>Ga0163150_10004407_pt1 | contig 18871 bp, 13 predicted proteins | sample OliLakLV19P2IB_FD_148628 | JGI IMG/M metagenome (GOLD analysis project Ga0163150, IMG submission 148628) | Freshwater microbial mat bacterial communities from Lake Vanda, McMurdo Dry Valleys, Antarctica - Oligotrophic Lake LV.19.P2.IB | ecosystem: Environmental > Aquatic > Freshwater > Lake >...
CCCGAAGGGCGTTCCGAATTCTTCTGCGCTGTGCCTGACCGGATTACGCCGATCACCGCCGCTAAACTGCGAAACTCGACGGAAAACATCGTGAGAACTTAAGGGGGAAAGATCGTGACCCATTACAGTACATCCCCGACGGTGACCTGTACCCGCAAGGCACCCCAAATCCCAACTACTACGCATTCAACTTCTGGCAGTACGTCGACATCTTCAGCTACTTTACGCACCACTGGGTTGCGGTCCCTCCGCCGTCATGGATTAATGCCGGACATCGGAATGGAGTGCCTATTTTGGGCAACTTGACCCCGCCCTACGGTGATAACGGCAGCTTTGTGCAACCGATGCTCGACGCGACAGACCTATACGTCGAGCAACTTGTTGCAATTGCACAGTACTACGGCTTCGATGGATGGGCGTTTAACTTCGAGACCAATCTGTTGCACGGCAACAAGAGCGCCCGGCAACTGGTTACCTTTCTCAGTCGACTCACCACTAGACTGCATTCAGCTCTTGCCGGATCGAAAGTCGTGTGGTACGACTCCGTGGATATGCAAGGGATCATCAGCTATCAGAACGAATTGAACGCGAATAACGGACCTTATTTTGAGGCATGCGACGGAATTTTCCTCAATTACAACTGGAGTACAGCTGGCTTGAACAGTTCGGCCACGTATGCGGGAGATCGCGCTCGGGATGTCTTTGCAGGGATTCAGCCCTTTATAAAACAATTTGACACGTATCAGTCCCTCCAGCAGGCTGACCAAGCTGGTGTCTCCGGCGGACTATTCGCACAGAGTTGGACATATCAAAAGCAGACGGATAGTGACCCATTTGAGAAACGTGAACAGAGGTTCTGGATCGGACATCCGCCACAGTACCCGAAGCCACAGAATTGTGTGGCTTCGGTAATCTCAGAACGCCCACTACCTGCAACATATCCACTTGTGACCAATTTCAATGTCGGCCGCGGCCGTATGTTTTTTGTGGACGGCTCTCAGGTGTCTGCCGTCGGGACGGAACCCGTGGAGGTGCACTGGGGAAATCTGAGCGCGCAGGACATTCTCCCGACATACCGATATTGGACTAGCGCCGGTTCGCCGCGACTCTTCGAACCTCGCATTTGCCACGATGCTGCGTTTGATGGAGGCGGTTCTCTTCTGATCGCCGCTGCGCGCAGCAGGAAAGGCGATTCGATTAAGCTCACTCTGTTTAACGTGGCACTTACCATTCCCGCCGACTGTACCTTCTCCTTGACTTTTATGCCCTTCAATGAGGCCTCGCTGCCCGAACTCGCTGTCATTCTCGCTTGCGTGAGTGGAGACATCGCACTGCCTCAGTCCGCGACTGGCGGGGCAGGTTGGCAGACTGTGACGACCGACTTGTCGAGTCATGCGGGCGCTCAAATCAATTCTGTTCAATTGAAGATTACAGCTGCTTCGGACACTTTGACTGAAGTTGCCGTACTCATCGGTGAATTAAAGCTTATGGATATTGCCGCCCCGCAGTATCCGGCAGCAGTTATGGGTCTCTCAGCTGTTGATAGCGTGTTCACACAATCTGCAATGGGCAGTATGATTAGCAGCCTCGACTTGATATGGGATGCTCCCATTGATGACGCCTGCGCCTGGAACGTTTATCAGGTTTTGGATTCCAGCACTAACGTCACATACATTTTTCTCGGAAGAGCCTTTAGGACCGCCTGGCACCTTGAAAACTTTGTTTTTGGTACTGTCCAGGAGGTGACTTTTTGTGTTCAGCCCCGGAATCGCTATGGGTACAACCAGCCACTCGGATCGGCGACAGCAATCGTATCCGTCACGTGGGCAAATCAGGACTCCACTAATATCGGCGCTGCAGATGTGTGACTCAGTGTTACCTCCCCGTAGCCAGATGACGCCTTTTCCCCTCAGGTCGTCGCTCCTGTTGTCACAGCAATGCGCTTTAGCGGGTTTTGCTCTGAATGCCCTCGTTCCGCCATCATCTCCTCAATATGTGGAAACTTAACGGATACCGCAAGTACCACACCGAACCACGCGAAAGAAATCACGCCGCATTTCGTACTGGCGGCACTCGAACGAATTGGACGGCATAATCGGCGGCGACCTACCCTAAACCAGCCACCCTTCACGGTTTTCGCAACATCTAGCGTGAGCTCCTGCTCCAAAGCCCTCACGTGATAAAGCTAGCCACAGCATGCCCAACTCCGTCGCAATGGGTGCGAGATCGCGATACCTGAGAGGAACCGCAAATGCCAGCGGCAGACACAGAATAAATTACCTCGTCAGGGAACCATCATTCGGAAAAGTGGATTCCGACCGTGCCTTGCTTTCGCATCTCCTCATTCTGAGTGGATACCAAACTTCGGTGCGACAGAACCCGAACTCGATCCGTCGGACATCCACAGCAGAAACTCCGGTGCATCAGGAAGACCAGAGAATAGAGGGTTCTGAGTACCGGACGTGGCTCTGCCGTCGTTCGACGAACTTAGGGTGAATTGATAGATCTCCTGAGCCTTGCGAAGAGCGACGTACATGTTGCCGGAATCATCGAAAGTTATTCCCGACACCGCGGAGCCGGCCGGTATCCCCAGATTCATGTCTGTCAACGTTAACGTGACTGACCCTGTATATCCCGATGGCGCCGTCGGGTACGGAGGCGGTGGATTCTTTGACGAGAACTCATCCGCCGAAGGAAGCGCCGGCAATGGGTTCGGCTCCGTGACAAGCGCTCCGGAGTACACCGAATCTCCCGAACCCACATACAGTGTTCCGCCTTGCACGGCAAGGTGAATTGGAGAGGGGATTACCGTCAGGCCCAAAGGCACACCTGTGCCGAGGTCATACATTCGAACTGCATTGCCGGCCTCGTCTGCGACATACAGCACACCAGAAGCAACGATCACGTCACGGACAGAGTTCTGTACTTTGGGAGGCTTGGGCTTTCCATGCTGCCCGTCTGCGACATTGTCTAAGCCGTCATCTGTGCTCAGGGTGCACGAGAGCCCTCCCCAGTCCGGCGCGACGACAATCTGTGATGGGATCTCCGCAACTACTACGGCAGTGGGTACGAATGTCCCGGCAAGATAATTGTTTCCGGCGATTGGACTCTTAACCTCCGCCAGTGCGGCCTGCAGGGCAAGGAGGTACGGCGATGCGTTCCCCTTTTCTGTCGACGCTAACGTATACGGAGAGGAAGAGTTCAGGACCGCAACCATATTCGAATCCTGATTCGATACGTACCATAATTGACTGCTCGAGGAGGCCGAAGTCCAGGTGAAGGAGAACGGATGGCTGATGGCGCTCGAACCAGCGATAAAGACGCTTTTAAAGCTATACTGCAGGGCGACGCTCGTTCCCGGTGTGAAGCACAGAACGTTGCTGTTGTCCTTGCTGCCATTCACAACGTATAGAAAGCCGTTGGCCAGAGTGAGAGCACGAAGTTCTTCCAAAGTTTGGGAGCCCGCGCTTAGTATGTTTTGGGTTGCAGGTGAGCTGGGATTGGCCTCGTCATATGCCCATACGTTGTTCACTGGGCTGGGATTCTTGATCGTTACCTTACCGCCGTGAAATGTTACCAGAAGCATTTGAATATCCTTCCTATGCTGAATTTAACTGGGAATACCCGATGCCGCGCTCTTCACAACGCGACTTGATGCCGGAGAAAGACCCAGCAAAGACGGCACGTTAAGAAGTTGCGGATAAGAATAGTGGTGCTGGTACATCGCCTCGGCGATCCAGGCGTGGGAATTCAGTCCCGAAGGGAGCTGGGAGGAATCGACAAAATCTCCAGGCAGTAATAGCTGGCTGTTTCCGATCCGCGTGTAGTTCTTTGCGGAGGTTGCATTCACTATGGCACGAATGATCTCAGCGGTCCCAAGTGGAGGGAGAATGTCATGAATGGAGTGGCCCAAATAGATGCTTTCAACCTGCCCGAGCGTGGTTACGTTCCAGGCAAGAGGCACCACGTCCAGCGAATTACGAACGCAGTCAGCATTTGCCGTCGAAGTAGAACTGTCGAACACCTGATCAAAAAGGGCGGCGAACTCAGCGTTACCAGCGGTTGGCCCTGCGAAATTTACTGTTGTGACTGCGGCTTTTGAGTTCGAATCCCACGAACTCTGATTCTGCCGCGCGTATAACGCGAGAGTCGACGCGAGCGTCGCACCCAGGCTATGTCCGGTAAAACAGACACTCGCGGCGGAAATACCCGGGGCTGCCATTTCGCTCGATAAAAACTCGAACAATGTTTGCTGGGAGGCGACATCAACCATGTTCAACAAGGTGGCCAACCCAATACTCGTCGATTCTGAGATCTGCGGTCCAGCGCCGCTTGACGAGGTCCCCAGTGGCCAAGGCATCATCCGAAAGATGTCAAAGTCATCCAGCAGCCAGTCGAGGGGCGCCGCAGAAACGGTGCCACGAACGGCGACTGCGTACTGCGATGGCCCAGACGTGTCGCTTAATTTCGCGACGTACATCATATTGTCTTGAAAGTACGAGCCCGGAACGGTGTAGCTGACCGGTCCCCAAATCACAGACCAAAGCCCCGCTATCGGTGGGATTGTCGGATTCGCTGTCGAAGTCATGGCGTTTTCGAGCTCTGTTGCAATGGTCGAATCCGGAGACGGAATTCCCACCAAAGGTTCTCCGATGTACGCAAGGTATGCAAAGCTCAACATCATTTGTCGTTGCGAATAGGTGTCGCTCATCTGTCCTAACCTCCTCTCTGTCACTAATCTTTGCGCGTTGCCTGAGTACGGGCGTGGACACAATCAATGACAACCGAGTTTGAGTCACTCAGCATTTCAAAAGAAAAAATCACCATCGGCAGGCACCTGACCAGGATTAACCCTAAAGTGGACCCCATTGTCAAGACCATTTTTGGCTCGCAATAAGCTAATGCGCGACGGGTTTGAGTTGTGAGCTGGGGCGGCCTCGGCATCGAAGCCGTCCCTGGTGATTTTGACGGTCGCATCGGCGCCCGAGCCGCATCGCTGCGGAGCCCCGTCTTCCATTGGCGTGTCTTGCGTGTAGAACCGAACGTTCAGGCGCGAAACCGATAAATCCCAAGGGTTCGGTGACGGCGTCTCCGAGGAGACTCGATCTCCCTTCCTTTTTCTCGGCCTGGTCATCGTATTATTTTCTTCCCTGATAGATTGCCGCCGGAGTCCCGTACCCGAGACTCTGGTGAAGTCGTTCCTGGTTGTAGAACCGGAAATAGCGTTCGATTCCGGTTCGCGCTTCCCGTACCGACTCATAATCCTTGAGATAGACCTCCTCGTATTTGAGCGACCGCCACAGCCGCTCAATGAAAATGTTGTCCATACAGCGTCCGCGGCCATCCATACTTATGGAGATCTGCCGGTCCTCCAACTGGCCCGTGAACTTCCCGCTGGTAAACTGCGCCCCCTGATCGCTGTTAAAGATCTCCGGCCGTCCGCGCCGCAGGGCGCATTGCAACGCCTCGACGCAGAAGTCGACTTCCATGGTCAACGACAGCCGCCAACTCAAAACGTACCGGCTGAACCAGTCCATCACCGCGACCAGGTAGACAAAACCCTGCGCCATTCGGATATAGGTGATGTCCGTGCTCCAAACCTGATTGACGCGCTCCACGGCGACTCCTCTCAGCAGGTACGGATAAACCTTGTGATTTTCTCCCGGCTGGCTCAATCGCGGCTTTGGATAAACGGCCTCAATTCCCATTAGCGCCATCAACCGCGATACTCGCTTGCGATTCACCTCGAATCCTTTTGTTCTGAGAAATTCCACCATTTTCCGGCTCCCGTAAAACGGCGTCCGCGTGTACTGCTCGTCCAGCAATCGCATCAACCGCAAGTTTTCCTCACTTTCGCCCAAAGGCTGATAGTACAACCCGGCCCGGCTTATACCCAGCAGTTGGCACTGCCTCCGAACGCTGATTTCTTCATGGCCCCGATCCACCAGCGGCCGCAAATCCTCAATCGAGCATTCCGACTTTGTTTTTGAGCCAGTCCAACTCGACCTTCAGCCGGCCGATCTCGGCATAAAGCGCCTCGCTTCCGGTCTCGGCGTTGGCGCTCTTCCGCGTTCGGCCATCCACGAAAAGCTCGGAGAGATGCTCCGTCGCAGACTTCCTCCACTTCGCGATCTGAATCGGATGCACCTTAAATTGCGATCCCAATTGGCTCAACGTCCTTTCTCCCCGGATTGCCTCGACCGCTACCCGTGCTTTGAAATTCGGTGTGTACTGTTTTCTCGTCGTCGTCATCGTTCTTTTCCTCTTCCAATGACTCCGTCGAAATCTTAGCTTATTGCCTGATCTGAATTCCTGGGACTACTATACCCTTTGCTCAAGAGGGGAAATCAAGGTTGTCGGGTCGAATCACCGCCCGTCGCAGGACCTCCGATGGGTCAAACATCCAAAGCCACTGAGAATGTGTAACATTCGTTAGCAACTGATTCCGCCTGTTCCACTCACCTCTAAACAGTTTCACGATTCACTTTGAGCGAGCCGGTGCCTGAACGGTTTTATCACAGATACTCATGGCGGTTCTGTTGCGAAAACACCAGAGATGCAGACGAGGGCTGGTTGAGGCGTCGATTACGCGGAGATTCCAAACAATGCACAAATGAACTTCGCTTGGCCAACTGAATCGCTCTTGGCCAAACCGGGCTGGCTGACAGTGCGTCGGAAGATCTCCCGGAGCTTTTCAAACAGTGCGGTCCGCTTCTTCAGCTTCGGCGCATAGTAAGGTCGCCACACTCGCTTACGGCTGCGAATGCGACGATATTCAAAGCCCAGGAAAGAGAAACTGTTCGGCGATAATTAGAATTCCCGCTCGTGAAAAAGTAATTGACGCGGAACACAAGGACCTATTTCTCACAGGAATCAGCAAATCGGAGATCGCGCGACGGCTGGATATAGGGCGAACCTCGGTTCGGCGGATCCTGGCTGGCGAGATTTCTTGAGCTTCGCATGGTTACCGAAAGGACACGTTGTTTTTGTTCTTCGCTCAAGACATTGCTCATGAGAGCTGAAGGTAGCCCTTCGCTCTCTTGCTATGCCCTGATTCCGCCCAATTTAATGGCTGGTTTTCAGACGTCCCCCTAATGGCCGGTTTTGGGTGTCCCCCGAGGAGTGTTCGCTTTGACGCCACACATCCAAGATAAGGGGAGTGTTCAATCGAGTGGGCAGCGCCAGGGCGAGCTGAGGTGGCAAACTTCATCCAGGAGGCCGCCCCAACATGAAGTGGACCGTTAAGCTCGTTTCTGAGATCACCCCAGGACAACAACAAGAATATGACTTAGTTGAACTGGAGCGCACCAACCCGATGACGCCGGCCAACCTCGGTCTTGCCATCGCTGATGGCAAGACCATACTGGCCGCTATCCAGAAACAGATGGTGGCCGATCAAGTCCAGCAGCATTGCGAGATCGCACGAAACTGCAAGCAGTGCGGCGCCGAGCTACCCACCAAAGGGCACTACACTTCCACTTTCAAATCGATTTATGGCAAGATTCCCATGGCGGTCCGCCGCGTCCGAGGGTGCCGCTGCCAAGGCCAGCGGACCCAGAGCTTTTCAACGATGTTTGCCCGTCGGAATCCGACATCTCCGGAATTGAACTTTATCAGCGCAAAGCTGGCTGCGCTCCTCCCGTTCCGCCAGGCAGCGAGCATACTGCAGGAGCTTCTTCCCGTGGCGGAAACGGTCAATGCGGGCACCATCCGAAATCGAACCATGCGAGTCGGAAAACGGCTTGAAAAGCATCGGGATGCAGTCGGTGCTTCCCCTGCCGACACCACCCCGGCCGTGAAGGAAGTAGTGATCGGGTTGGACGGCGGCTACGTGAAGAGTTGCCATCGGCGTCCAGAGAGAAACTTTGAGGTGATTGTCGGCAAAGTGATCGGCCCCGGCGATGCCAGCACACGTTTTGCATTCGTCCGCGGAACGGGTAACAAAGATGAGGGTCGCCGATGCGTAGGCGAAGCGTTGCGGGCGCGCGGAGCCGGCGCGACCACGTCGGTCACGGTGCTGACCGACGGCGATGCCGGCCTCAGGGAATTGCAGAGGGCGGTCGTGCCTGGCGCGACACACCTTTTGGACTGGTTCCATCTGGCGATGCGATTCCAAAACCTGAGCCAGATGGCGAAAGGTCCGTTGGAGCCCGGCGGCAATGTTTTGGCCCAACAGCACGCGTTGGACGAACTGAAACGGGCCAAATGGGCGCTATGGCATGGCAAGACGATTCGCGGACTGGCGCGCCTAGTTGATCTTTCCCAATGGGCTCAAGCCCCATTCCTTCAGAGCAACAAACCGATTGCGAAGCTGGCCAGTGCGCTGCCGGATCTGGTTCGATACGTCGAGTTGAACCGGGACTCGATGCCAAACTACGGCCAGAGGTATCGATCAGGACAGAGAATCTCGACGTCGTTCGCCGAGTCGTCGGTCAACGAGATCCTTTCGCATCGGATGTCCAAGCGCCAGCAGATGCGCTGGACCCGCCACACCGCTCCTGAATTCCTGCGAGTTCGGGTTCATGTCTTGAACGACTACGATTGAGAAGGCCTTCCGGCGAATGCATACTGGCTTCCGCCCCGAACTGAACTCGCAGCCTGACGCGATCCCCAATGATTAGAGTGCCTGCCCACTCGATTGAACGCTCCCCTGGGCCGTTTTCTTGACGCACCGGAGAAGTGTGTCGCGGCTAGCCATCACACCCAACCGTTTTGCCAGTCGCTGAGCCGGCCGACCGCCAAGAGCATGGCCAAGCAGCCCTACAATTTGACCAGAGCGAACGGTCCGTTGGGCATGGGAAAGGCAAAGATCGGGCAAGCGCTCCACGAAGATTTTGCGCTTACAGCTTGGTGCGCGGCAGCGCCAGCGACTGAGATGCAGCTTCAGAATTACGGCCGCACCCTGAAGCGGCAAGTCTCGCAGCGAGCGCCCGTAGCGGCTGTGTCGCGAGCGAGATTGCGTTTGACAGCTGGGACAAACGGCTGAGTTGTGCCCTTCCGCTTCTACAATCCAGCCCCCGCCAGTTTTGGTGAGATTAAGCAGCTTCAGCGGACCCAAGGAACGGAGAAGCTCTCGGCTATGTGGCGCAGTGGGCATTGTTAATGCCTAGGGTAGCGTCCTCAGCCCGTTGCACCAAACCTGCGCCAGGCCCTCTTAAACTACAACGCGACAGCGGCTCTACAAACTCGACCGGAAAGCCCAATACCGATGCCTCGACCCGTTATGGAGCGGGACGGCCGATGTGGAGGTAATCCGTGAACAATGGGATCAACTGGTGCGGCTGGCGGCATCGTTAAAGAACCGGACCGCGCCAGCCAACGTCATCATCCAGCGGCTGGCCAACAGTTCGCCTTCGGACCGCCTCGCCAAGGCCCTGACCGCTCTTGGGCGGGTGGGTCAAGACCATTTACATTCTGCGCTACATTCACGATGAAAATGCGCGGGCGCGTGCAGTTGCAATTGAACCGCGGGGAGCATCGGCACGACCTGGTGGCCCGCTGCCTCTTCTTCGCCAATCGCGGCGAGTTCCGTACCGGCGATCTGGACGAGATCATGAACAAGGCGAGTTGCCTGAGCCTACTCTCCAATGCCGTCCTGGTTTGGAATACGGTGCGCATCAGCGAGATCGTCGAGCGCCTGCGCGCTGCGGGCGAACAGATCTTGGACACCGACCTGGCACGGGTGTCGCCGCTCTGTTATGCCTATATCATCCCCAACGGGACATATAACTTTGAGAGCGAGATCCAGGGGGACAACCCTGCGCGTAATACGCTAGAGTAAATCCACGCAGCGTTGCGGCTGGCGGGCCTATCAATACGATCAAACTTCCGGGACCCACACTAGTTTTTCGGGGCCACCCAACCGCTCACCGGCACCAAACTCTGGCTTTGCTTGTCAAACCCGAGGATTGCGGCTCCACCGCTGCCAATGTGCTGATTGGGACCGAAGGTGAGCGGGGCTAGCACGCCGGTTTCAAATTGCTGCAGACGCTCCAATGCCCGAACAAGCGAATCCCGGCTTAATCTGTCGCCGTTCGAGCGCAGTGCAGCCAGCAGCACCGTACCCGCCGCGAATGCCGACGCACGTATACCTGACAAGTTCTGGGGTGGCTTGGCGGCCCCGAGCAGCGTGAAGAACGCCTCCGCGTGGCGGGGATCCGGCGGGGGAGCCGGGGACGCATAGAGAGCCCGGTCGGCCACCCTCTGCGGCAATTGGCTCACGCCACTCTCTGCTGTCGAGAGGAAGGCCATTAAAACAGGGGCCGAATCGCGGTCCATTTGTTTGGCGACCCGCACAAGGCCGATTCCATCGCCCGCGAATACCAAATAATCCGGATTCGTGGCGAGAACTGTGGCGACCACACCTGGCCCGTCCCGCTCCGCCGCGGTGATCGTCAGCCCGTGCGTCCGGGTCTGCCGCCGCAAACCGTCGACCACGCCGCCGTCGACTGCCGCGCCCCCATAAATGACAGCGAAGCACGGCCGGCGGCCGGGGTCCCTGGCGACGGCGAAATCCACTAGCGAGCGGGTTTGATCGTAAAGGTTCGGCAGCAGATAGAATACGACCGGATTGGGGGGCTCTATGTTGTGCGGAGAAAATCCGACGGGACCAATCAGCGGGACGAACGCGCGTTTAAGCAGTTCCGCGTTTTCGCCGGTGCTGTTTGGCTCCAGGCTGGCCGCGAGCGCGAATACACCGCGGTCTTCGATTAGTCGACGGGTGGCGGAACGACGCCCGGGAGCATCTGTGCCTGAATCCTCGACCGCCAATTCAATTCCGCGACCGAATATCCCGCCGCCGCGGGAAGCTCCTGCAAATAGCAGTTCCAACGTCTCGCGAATGCTCCGGCCGGCTTCGGCCAACGGACCGCTAAGCGGTAGCGCGGCGCCGATTCGAATCCTCGTTGGGGACACGCCAGCGTCGGTATCCTCCGGATCGCCGAGTCGTTCCAGGTAGGCAACCACTTCGGACAGCCGCTCCGGAAGCATCTGGAAACGCGGCATTCCGGCATGAAGCGGTCGCCCCGCTGGATCCCGTCCGGCGGTAATTGCCTTCCGCAAAGTCTCTAGTGAATAGGCGCCCCGCCAGCGGCCGGTGAGGGCGGAAACCGCTGGAGATGTGAGGTAGCTCCAATTTAGCGGCGGCGTTGAAACTCCGCCTTCCCGGGCTCCTCCCCCCCAGATCCCATGGCAGTTTGCGCAGGTAAAAGTGGAGGAAGGCAGCGGCACGCCGCCGGCCCCGATGGCCGCCGTCCCAGCGTCGATTCCCCCGCGTGTTCCGCGCCGGTAGATCTCGCGACCGTGCAGAGCCGCTGGCGATAAACCTTCCTCGGCGCACCACGCGGTGCCGATCGGCGCGAGGACAAGGAGGACGGCAAGATTCCAATTAATCGCCATTACCTTGCGATATCGAGTGCGACATTCGCGATCGCGGCAGCGTCGGCAATAGCGATCACCTTCCGCCATCCACCCCGCGGCACGTTGCCGATCAGAAGCACGTTGGAGTGCTGGTTCTTCTCCGGGACATAGCCGCCGAGCTTTGCCAATACCGCGTCGACATTGCCTTTGGCGCCGGTTAGAAAAAACCACCCAGGTTTCACACCGAACTTATCGGCGTAAGACTTCAGCACCGCCGGCGTGTCGACCTCCGGATCGACGGAGATCGAGACAATGACGATGTCGCGCCCGACGCGGTCCCCCAGCAGCTTCTGCACGCGTGCCAGATTGGCGGTCATCGGCGGGCAAACGCCCGCGCATGTGGTGAAGAGGAAATTAATGAGTGCCGTCTTTCCACGTAGAACATCGTCGTAAAAACGCACCGGCACGCCGTCCTGCGTGATCAACTCGAGATTCGGAAAATACTTGGCCGCTTGCGCTTCGACCGGACTTGCGGCTGGAGTGCGCTGCGCCTGGGCTTCGCGGATGGTTTTCAAAATGACGGAGGCGGATGCCAAGCCATCCACCCGGAGCCAGGACCCGGCGTCCGGGTTGCCGACCAGGACCGTCGGGGTGTGTTCCACTTTGTTCCGCACCGCGATGCCAAGCGCGCGCAGGAGGGCATCGATATCCCCTTTATCGCCGGTGATCAGCGACCAGCCAGGGCCGGCGTGAAATCGCTCGGCGAATTGTTTGAGGCGTTCGGGCGTGTCGTTGACGGGGTCCACGCTGATGGAGATGAGCCGTACGTCCTGGGCGTTCTCCCCGAGATCCTGCTGCACTTTCCGGAAGTTCGCGGCCAGCACGGGGCAGACGGTGACGCAAGAGGTGAAGACAAAGTTGATGGCGACGGCGCGGCCCTTCACCAGGTCGCTGTAGAAAGATAGCGGTCGGCCGTTCTGATCGATGACCGGCGTGTCGGGGATGCGATGCTGCTCAGCGGCGGCCAGCGCGGCGAAGAGCACGAGCATGGCCGTGGACTTAATCATTGCGTGGCCGCAGCCCTTTCATTGGTGCCAGAACGGGGCGCGGCCAATGCCTCCGGCGGCACACGGCGAGCATTCCAGAAGCGGGAGTCCGGCCAGCGGCGTTCGATTCCATAGTATATCTGGCGATGGGCCAGATACTCAGCGTATTTGCGGCGCGCGACGGCCGCGTAGGCTTGCGGCGCCTTCGTATCGCCGGCGAGCCAGGCGGCCGCGGTGCCGGCGGCATCGAGACCGGCCGAAATCGCGGAAATGATCCCCTGCGACGAGAGCGGATCGAAGGCCGTCGCGGCGTCGCCGGCGGCGAGCCAGCCATCCCCGGCTATTTGCTCCAGATACGAGCTTTCGGCCGGGAGAATGCGAATAACCGCTTCCAGCGTGCCGCCGTGCGCCTCGATTCGATGGCGCTGATGCACAGTCTGGTGAAGACTGCGGAGCCAGCAATCCGGTTGCGTGAGGGCCTCGGCTTGGACATGGCTCGCGTCGGTAAGAAAGACGGCGATCATTCTGTTCTCAGGGAGCGGGGCGGTATACCACCAGCCGTGTTCGACGGCTTCCAGCAGCAGGACGGGCTCTATCGTGGGTCCGCCATCCCGGGGAGTAAAGTATCCCGCGACGCCAGTTAAGCGATCCAGCAAAATTCGTTTCACTCCCAGTCGCCGCGCAAATACGGAAGAGCGCCCGGTGGCGTCTATCACCACGCCGCCGTTGAGTACCCGTTCGCCGGACCCCGTAGAGAGGTGGATACGCCAACCGGAGGCGGTTTTGACGACGTTGCGAATGGCGCTGCACTCTACGGCCTCAGCACCATTGCGTGATGCCGAGCGGATCATCATTTCGTCAAAACGGGCACGATCAATGTGCCAGCCGACGCTATAGGGACTCATCAAAAAATCCCGGTCAAAAGCTTCCGGCGATCCCCACACGGAGCGGATACCGGCGGAAGAGGTGTGGCCGGCGCGGAGAAACTCGTCCCAGACACCGGCCTTTTCCAGTTGCGGCTGAATGCCGGCGGGCAGGCATTCCCCGACATTGGGGCGCTCGCCGGCCGGTCTGCCGACGAGCGCGGTGGGAAGACCGCGACGCGCCAGACCCGCCGCCGCCGCCGACCCGCAGGGTCCGGCGCCGAGAACGACAACGGCGAAGCTGGGATTGTATGCGTCGCGGGTTTGCATTAGTGCACCTTGCCCATACCCCAGATGCGCTCCCGCTTGCGCGGTTCCACAACCGGCGCCTCGGCAGCGGCCATTTCCAGGGCCGCGGTTTCGGCGTCAATAACCGGGCACCCGGCTTGAATCCAGTTCACGAGACAGGCCAGGTATGTCATTCCGTCGACGTAATCGGCGGGATCGTAGGACGCGCCGGGCGCGATCTCCCGGAACGCTTCGGCCATTTGACCGAATCCGGTGGCCATCGCGGTGATCAATGGGCTCTGCAGCACATTCTTACTGGCGATCCATCCGTTCACTGGATTGGAAAGCGTCTTCAGCAGCAGGTTGTCGGCGCGGCGAAGCTGGGCAGCCTTGTCGTCGCCAACCAGATTCGTTCCCAGATCGAACCACCAATGCAGCGGCTTGGTGATTGCCTGATCCGGGTGTTCCGGGTCCGGCCCCTGCAACTGGACGCGATGGCCGGAAGCGCCCGTCTGTCTGGCCCGCAGCATGTCGACAACAATGCGCATGTTGTCGTAAACAACCTGTGCGGCGGACCGGTTTTTGCGGGGGCGAGGCGCCGGCCCGGGCGGCTTGCCATTCGTCTCCGGCAGCGACAGGACCCATCTCTGCCAAAGGTCCAGTTGCTCGTCGGTGAACACTCTGTACATAGGCCCGCTGAAACCCATCAGGCGGAACATGGGACTGTTCAGGTTTCCCGGAATGATGAACCCGGCCTCCTGCAAGGCGACGAGAAGACCGAACGGATCCTCAAACCAGTCGTTGAGGCGGTTTTCGCCGATTTGGATATCCCCGTGCATCAGGCTGGCATAGGGTGCCTTGGAAGCAATCATAGCGGCCATCTCATTCCAGATCGTGCTCGGCCCCTGATTCTGCGGCAGGGGAAGTTCCGCCAGATCCTGGCCGAGAGAGCCAGTGGTGTAGAAGGCCACGTAGCCGGTCCAAATGCGCTTCCACACGGCTTGCATAGCTTCTTCGCCGCTTTGCTGGCGTACCATCTCCAGATACATTTCGATCGCCTTTTTAGCGATCGCTCCGTGACCTTCCGAAGCATTGTCAATACCCACGTGAAGCTCGTAATACTGCGGTGTGATGCCGAACGCCTGGTACTGGTGGACGGTTCTCGGCAGAGACACCGAACCCCATTCCAATTCCAGCGTCATTCCCAAGAGTTCGGGGAAGAACTCATCGTTGAACTGCGCAACGCCGAGCAGGAAGACGGCAAGGGGGTAGGCAGAATCCAGTATCAAAGGATTGTCCGCATAGGCGCGTGTGTGGAGATCAGGGAGATAGATATTTACGCTCTCCAGGGTCGCGTTGTAAACGTTGGCGTGGTTCTGCTCCACATTCCCGTCGCCGAGTTCGTCCATCCTAATCCGGAAGAGCATTTCGTTGATCATGCTAACGGGACCGTCCGGGGTGACGTGGCTCAACCAGGCGCCATCCAGTTGATTGAATGGGGCCATCTGAACGATCTGGTTGATGACCTGACCGCGAGTTACCCGAAGGTCGGAGGCAAACACGGCGGCGGACTGATTATCGCGAACATAGTTGTTGTAGACCAGCTGCATGCGCGCGTCAAACGCCTCCTGGGTGAAGGGGAAGTACTTAAAGACCATATCGGGGTCAGCCATCATCAGTTCCTGGTTTTCCCATGCGTCTTTGAGCATCCCCTGGACGATCTCGCGCGCCTTAGGCAGGAAGTCCTGGTAGCTGGCGATATTCATCAGGTAGTAGAAGGCATCGCGCATCGTGACGGCGGCGTAGGGCGAGCGATCGATCTCGATGTAGACCGTTTCGGCGTCCGGCCCTTCGCGCGGGTACTGCCTGGGAACGATGAAGCCGAAGTCTTTCCAGGCATGGACCATGTCGTTATCCAGTTGCGGCGATTCGCTGGCGATCCCGCGGGTCCAGGGCACTCGATTGGCCAACACCGCCTCGATACCGCCTTCCAATGCTTCGCTGTAGTTGGCGACGATCTGGTTATACTCGGCTTCGGGCACAACGTCGTCAGGCCTCGCTGCGGGCCACCAATTCGTATTGCACTCCGAAAAGTCCGCTTGCCAGGGGAGCGCCATCCAGCTCGTAATCTCTCCTGGTTTGAAAGCGCCGGGAGTGAGGCGGCAGAGGCCGGACCATGTGTCCGGATAGGTGGCGACGTAGGTCATTTCGATGCCGGGGTAGAACGCGGCGCCCACGCAGGGGTCCAGCGCGCCTTTGTCGATCATGGCCGGCTGGTCGGAGATGGGGTAGTCCCAGATGGGCTTGAACCTGGGCGCCGCGCCATTCCAATCGTCAATAAACGCATCGTCCGCCCACAACTTGAAGTTATTGTACTGAGTCTCGGAGAGCGTGAGCCAGGTGACGTACAGGCTGCCGAGGGTGCTGCCGGACGAATCGGGCGAGTTGTCCTCGGGAACGGCTGTTTCCCCGCCGTCGCCGCACATCTGGGGCATGAACTTTGCGCTAGCCCACTGCAGACTCTCGCTGGTGTCCGCCGTTTCCGGGGTAGGTTCGCCCAACAGATTGGGCGGACGGAGGCGAGCGAAGATTCGCTTCTTGCGCGCCCCGAACTGCTCGCCTTGTTTGTATAGCGCTTCTTCGGGCGCGCCGCGCGGATCCAGAAAGTTGCCGCCCTTGCCCGGACCGGGACCGTGACCGCGGTTGACGGCGTTATTGAGCCAATGGTACTGCTGCAGCCGGAAGAAGACGGGGTAAATGTCGTTGGTGAAGGAGGGCGGCTTTCCGGCATCGGGCCCGCCGTTTTTCTTCCGCCAGGTTTCCTCGGCGACCTCGTAGAGGGTGGTTAAGACGCGCGCCGCCACTGGGTACTTCGGCGGTGTAACGAGTACCCATGCGCTTTCGGCTTCAATGGTCTGGCCATCTTTGAGCACAACCGAGGCAGTCACCGGCCCGTCGGAGGTGTCGTCGTACCAGTAGTCGTTGTTGGCGTAGTAATTCCCGGCATTGAGGAAGCCGATCTCGTTGAGCGGCATCACCGAGGCGGAGTTTCCGAGGCCTCCGAGAACCCGGAGCCGGCCTTTTTCATCGGTCCTCAACTCGCCCAGGGGCACTTCCACCTTCGGCGCCACGGCCACCGGCGGGATGACTTGACCGGGAAACTGCGCCCAGAGCGCGGCGATCTCCGGGCCCGGATCGTTACCGGGGTTGGAGTAGATCCTATTGATGCTTCCGGTGCGGCTGCCCTTGATCCGTGCCGACGTGCTGCCGGTTGAGTTATTCCGATCGCCGAGCGAGACCACGGTGTAATTCAGCGGGCCAAACGTTCCACCAGAAAAAGCGTACTCATCTCCACTGACGCCGCGGCCTTTGATCTGGCGTGGGCCCGGATCGATGACGAGTTTTTTGGCTCGTTCGACGGGATCGAGGACTTCCTGATTGCGCACCGGCGGGTGGGCTGGATTTTCTTTTTGCCACTCGGGGTATTGGCTCTCCCACCAGCGCCCAGCGAATTGATGATGTTCGCCCTTCCGGTTTACCAGATGCACCTGCCACACGATCTCGGCGTCATCGGCGGTAATCTCTTTCACGGCCACACCGGCGGCGTTGTATCCAAACACGCGGAACTCGGCGGCTTGGCGCTTGATGCGGCCCATCTTGTCTTTGAATCCGCCTTCCGGATCCGGGATTTCGCCTGGCGCCAGGGGTCCGACGAAGAACTCCGACGGGCTGTTGCCGATGCGCGCGATGCCCAGACCAGGGTGAATTTTGTAACTGACGATATCCGCGCCACCGGCGACGGGGGCCGGTTGTTGGTCTATTGATTTCGATACCGCTCGATCTTTGCTCATACTGCGCTCCTTCTCGTTACTCACAACGTTCTAAAACCTGGGGGTCGTCTCTCGCTTCGGCGACCTGACTGCTGCTGCCGGTTGGCCGGGGGCGGCACTGGCGACGAAGGTAAGGACATGCGGGCTGTTGAACTTCAAACCTAAGGACGGACAGTCGAAGTAGGCTTGATAGACTCCGCTGGAAGGCGGCGTGAATTGGAGTGCGTAGACTCCAGGGGCCGCTTCGGCGGCGAGCCGGCGGGTTTGCCAGACGCCGGGCTGAAGAAAAACCAGTACGCGAAGGTCGTTCAAATTGGCGATTGGCTGCTGTGTGCGCGCGTCGAGTACTTGAAAGCGGACCCGGGCCGGGCCGCCGGCGACCAGGCCCTTTTCGGTGCCGTTCAATTCGACGGAGCGAACCATAACCGGCCGCAATCCGGGAGCCTCGCCATCGGCGGCTTTCACTTCCATTTCGAAGCAGTGGATCACGCGGGGAGAGTCGAGAAAGAACACCACATCATAAATGCCGGCTTTCGGAACGCGGCCGGTGGATTGGTAGAGGCCGCCGGGCGCTTCTTCCAAACCGCGGTCGACCGCCATGACGGCGCGCGGCTCATGGCCGTAGTTGGCGAAGTGGCCCATGGGGGCGGCCATGCCTTCCTGGTAATAGTAGACGGCGCGGTCGGCGGGATTGGCCACCAGCACGGCGTTCGATCCGGGCGCCTGGACGATGGAATCGGCTGGGCTGGGAAGCGCGCCCTTGCTGAACGGGAGCCGGCCCCCGGCGAATTCGACGAGCGGCAGCGGCGCGCCCGCGACGCCGATTTTTTCTAACGGGATCATCAGCACGGTAGCGTCGGCGCGGCGGCGAATGTAGGCGAGAGTACTTGAAAACGTGACCTGCTCCGGGCCGCCGTGAAGGGTGCTGGTTTGGACGATCTGGTTGGACGAAGTGTCGACGATGTGCAACTGCCCATTGCCGGGATTGACAGCGAAGAGGAACCGGCCGCCGGGGGCCGCCCGGAGTTGCCGGATGCCAGGTTCGGCGGGCATGCGCGCGACGATTTCTCCGGCGGTATTCAAAGCGGCGATGCCGCCCTCATGGGCTACATACACGAGCCGCGATAACGGCGAAGAGGCCAACGACGACGGCCGCGCGCCCAGGGGAACATCCGCAATTTTCCTGCGGCTGGCCGTATCTATCACGGTGACCGTTTGGCTGTCGCCATTGATTACGAACGCGGAACGGCCGTCGGAACTGAACGCAATCTCATGCGGCCCGTCGCCCAGCGGAATGCGTCCGGCGAGCTGCAACGTCTCCCGGTCGAAGGCCACCGCTTCTTTGTCCGAAGTCACCCACAAATACTTGTCACCGGGCTGCACGGCGAGACGGCGCGGCCGGCCGGGTACCGTCAACCGCACCGTGACTTTCCAGGAAACGGTATCGACCACCGCGACGCTTCCGGATGCCGGCATGGAGACAAAC
>Ga0163150_10004408_pt1 | contig 18862 bp, 10 predicted proteins | sample OliLakLV19P2IB_FD_148628 | JGI IMG/M metagenome (GOLD analysis project Ga0163150, IMG submission 148628) | Freshwater microbial mat bacterial communities from Lake Vanda, McMurdo Dry Valleys, Antarctica - Oligotrophic Lake LV.19.P2.IB | ecosystem: Environmental > Aquatic > Freshwater > Lake >...
CTCCCCTCTCCACCGTGAGTAGCTCCTCGACGGCGCCGCAAGCGGCGAAAGACGGCGAGCAAACAGCGCCAACGAGCCGGCTCGCCGACGACGTGTCACGAGTCCGCGAGCGGAGTGACGCACCAGGCGATCGCGTAGACCCCGAGATCGTTTCTGCTTCGTCGGCCGGCGCGGATACCGGAATACGGTCGGACCTCACGGCGAGCGATGCCGCGCGCACGCAGCCGCCCTCAAGCGCCAATGAAGACGGCGAAGAAGACGTGAGTGCGGCGCTCCGCCGCGAAGTCGCAGAAATGGAGCGTCAGCGAGCCCGGCAGCAGCCATGAGAATGGTATTGGTGAATTCGGGCTGTATCCGCCCAGTGATGGCGCTGCCAACTGGCGCGCGAATTACGAGACGCTCCTGCAAGGACAGCGCCGGCGGCAGTGCGGCATGAGCAGGCAAAGCCTATCGATCGGGAGCCCGGTGCGCCGAGCGCGGTAAGGTTCCGTGAGCCGAGCCGGCTGGTGGGCATGCTGATTGGCTCGTTGCGATCAGGCTCAACTTAAGCGTCGCTTTTCCACTCGCGGTGGGTGTGCTCTGCACTCCGTGTCCATTATACTTAACGCGCTCCGTGACTATCCGGTGCGGGAGTTTTCCCCGGGTGAAACGGTTCTCGCCCAAGGCGAGCGAACGGGACTTTTATTTGTCCTCGTCGCCGGCTCAGTTGAGGTGATCAAGGATGGCGCCATGGTGGCCGCCGCCTCTGAACCCGGAGCGATCTTTGGCGATCTCTCGGCGCTCCTCAATGGGCCGCATACCGCCACGGTTCGCGCGGTGACCCTCTCGTCCTTTCATGTGGTGACGGATCCGCGAGCGTTGCTCGAGCAGAACCCCGCGGTTTGTCTTCACCTCTGTGAACTTCTGGCCCGGCGGCTCGATGCGTTGAACACGTATCTCGTGGACGTGAAGAATCAGTTCGCCGGCAATGACCATCTGGGGATGGTGGACGACGTCCTCGACACCTTGATGCATCGGCAGCCGCGCAAGCGAATCGCGCCGCGCGAATCAACGGTTCGCGCTGCGGAGATCGCGAACTGAGATCTCTCCGAGGGAGTTCCACTCTGCGGTCATGGCCGCGAAATCGATCAGGATGGTCGTGGGCGTGGGCCCGAGTTGGCGGCCGGGGTTGAAGACCCAAGTGTCGTTGATGCGATCAACCCACGATCCATCCGCGTAGAATGGGGAATTGTGCACGTGGCCGCTCAAGACGATGTCGGGTTTGAAGCGCTCGATCCATTCGCGAAGATACACGTCGCCCACAAAGCTTCGCCCCGTCCAACTCGTGCGGGCGCCTTGGGGCGGAGCGTGGTGAATCCAGGTCCAGTTTCCACGCACCTGCGTCGCTTCCCTTTCGAGGAGGCGCTCGAGTTCACCGCGCGACAGCTGGCCATCCCACCAAGGACAGACCGTTACCCGCGCATCCCCGAGAAAAAAGCCGTCGCCGTCGACGTGGAGCCGTTCCGCGCGCGCCCCCTGCAACCAGTTCGCGATTGATTCATCGGCCGAGTTTCGACTATCACCATCGTGATTACCTGAACACGCCACCAGCCTGGTTTTCTTTTGAATCAGCCGGAAATACCGCTCCACAATTGCGATCTGTATATCGGCTTCGAGGGCGGAGCTGAGGTCCAGTAAATCGCCCCCGATCACCACCGCTTCGTAGTCCCCGGCGTGCGCGAGCAGCCAGTCGAACTGCTTCAATGAATAGTGCAGATCAGCAACAAATAGCAGACGCATGGGGTAACGCCAGCCTCGCCTAACGCGTTGTAATCGCGAGCGAAAATCATCGGAAAATGATTCCGGAACGCTCCAATCGTGCCGGGTTTATAAACCGGCCGCGGCGTTGGAATGAGTATTTTTCATGAATCCGCTATACTTGATGCGGATATTTTTTGTTTGCACCTGAACGGACGCGGCAGTGGGTAAGATTGATGAGGTGCCGGCGTTCGAATCTGTACAACGTGCCTCAGACACGGGGAGTTCAGGTGCGGGGCCGAACGCGCAATTCCGCCCGCGGCCGCGGTGCCCCGTCGGCCACGGAGATGCTGGCTTCGGCGGCTAACTGGGCGAGTGCTCGCACCTGCGCGAGCAGTTGCGCGGCCGCGCTCCGTTGCGCGGCCCGCCACGGATAAGGGCGATCGAGCTCCAGGATAGCTTCGTACGAGGCATCACCCGCGCTGGGCGATGCACAGGACTCATCCAGTTTTGCCACGAGTTCTTCGAGGCCCGCCAGGGTCGCACGCAGGCGGATCCGGCGGTGATTTTCCCACGTGAGGTCAACACCAGCCGGGCGCGGACCGGGCCCGAAGCGGCGGACAAACTCGCCTCCAGCCGTGGCTCCGTAGCCGGCGAGGCGCTCCATTCGTTCCGCGGACATGTCGAGATTGAGTCCACCGTCAGCCGCTTCGAGGCTGATGGTCGCGATGCGATCCCGATAGCCAGGGAGCCGTGATTGCAAGGTGTCAGGCCAGTCCTTGGCCGTATTCAGGATTGCCGATACAAAGCCGGACACCGCGCCCAAACCACCCGGAGCAGCGAAGTGATTCCAGCGTTCGGCGAGACCGCTCTTGTTCTTTTTCGGCAGATACACCCCCGCCGGGTAATCCGGATGTTTGTCCGCCAGATTGATCGCGAAGGTCGGCCAGCGCGGCAGAGCCGAGTCGAAGAAATGCAGTGGAAAATTGCTGCAAATCCCGCCGTCCGAGAACCAGCAGCAGGTGGGATGTAGCTGGTCCGGCTCACGGCGCGAAAAATCAATTGCATGCAGCGGAATGGCGCTGAGCAGGACCGGAAAACTCAGGCTCATGCGCGTGGCGACGATCACCGGCAGATCGGCCGGGGAGGGCATCGGATGAAAATTTTTCTCCGCCAGCGCGGTGCGCTGGCGATTTGATTCACGGGAGTCGGACTCGTCGAAGCCGGGAGGATGGTCGAGCATCCACTGCACGACGCGGGCCGGAAAGAGTGCGCGAAATTCCACTTCGTGGAAGAAAAACGGGTTGTTTTCGCGGACCTCGGAATCGTCCCGCAACGGCAGCCGATACGGGCGACCGTGCGTGAGGCAAGTTGTCATCATTTCGAGATTGATCAGCCGCTCGGCTTCCGGATTACGCGTCTGCCAGAGGTCGCCGAAGGTCAGCGGAGGGCCGTCGACGGCCCTTCCGGCGGTTCGGTCCAGATAGTCGGCCAGCCACACCGTGAGGGGAGGAAAGGTCGCAGGGGTTGCTCCCGGCATCCCGGTACAAAGGCCAAATTGATTTTCCGGGAGTCTGCGGCTGATTAGCCGTGTATAGTACCCGACTGTCGTCAGCCCGGCTCCCGCCAGCAGTACGCTCGTACCGATGGCGACGCCGATGATCTGTATGGCGAGGGGTTTGTCGGACCAAAATGCCCAGAGCAGCCACGCTCCGGGAAGTGCGCCGATGAGAGCCGCGAGCCAGGCGTGTCGTAACGCGGCGAGGATCACGCGGGGCACCGTTTTCCAGCCGCCTCCGAGCGCAGCGGTTGCGACGTCGAAAAGCGCAGCGGTGCCGGACTGGGGTTGAAATAAGCTAAACAGTCGGCTGCGGCCGGTACCTGGGTCCGGCGTGCCCAATTCTGTGGCGAGGCGATCCAACGACTCGAATGAGGTCCCCCGGGTCTGTCTCCCCAATTCAGCGGCCGCCGCCACCGCTGCCGCAATGGCTCCGGCGCTGGTGCCGCCTATGTTCTTGAATTGAAACGACCGCGAGAGCTCGACCAGGGCGCGCGGAAAGACGATCCCGCTGGTGATCCCGCCTTTCATGATGACGTCGCATAACAACGGTGCGGGGCGCGAATCGGATCCAAACTTCGACATGGAAAATTGTGCTACCAACCGGCTCCGAAGCGCCCTTGGGCGGAACGCGCCGAGACCATCGTTAGCCAACGTGAAGCTTGTCGGCTATAATCACTTTTCGAGAGGGAACACACCGGGAGGCCCGGCGGCTGGGTGAACCGAGCAAAGAGCCCGCGACCCGAATGACAATCCCGGAATCTGCTGGCGTCCGTCAGACGCTACGTTTCTCGGAAAAGTGGAAAAGTGGAACGATGGAAAACCGGAACTTCGGAAAGTAGGTCCGGGTGCCATAGAGCCCGAGATTGCGCACGGCTTCCGAGATCATCCGTTCGCCGGAAACAGATATAGTAGGGCGGCGTCCGGAATTCGATACTTACCGGTCGGCGTGACCGCGGCGCAGACCCAGCCGTCACGCGGCCCTGGCAAATTTAGAACCGCAGGCCGACCGTGGCGATCACGGTCCGTGGTTCGCCGTATTGGAACGTGCCGTTGAGATAACGTTCGTCCGCCAGATTCCGGATGTTTACCCGCGCATCGACCCGGATGTCGCGGACGGTCGTGGTGTATCCGACGAGGGCGTCGAAGAGGACCACGGGGTCGCTTTCGATCGGAACCGACCAGCTGGGATGCAGGCCGATTTTACCGAGGGCATTGCCGCCGCCGCCAATATACAGTCCGCGGAGACGCCCTTTAGTGAAGGTATATTTATTCCAAAGATTGATCGAGTACCGCGGAACGGACTCGATTCGGCTGCCGATCTCGCGCGGTTCGGACGGATTCGAAATTTCGTGATAGGTGAAGAACGTGCTGGCACTTAGGAGCGCCTGATAGTTCGGCCGGGGTGTCCATACCCATTCCGTTTCCAGTCCTTCCGTCTCGGTTTGTCCGGCCGCGACCCGTACCGTGGCGCCGGGCAGTTGATACAACACTTGGTTCGGCGTATCGACATCGAGGCGGGCGGACTCTTCATTGGAGAAGTAGGTCAGAGTGCCGAGCAAACGTCCTTCGCCGAGGTCAAGCTTGGTGCCGACTTCCCAGCCGCGACCCAGCAGATCGGCGGTGAGAAATTGAAACGGAATCACAGCCGGCGGGCGATACGTGGGCGACGTCGGATCCCCTTGCGTGGCGCGAATCGCCGCGAGGTCGGCGGTCTGCTGGCGTTGCGGAACAAAGGTCCGGCTGAAGCTGCCGTAGACGCTGAGCTGGGGCGTCAGGCGGACAAGCGCGCTATAGTGAGGCAGAAGTTTACGCGTCGTGAAATCCTCGTCGATCCCATCCCGGTTGTCGTCGGTAGGGCGGTTGTTGGTGATTTGCCGGCCACCGATCAAGGTCCGCAGACGATCCTCGAAAAACGATGACTGCAGCACGCCATAGAATGAATTCGAATGAGCGCCGCCTTTGCGCAAGACGCCTGGCTCCTGGTAGTCCGGACCGTAGCGGTTTTGCAGCAGCTGCAATAAACGCGGCTCCGGTTGTGTCCGCGGATCGAACATGACCACCTGGGACGTGGCGACCGTCACGGGACTGATCACGTCCTTGCCCCCATCATGTTGAAAGCCGGCGAGGAGGTCGTGTTTTCCGGCGCGTTTAAGATTGAGTTTATAGGCGGCTTCGAGTCGTGCGGAGAAGGTGACGCCGCCCGGCTTGAAGTCCGAGATCGAGCTGCGCAAGCGCTGACCGGCGACGGGCCGCAGCCCGTTGAATTCGCGCCGGAGCCGGTGGCTGTCGACTTGTTGGAAAATGCCGCGCAACGCGAGGGTGGGCGAAGCGACCCATTCCCCTTCGAGGGTGGTGGTTTTGTTCTCGTAGCTGTCCCGGCCATCCGGGCCGTTGTTGTTATAGGAATCGTCGAAGAAATCGCGTGAATACACGCCGGGAAACGGAGGGACATTGGGGCCCAAGGTGCGGGAGATGAAGGCGTCGACGCCTTCCGGCGCGAGGCGACCGGTCGTGATGGGCACGCCGGCCGCATTGCGGATGGCGCCGTTTTCGAGTTGGGGATAGTTGGCGGGACGCGGGAGGCCGAGCTGGTCGAAGCGGGCGATCGCCTCGCGGTCGAGTTGTTGATATAAAGGATGACTGATTACCGTGTGCGGCCGGCGCCCGGCCTCCCGATCCAATTCACTATAGCGCGCGGTGAAGGTCAGTTGCCGGGTCGGCTTCCACGTGAGACCTCCGCTATAGAAATCCTCCTTCGTAAAAACGTAGTCGATGTAACTCTCTTCATCGGTGCGCCCGTAAACGAAGCTGTAGGCGAGCGTGTCTTGGATCAAGGGAGCCGAAGTGCGGAAGACGATGCGGCGATGATCGAAGGAGCCGAAACTCGCGTCGATGGAATGCTTGGCCGTGAAACTGGGCTTTATCTTGATCAGGTTGACCGTGCCACCCGGGTTGGAGATGCCGGCGAACACGGCGTTGGGACCCTTCACGACCTCGATCCGGTCCACGTCATAAAGTGCCAGCCCCTGACCAGCGGGAAGGCCGTTGACGAATTGCGGCCCGGTATAGCCACGTACGAGAATCATCCATTCGTCCTTCACCTGGAGGGCGACGGAGCTCGCGCCGCGCAAGACGTCGATGAGCTGGTTGCCGGCTTGGTCCTGGATGAGTTCCTGCGAGACAATGCTGATGTTGAGCGGCGTGTCTTTGATCAATCCGGCGGTGCCGGTTCCGGTAACCGCCGCGCCCACTCGATAGCCGTAGTCCTGAGCGCTTTGGACCTCGAAAGGGCTGAGGACGATCGGTGCGGCTGGCGTAGACGCGGCGGGAGCGGTCTGGCCGGACAGGTCAACGGTAGACGTCGCGATCAGCAATAACGTGCAGGACGGGAGGAGGCGAAAAAAATTCAGGGCAGTCATGTCTATAGGGCTGGAGATGCATCCGATGCGGACGGTGCGCACGGAGAGAAAGATCTGACACAGTTCTTCCCGAGCGTAAAGTCGCTGCCGAATATTTGCCTTCCTCCGGGTTGACGAACCGAACGGAGAAAAGTTGCGGAAAGCAGGTGATGAACGCTGTCGGTTAGACGGCACCGCGATCAAGCGCGGTAATATTACGGAGGCGGACGCTTACTTCTTCGCTTTTTCTGCTTTCTCGATTTTGGCCGCTTCTTCGTCGGTCACAAGCAGGTAGATGTTAGCTTTCTCGATCTCCACGACGTAATTGCGAGTGAGAGAGAAGCCGTAGGCCTTTTGCATCTTGGCGTTATTATCGTTCAGCTTGGCCAGAAGTTGATCGATCTGCGCCTTGATCTCCTTCTTCTTCCTGGCATCCTTCTCTTTTTCCATGGCCGCGTTGAGCTCCACCGCCGCTTGCCGCTGGTTTTGAAGCAATTGCACATTGGCTTGGAACTCACGATTGGTCTCCACGCTATCGAGGGTCGCGATGCGAACCAGCTTCTGCTGGGTTGGCGCGGGAGCCGAGGCGGCCCCTTTGAGGTTTTGGCCGGGCAGGTAACTGGGGCTGACAAGGGCGGCGCTGAGGGCGAGAAGGCTAAGGAGGTTTCGTTTCATGGAGCAGTTTAAAGAAGTTCGGTCCGAAAGCTGGCCAGCAGGAAGAGTTCCGCGTTTGATGGCTAGTCTTTTGATCAGGACCCGCGCGTCCGGATTTTCCTGATGCACACGGTTCGCAACCGCCGCCGGCTGAATGACGTGCGGGCGAAAATCCATCCGGCAAGGCACCGGGCGAGATTTTCGAATAAAGTTCGATTCGGATCTCCCAGAAATCCCAGGGGCGCCAAGAACCGCCAGGCGCTCGGCGGTTCGAACGGACACGAACCGCGTTGCGGGCGTGCTCTACGCATGCTACCCCGAGGTGAACGATCGAACCGACCTGAGTGACTCGGTCAGAAATAAACGCTCAAATCTACTTGGGCTTGAGTCGCGATCCGGCGTTGCTGGCTCAGTCACCTATCGGAGATAGGCTCCGTCGCCCGCGCCTTGGCTGGCGACCCAATCCCGGCGCAGCTCTGCGCGTTTATTTCTGACCGAGTCCCTTATCCCTCTTTGCTGACTTCCGCGGTACGCGCGCGCTGGACGTTAAACCGCTGGCGGATTCGAAAAACCCCATAGCTCAAGGCCGTCACCGCCGTAAGCGCACTGGGGATCAGCAGCGCCGAATAGCTGAAATGGCGAAACGCCACCGTGCCCGCGACACCCCCGCACAGAAAGCCGGAGATAATAAGAAAACAGAGCCGCAACCGCCGCACGTCCACCGGCAAACCGCGCATCCAGTGTCCCAGAAAGATCCCGAGATCGGTGAACATCCCCGAAAGGTGCGTCGTGCGAACCACGGCGCCACTATACGTGCTCACCATGGCATTCTGCAGGCCGCAGGCACACGACGCCGAATAGATGCCCCAAATACTATTGCCCTTGAGCAACGGGACCGCGGCCACGAGCAAAAGGGACTCGATCAACAACGCGACGCCGTAACGCCGCCCCAGCTGCAGGGTACTGTCCTGAATGAGAAAGCCGCTCAGGACCGTGCCCGCGACGAAGGATCCGATCACGGCCGCGAAATGCAGCGTCCCCGTGCCATCGAGCGAGGCCAACGCCGCCGCCAGCATGGACGTCGTTCCGGTGAGATGCGTGATCGCCTGATGCTCAAACCCAAGGAGCCCGACAATATTGATAATGCCAGCAACGAAGGCTAACGCCCAAGCCCCAGCCCAAACCCATCGCGGCAGTTTAGAAATCATCGGATTCACGGAGGCTGACCGCCCCCGCGCAACCCGGCAAGACCCCAGCACCCTCCGCCTCTGCGGCCGCTCCAAAGTCACTCGATCCGTGACATTGTCGTTTGCGAAATTTGCGGCGGGCGCCGCGATTGTGTCACGCAATGCGGGACATTGATCGCCCGGTTTTCTGTGCCTCGGGAAGGAGACCCCACGGGATTGCGGCCGACCCAATTACGTCGCGACCAACCGCGATGATGCCGCCGTCAGGCGGGATGAAAGTGCGGATACGCGGAAGCGGGGTTGCGGTCCGCTCTTGGTCCGGTCCTGCTCCTGAGCTGGCTGGTCCAGAAACCTTTTACATGCTCCAACAATGAATTTTAATCGTCTGGGTGAAAGCGAACTTCGTGTCTCAGAAATCTGCCTGGGAACAATGACATTCGGGGAACAGAACACGGAACAGCAAACGCACGAGCAGCTCAATTACGCGGTTTCGCGCGGCATCAATTTCATCGACGCCGCCGAGATGTACCCCGTGCCGCCGCGAGCGGAAACACAGGGGCGAACGGAAACGTTTATCGGCACCTGGCTCAAGCATCAAGCGCGCGACCAGCTCGTCATTGCGACGAAGATCACGGCACCGGGTCGAGGGTTTCCCTGGGTGCGCGGCGGGCCGACCGCGTTCGACAAAAAGAGCGTGGGCGAGGCCCTCGACGGTAGCCTGCGTCGGTTGCAGACCAACACTATTGATCTCTATCAACTGCACTGGCCGGATCGCTATGTACCGTCGTTTGGCGGCCTCTTTTATGATCCGAAGAGCGAGCGACCCACCTTGAAGATTGAGGATCAACTCGAGGCGCTTTCCGCTCAGGTCAAGGCCGGCAAGATTCGCGCGATTGGGCTGAGTAATGAAACGCCTTGGGGCGTGATGGAGTTCCTGCGCCTCGCACGTCAGCTAAACTTGCCCATCGTCGTCTCCATTCAAAACGCCTACAGTTTAATCAACCGGGCGTTCGAAAGTGGCTTGTCCGAGATCACGCGTCACGAGAATGTCCCATTGCTCGCCTATAGTCCGCTGGCGTTCGGCCATCTGACCGGAAAGTATTTGGCGGGGGCCAAGCCCGCGGGGGCGCGGTTGACGGTGTTTCCGCCGTTCGGTCAGCGCTATGATAAACCGAATGTGGCCGCAGCCGCGGAGGCCTATGCCGGTCTCGCCGCGCGTCACGGCCTGAGTCCGGCGACGCTGGCCATTGCTTTCGTGCGCAGCCGCTGGTTCGTCGCGAGTACGATCATCGGCGCCACCACCGTGGGCCAGTTAAAGGAGAACATCGATGCGGCGGCGGTGGAACTTCCGGAGGCTGTCCTCGCGGAAATCGACGCCATTCACCTGAAGTATCCGAGCCCGGCCGTTTAAAGGTCATGCATCCCGCCGGTCGTGCGGACCGCGTTGATCAGGCCAGGTCCGGCACCAGAAAGCTGCCGAGAAAAATCAAATTGCCCCATGCGGTCGGCGCCTCGCTGCAGCGGAGGTGATAACACACCAAAGCGGCATTGGCGTTTTTGACGTTGGCTTTTTCGGCCGCGGCCACGGCGTCATCGACGAAGTTCTTCCAGCCGGAAAACCCTTCCAGCAATTCCCGGATCGAAGTCGCTTCTTCGTCATACGCCACCTCGGAAATCGCACTCAGTTCCTCCGGTAAGTTTAGCCGCGCCTCGACGTCCTGCTCGGCTGCGAGATCGAAATCGTCGTCGTCGGTAAACGCCCCGATCCAAATCGATACCTGGTTCCGGGCGGGATAAGTGATCTTCATGCGGGGACGGTCTCGTAACGAACTACGCGACTGAATCAACGCAAAGAAACCTCAACGCCGCCGGAACGGCCGCGTTCTATGGCTGGTTGCCGACTTATCTGCCGGATTTTTTTCCAACACGGGTTCGCGCCACGGGACGGGGCCTGTCCTACTGCCCCATGGCGTCACGGCGTATTCCGGACCCAAGGTTGGTCTCAGAGTTTCCAGCGCACGCCAAAGTTGGCGCTCCAGCCGTATTCCTCCACCTGGCCCAGACGTTTGCCCTGGCCGTTATCGCTTTTGAGGAAAACCCGGAAGGGCGCTTCGGTCAGGTTGAGAAATTCCGTGTAGACCTCCCAGTTGCGGGAGAGCTTGTACCGGACCGTCAGGTCAAGCTGCTCGAAGTCGTCCACAAAAAGATCCTGCGGCGCGCTGCCACCCAGCGGTTCGTCTTCGCGCAGGCGCTCGGAGCGGAAATTGAGCGCGAGCCGGACAAACAGACCTGCTTTCTCATAAGTCAGCCCAACGTTCCCGACCTGATCGGACTGGCCAATGAACGGCACGGCCTCGCGGGGACGAGTCGGATATGTCGCCTCGCTGTCCAGAAAGGTGATGTTGGCCATGACGCCAAAGCCATCGAACGGCGCGGGCAGCGAACGGAACTGCTGTTGGTAAGCCAGTTCAAGACCCGTGATCGAACCCTCCGAACCGTTGGCGTAGGTGGTGAGGTCATATGACTCCCCGTTGATGACGAGCGGCGTGGGATCCTCGAACTCATAGGAAAAATTCTTGATCTCCTTGTGAAAAACCGCGGCCGAAAGCAGGCCCAGGGAAGGCAGGTAGTATTCGACCGAGGCATCCCAGTTGACGGATTCGAGGGCCTTGAGATTCGGATTGCCCCGCGTGATCTCGAGATCGTCGTTGTTGACGAGGCTGCGGAAGGCCGTGTCGCCAAATGAGGGCCGGGCGAGCGAATTGGACCACGAGGTGCGAAACACGAGATTCTTCGTGGCATCGTGGCGCAGATAGACGCCGGGCAGCCAGTTCGTGTAATTGCGCGAGGCCTTGGAGGAGAACGCGGTTTCATTGCCGAGGTCGAGCACACGCCCGGTGGTTTCGAACTCGGTGCGCTCCACGCGAACACCACCGATGACGTTTAATTTTCCGAACGTGACACTGCTCATCATGTAGGCGGCAAGCACATCCTCCGTCAGGGAGAAATCCTCAAACTCGCTATCCTCGAAAACCCGGCTGCCGGTGAAGGCGGAGCGATTGCTGTAGAAGGCCTCTTTCACCGCCGCGGTGCTGAGGCGCGGAACCCGCAGATACGGATAGTCGCCGGCTGGCTCGGCCAGATTGGCGAAAGTGAAAGTCGACGGCGCGGTGGTCAGCTCCGATACCTCGCCTTCGGAATCCTTTTCCTTGCCTTTGAACAACGCGCCCAACTTCACATAGGCGGGAGTCGTTGCCGCCAGATTGAAGCGGGCGTTAAAGCCGACATCCGATTCCGTCTCGGAACCGCTCTCGTTGGTCAGATCGACGCGCTGAAAATTATAGGATGATGGTTCGAGAAAACTGGCGCCCGCGAGTTGGGTGACGCTCAGCCGGTAAGGACCATCCGTGTCGTATCGGATGACGGCGTCGCGGGTGTTCCGGCGGAAACGCGCGGTCAATTCCTCCGGTCGCTTTTCGTTGCCCTCGGTGTAGCCGGCCTGCGCATCGATGGCCCATCCACCGAAGCGTTTTTCGCCGCCGAAGCTGAGTGTGGTCACGTCCTGATCTTTTTCCCGGATGCGGAGCCGGCGGCCATAGCGGCGGAGCGCGGTATGCGTGGCGGAATTTGCGGTCACCGACGCTGGATTCAGCGTGCCTTCAGAGAAGTCGAAGATCGTGAGGTGCCGGCTCTCGGTGTCCGTGAATCGGTTGTAGCCGCCGCGCAAATAAAACGCTGTCTCGCTGTCCGGCCGCGCCTCAAACGCGGCCGTCAAACCCGAGCGTTCGCGGTTGATCACATACTCGCGAAACTGCAGCTCTTCGGCCGTGTAGAACGACGTCCGGTTGTCAATGGGCGAGACCCACGCGCCGCCGGTCTCATAATTGTATGAATCGAACTTGCGCTCCTGCCAGGTCGGCGCAATCAGGAGACCAAATTGCTTGCCTGCGCCAAACCGCTGCGAGACATAGCCGTTGAACTTGTTGCTGTATTCGCCGCTCTGATCGGCGTATTGACCTTGCGCAGTGAAACTGGCGGAGAGTCCTTCGTGGTCAAAAGGACTCTTGGTCTTGATATCCACCTGCCCGCCCAGTCCCTCTCCGTCCATGTCCGGGGTCGGCACCTTCGTCACCTCGATCGACGCCAGGGCATCCGCCGGAATGACGTCCAACGCCGTGGCGCGATCGCCCAGATCGGCTCCGGCAAACGAACCGCCATTCACTTTGACCGACGTGAATGTGTAATTGAGCCCGCGCAGCACGATGTAGCGCCCCTCACCCTGATCGCGGTAGAGCGAAACCCCGGGAATTCGCTGCAGCGACTCAGCTGCGTTTTGATCGGGGAAATTTCCGATCTCGTCTGAGGCAACGATGTTTTTCAACGTGGCGGCGCTGCGTTGCTGGTTGATGGCCCGCGCTGTGCCCACGAGCGATCCTTCGATGATAAATTTGTCGAGCTGCACCGCCGCCGCCGAAGCAAAAGCCGCATCCGCCCGGGTGGTGACGCTGGCGGCGACCTGCACCTGCCGGGTCTGTTCACCGTAGCCGATATAATCAAACTCCACCGTCCGCGTCCCTGCCGGCACGCCATTCAATTGATAGTCACCGGACGGACCCGTATAGGTCTCAAGTTCCGTACCCTGCACGGACACCCGCGTGCCCGCCAGGGTCAGTTGCGTGGCCGCGTCGGTCACCCGGCCGGCGAGAGTGCCGGTGGATTGCGCCTGGAGCGCGACGCCCGCGGCGAATGCGGCGGAAAAAAGCAGCGCAGCACGGAAAAGCGCAGCCGCTGGATTGAATGAGAAGGTGGTGTTGGACATGCGGGTTTAATACGTAATCCTCAACGCGAAGCGCCGGAATATTTCCCGTCAATCCACGAGCAGGCCCATCGCTGAAACGTTACGCGACTGAAGCACAACTGTAACAAAACCCGGGTCTGGCTGATGAAGCGTCGACCTATTACTTGTTCGGTTCTTCGCTGGTTTCAGTGGAAGGAAGGGAAGAAGCCCGGAGTTTGACCGCGGATTATGCGGATGGCCCGGATGGATTGAGTGATCCCTGCCATGATCCGCGGGATCCGCGCCATCCGCGGTCAAAATTCAGCCCCAGAAGATTCTCGCGTTGTCCAGGGTGGGTGCCCACCGAAAACAGCGAAGGGCCCAATCTCCCGATGCAAGGAAATGGTCCACAGATTTTTCAAATTAAAAGTAACGAACCCTCGCCTCCTTTGTAATCTTCTTAATCCCATAATCTGTGGATAAAAACTCCGAAAAATCAGGTTCTTCGCTGGTTTCAGGGGATAAACGCGAGTCAGGTACGCATCGGAATTAAATCGAAGGTAACAAAGAAAACGAAGGTGTGCGCGAGGAAGCTGGGATCTTCGTTTCGTCCGTTACCTTCTGTTCGTACTTCTGTGCTCACCGGAAACAGCGAGGAACCGTGTCCGACTTTATCTTCGTCTCCCGAGAATCGCTCGTGCTCCTCGAAATGTCCAGACCCCTGCGCCGCGCAGCGGCTTCGTTCAACTTTGTGCTATGACTTCGAGAGCGGGCGGGAAATCTGGCGGCCGATTTCGGCATGGGGGTGGACCAGCGCGCGCACGCGAAGTCCAATTTGGCCTCAAACACTCCGGCTGTCACTGCGGACGCGGTCGACGTCGCCTTTGCCAATGCAGACATCGCCCGTTGTACCCACGCTGGCGAATTGGTATTTGTTGGGGCTCGACCAACGAACGGGTGAGGTCGCCTGGCAAGTTGACCGGCCGATTGGGACCGCCCACGCCACGCCCTTGCGGATCAAGCATCACGGTCAGGAGGACATTCTCGTTTCGGGCAAGAAACGCCTCACCGGCCGTTTCCCGCGGCGCTTTGATCTACCGCACCGACTCGCACCTGTATTGGATTGGAAGTGCCCGCTGACTCGATGGCCTCATGCGGCGTTTGCCGCGCCACCGTTATACTTTGACCCGGCGAAGGCGCAGTGCGTTCGCAATCACCGAAACCGACGAAACGGACATTGCCGCTCCGGCGATAATCGGGCTGAGCAGCATCCCGAAAAAAGGATAGAGCACGCCCGCGGCAATGGGTACGCCAAGGACATTATAGATAAAGGCGAAGAACAAGTTCTGCCGGATATTCCGCATGGTGGCGCGGGAAAGGTGAATCGACTTGGCGATGCCGCGCAGGTCGCCTTTCACCAGCGTCACGCCGGCGCTTTCCATCGCGACATCTGTGCCCGTGCCCATGGCGATACCGACGTTGGCGGCCGCGAGCGCGGGAGCATCGTTGATGCCGTCGCCCGCCATGGCGACGTGCTCTCCGTCGCGTTGGAGTGATTCCACCAAACGAATCTTGTCGGCCGGTTCCACCTCCGCTTCAAAGCGATCAATTCCGAGTTGCTTGGCGACCGCTTCGGCCGTGGGACGGTTGTCCCCCGTTGCCATGACCAGCTTGATCCCGAGGCGGTGGAGGTCCCTCACCGCCTCCGCGGTGGTTGCCTTGATGGGGTCGGCCACCGCCAGCAGTCCGGCGATTTTTCCATCAATTGCGGCGAAGAGCACGGTCTTGCCTTCTTTCTGCTGAGCGGTGGCAGCCGCGATTACGGCCGTGGGGACGGTCACGCCCTCCGCTTCGAGGAACTTCGCCTTGCCCACGAGGACGTCACGATTATCCACCTTCCCCGCGACTCCGCCCGCCGTCACCGAGCGAAAGTCGACCGTATCCAGTAGTTGGATATTACGCGCTTCCGCTCCGCGGACGATCGCCGCGGCCAGGGGATGTTCAGAGGCGCGTTCGAGCGAGGCGGCGAGTTGCAGCAAGGTGGTTTCATCGACCCCGTCCTGCACCGTGATCGCTGCGAGCTGTGGGCGACCCTCGGTCAACGTGCCGGTCTTGTCGACGACCAGCCAGCTCACTCTGCCGAGCAGTTCGAGCGATTCGGCATCCTTGACGAGGATTCCTTCCTGCGCACCGCGGCCCACCCCGACCATGATCGACATCGGGGTCGCGAGCCCGAGTGCGCACGGGCAGGCGATGATCAACACGGCGACCGCGTTAACGATCGCATAAGCCAGCCGCGGTTCCGGTCCGACGAAGAACCAAATCGCGAACGTGAGGGCAGAAATGGCTACGACCGTTGGCACAAAGTAACTCGCCACCTTGTCCGCAAGCCCCTGGATCGGAGCGCGGCTGCGCTGGGCCTCGGCCACCATGGCGACGATGCGCGCGAGCATGGTTTCGTCACCGACCTTCTCGGCGCGCATCACAAAACTGCCGGTTGCGTTTACGGTCCCTCCCGTGACGCGATCGCCGGGGGTCTTTTCCACCGGGAGTGATTCGCCCGTGAGCATGGATTCATCGATCGAGGAGGAGCCTTCTTCGATGACGCCATCAACGGGAACCTTGCCGCCCGGTCGCACGCGCAGGCGATCGCCGGTGTGAACGTCATCCAGGGAGACTTCTACATCCCCGGTTTCAGAAACACGGAGAGCCGTCGGTGGCGATAAGTTAAGCAGCGCCTTGATTGCGCCTGAAGTCCGTTCACGGGCGCGGAGTTCCAGGACTTGTCCAAGCAGCACCAATACAACGATGACCGCCGCCGCCTCGAAATAAACATCAACCAAACCGTGGGGCCGCATCGCCGGCGGAAAGATACCCGGAACGAGCAGGGCGACCGTGCTGTAAAGCCAGGCGGCGCCTACACCAAGCGAGATCAACGTGAACATGTTCCAGCGGCCCGAGCGCAGGGAACGCGCGCCACGAACAAAGAACGGCCAGCCGGCCCAGAGCACCACGGGCGTCGAAAGGATGAATTGCAACCAGCGACTCCACGGCGCTTCGGCCACATGCATGTAGGCAGGGACCAAATGCAGCATGCCCAATATAAACACCGGAAAGGCCAGCGCGGCGCCGATCCAGAAACGGCGCGTCATATCCTTCAGCTCATGGTTTTCTTCGTCCCCGGCGGGAATCCCGGTGGGCTCGAGTGCCATGCCACAGATCGGACAATCGCCGGGCTTATCCTGCTGGATCTCCGGGTGCATCGGACACGTGTAGATCACTTTGCGCCGAAGCGAGACGGACGGATTACGTTCGAGCGCCATGCCGCACTGCGGACAATCGCCTGGTTTGTCTGATTCCACTCCAGGACACATCGGACAATAATAGGCAGCGGACGATGACGGCTTCACCGCCGCGTGATCGTGACCGGGTGCATCCGGCCCGTCATGATGGCAGCTGTGCTTCCCGCCTCCGTGCTCATGGTCGACGTGATCATCAGTGGGAGGCGTGGTCCTCCCGGCGCCAGACGGCTCGTGCTTGCAGCCCGTGTCGTCACTCTGCTCCGTCTTGAGGCCCATGATTTTCTGATCGTGCGGTTGAGTCGGATCTTTGCCGTGTTCGTGTTTCATAACGATGCTGACCGAGCGTTGCCGTACACCTTACACGCTATTTCGATTCGTGCGATTGCGAACCGCAATCAGGTGCAAAAGGAGATGGGGCCGGGGACGCATTCACGTTTAGCCGGTCGAGGGAGTCGCGCGAGCAAGACTACTCGCCGCCGCCGCTTCTTCCCGGGCGAGACGTCGCTCCCAGTACCAAGTAAAAAACACCGGGACGGAAAACAGCGAGATAATGTCGAAGATCATTCCGCCGACGACCGGTAGCACCATCGGTTGCATCAACTCGGCGCCGCGACCCGTTGACCATAAGATAGGCACGAGCGAAAGCAGCGTCGTGGTCGTCGTCATGATGGCCGGGCGCCGCCTGCGCAAACCGGCATAGAACACGCGGCGATTCACCTCGGCCATGTCCTTGGGATGAGTTTTGAACTGCTCGTGAATGTAAGTGCCAAGCAGAATACTGTCGTTAAACATCACCCCGAGCAGCACGAGGAAACCAACGATGACCGCGGTCGTCATCTCGGCGCCCCATAACCAGATGAACAAGAGTCCGCCCGCCGTATTCACCGGGACATTACAGAGCAGGATGATTCCGGTCACGAGCCACGAGCGGGTGCCGATATAAATGAGCACGATCATTACGGCCAAGGCGACGCCGATGATGCCACTCATCGCCGCATCGGCCTTCACTTTCTGCTCGTATCGCCCTACCCAGCGGAAGGTGGCGCCGGCAGGCAACTCGAGTCGTCCATCTGCCAGGGCCGCGCGAAGCCGGGCATCGGCTTCTTCGACGACTTCCACTTCGCCGCGATCGCGGACATTGAGCATGACGTACTGCGTACGTTTGCCGCCCTCCGAACGAATCGCCATCGGGCCGATCGTATAGGTCAGGCCTGCCTCGCTGGGCCGCTCGGCGCTCACGCGGATCTGCCCGGCGGTAATCGCTTCGCGCACCTCACGCGGCAAAGGCTCGCCGGCGGGGACCGTGATCTCGGCGCGCTGCGGGGAGAGAAGGGTGAGGTTGCGTTGATCCGTGAGCGACAAGCGCGCGAGCAGGCCGGACGCATCGAGTGCGGCCTCGGGGAATTCGAGAGTGCTCACCATGGGGTGGGCGAGGAGGTTGGTCAGCGGGATCGCCCCGTGGCCCCCTGAAACGGGAACCTGCAGTTGGAGTAGTTCATCCGGGTCATCCCGACGTTCACGTTGATAACGAATGCGCACCGGGTACTGGAGCGCACCTTCCACGGAATAGGTCACGGCCATTCCACCGAACGCGATCTCGACCGTGCGCATCACTTGCTCGTTGCTCAGGCCGAAGCGCGCGAGCTTTCTCGGATCCAGCCGGATTTCTGCGTAGGGCTTGCCGCCTTCGCGCTGCATCTGGACATCCACCGCTCCCAAGGTGGGTTGAATGATTTTCTCGGCCGCTTCAGCGAAACGTTCCAGCGCGTCCTGATTGTCCCCCAGCAATTGCAAGGCGATCAAACTGCGAATGCCGGTCGAGAGCATGATGACCCGCGTCTCAATCGGTTGCAGCCAGCTGGGCGCCACACCGGGGATGTCACTGATCGCCGCGAGGACCGTACGCACTTCCGCGAGCGTGCGCGGACGATGTTCCGTCCGGCCGTCGGGGGTCGTGATCTCGTGAACGGGCCATTCCGCATAAGGCTTCAGCAGGACCACCGTTTCGATCATGCCCAGCGGCGCTGGGTCCAAGGCGGTTTCTGCGCGTCCCATTTTTCCCATGACACCGGCCACTTCCGGCACGGACTCGATCAGCCGATTCTGGGTAAGCATGATCCGTTGCGTTTCGCCCAAGCCCCCCGACGCCGGAATCGACGGCATGAACAAAAGACTGCCTTCATCCAGCGGCGGCAGAAAACTCGAGCCGACGCCGGGAAACCACTTACTCATGGCTTGATCGATCG
>Ga0163150_10004409_pt1 | contig 18855 bp, 16 predicted proteins | sample OliLakLV19P2IB_FD_148628 | JGI IMG/M metagenome (GOLD analysis project Ga0163150, IMG submission 148628) | Freshwater microbial mat bacterial communities from Lake Vanda, McMurdo Dry Valleys, Antarctica - Oligotrophic Lake LV.19.P2.IB | ecosystem: Environmental > Aquatic > Freshwater > Lake >...
CCCACCCTGTCTGCAGGGGGGTATGACTTTGCCGCTAGTAAGGTATCGAGTGAGAAAGCCAAGCCCTGATTTAGCCCGTTATGGAGGTCGCGTTGATGAAGAGACTGTTTGGACTGTGAATCTGCCATTAGGGAGAGCAGTGTATGTGGAAGCAAATTTTCTCAGGCGTACTCTTTTGTCTTGTCGCTTGTCCCGCGTTTGCCGACGAAGCCGACACGAATTGGCCCGGCTTCCGCGGCCCGGAATTCACCGGCGTCTCGCCAGAGGCAAATCCTCCGACGACCTGGAGTGAAACAGTAAACGTCAAATGGAAAGTTGAACTTCCCGGCCGCGGTAGCGGTTCTCCGATGGTTTGGGGCGATCGCATTTATCTGCAAACCGCTATCAAAACTGATCGCACGGCCGACACCCCTCCCGGAACGGCAGCGCGTGAAACATCTCATGCATTTCATTTGATAGGCAACGACCGCTACGCTCTGCTTGCTCAAGTCGACGCCGCTCCTCCCGCGGAAACGACGCCCCCCGCTGCCGGACCACCAGAGGGTGAGGGCCGTGGCGAACGTCGCCGGGGACGACGCGGCGGTGGTCGCGGATTTGGCGGCGGCGATGAAGCACCCACTAATTTTTACCAGTTCGTGGTGATGTGTCTCGACCGCAAGACGGGCAAAACCATTTGGCAGCAAACTGCCGCCGAGGCGATTCCCCACGAGGGGCATCACGGCACGGCCAGCTTTGCCTCTTCCACGCCCATTACCGATGGCAACAACATTTACGTGTCTTTTGGCTCGCGTGGAGTTTATTCCTACGATATGGACGGCAACCTGCGCTGGAAGAAAGACCTGGGCCTGATGCAAATTCGCAATATGTTCGGTGAGGGATCGTCTCCTGCCTTGCATAGCGACACGCTTGTGATCAACTGGGACCACGAAGGCCAATCGTTCATCACCGCGCTCGACGCCAACACCGGCGAGACCAAATGGAAAGTCGACCGCGACGAGGAAACCACGTGGCTCACGCCGCTCATCGTGGAATACGACTGCAAGATGCAAGTGGTGGTCAACGGCATGAATCGCGCTCGTGGCTACGACCTCGCCAACGGCGAAATCATTTGGGAATGTGGTGGCCAGGCGATGGGTGCCGTCCCCACGGCCGTCCGGTACAAGGACTTGGTGTACTGCATGACCGGCCATCGCGGCTCGGCATTGTATGCGATTCCGCTGAGTGCCAAGGGGGACATCACCGACACCGATCAAGTGGCGTGGAAGCTCGATCAAGACACTCCGTATGTGCCCTCGCCCTTGCTGTACGACGACCAACTTTATTTCACGAAGTCGAACAACGGCATTCTGTCCTGCTACACAGCGCAAACGGGTGAGCAAATCTTCAAGGCCCAGCGCATCCCCGGCATCGATATGCTCTATGCCTCGCCCGTGGGTGCCGACGGTCGGATTTACATCGCCGGCCGTAACGGTGCCACTGTCGTCATAAAGCATGGCCCCGAGTTTGAAGTGCTCGCGACCAACCAACTGGACGAGCCAATTGATGCGACCCCGGCTCTTGTGGGCAAAGAAATCATCATCCGCGGCGAGAAATCGCTGTACTGTATTAGTGAGTGACAATTGATTTTTGAACCACTAAGGCACAAAGGACACTGAGAAAGAATTCGCAACGTCTTAGTGTGCTTTGTGATCTTTGTGGTTAATTTTCTTAATTTTGAGATATAGAATTGTGCCATGAGCCAACAGGGATGGAACCGTCTCGCGGCGGAGTTTGAAACGTCCGTCTGCGACATCACCGCTACGAGCGGCGCGCAGATCGCTAAACTGGTCGCACTGACCAAGCCCAATCGCAGAAAAACGCTTGTCGATGCTGGTTGCGGCATCGGCACGTTTGTTGAGCGGTTTGGCGAGTCTTTCGGCAAGATCATCGCGTTTGATTTCGCCTCGGCGATGGTTAAGCGAACCCGCCGGCGTTGTAGTGATTTCAACCACGCCGAGTGGCAAGCACTTCCCTTGGAAGATGCCGGTGCAAAATTCGGCGCGGTGGCGCATCTCGCGGTTTGTTTGAACGTCATTACGTCGCCCAAGCCGTCGCTGCGTGAGCGTCAGTGGGTAAGCCTCGGCCAACTCGTGCGGCCAAATGGACATTTGCTGGTCGTGGTTCCCTCGCTGGAGTCCGCCCGTTACGTCGCGGAAATGGATGAGGAGGCATTTCACGGTTCGGTTGATGGGGCAAGCGAGTTGGTTCGCCGCAACGATACCGAACAAAAGCATTACTCGCGGCAAGAATTGCGGCGGATCGTCACGCATCAGAACTTCGAGGTGATCGCCGTGCGGCGCGTTTCCTATCCCTGGGAAGACGACGGTCTCGAACTCACCGAGCGCAAATCGCCGTGGGATTGGGCCTGTGTGGCGCGCAAAAACGCTTGAGTACTTGCAAGCGCCGTTCACGGCTTAGCGATCCTCCCCGTCACAAAAAACGCCACAGCCAGACACAGGAGCGATATACTCCCCGGTTCAGGCACGGCCGTGACTTCCGCCAATCCTGGCGGGTTCGTGTGCTGCTGCATCCAGAGCAGAAAATCACGGCCATCGCTGTCGCCATCAAGGTCGGCATCGCCCATGGTACTTGAGCCATAAGCCGCTTGCCAAATGGTCACATCGTCGGCGTTGACTTCGCCGTCAAAATTCAAATCCGCGCCTAGGAACGTGCCGCTCTGTTTCCACGGAGTTACCAAGAGTTCGTTGAGCGTGATAATATCTTCATGTCCCAAGGTGGCCTGCAACTGCGCGGGCGTAAAGGCATCAACAAACGAGCCGTTCCACGGCGAAAAATAGCTCCAGTCGATGCCCCACTGGTCCATCACCTCGGGATTGGGGAGCGTGCCTGTCTCGGAGAGGGCGATCATCTTGTTGCCGTCAAAGACTTCGAGCAAATCGTACCACTCGCCGCTCATGCTTGAGGTGGGATCGGTATAAATATCCGCCCCGATCATGTCGACCACGTCGTCGCCCGGATACCAATCGAGGAATTCTTCGTTCACGCCAGTCGAAGTGTACTCCCAAATGAGATTGTGCAGGCCATGCACGTTCGTAAGGCGGTCGTGCATCAAATGCCAGAGATCCTTAAACGTTTCCGGTCCGTGATCGCCCCACCAAAACCATTCCCCTTGGGCCTCGTGCAAAGGCCGCCAGAGGACGGGAACATTCGCGTTCTCAAATTTCTGCAACTCGACGGCAATCGCGTCGATGTCGCGCAAGATGAGTTGGTAGTCGCTGCCGACGGGATTTGCGAGCGCTCCCGGCAGATTGAAGGTCGTGGCGTTAGAATAAAAACCTCGCCACCATTCTTGGCCAGGCTGATTGATCAAATTTGCCGGCGCGTTCCAATGCCACATCATCGTGACAATCCCGCCGGTTTGCTGCGCCCATTGAATGGATTGCTCGGTCTCGTTGCGTGGATTGGAGCCAAACTGCCGCCGCGTCGGCGAATACTCAATAAAATCGCTACCACGAATCGCCGGTATTAAACCGCCCGATTTTGTGAGATAACTGTTGCCGGGAAACGGCAAATTCTGGCTGCCGCTGTGTTGCTGACCCGAGAAAGTTTTTTCGCCGTATTGGCTGTTCAGGTAATTCATGAGCCACTGGGTGCGCGGACTGGCCTGCGGATCGGAAAGCTGGGTGCTTACTGGCGCGATGCTCGGCGGCGTGAAGGGGCGAAACTCCAAGTAGTCGATATCGTAGTAACCCCAATTCTTCTCAATCGCCAACGTACTTGTTCCACCGGGAATACTGAACAACCCCGCGCGATCCGTGGTAAAGGACAGCGATTGGTCAAACATGCCGCTTCCCGTTTCGCCGTTCACTTTGAATGTGTAGCCCTTCTCGCCAAATTGGGAGCGATACCCAACCCACATCTCGTACAAACCGGCTGCAATATTGGCTTGCAACTCCACTCTGTCGGGTATGGGGTTAGGAGGAACGCCGTCCGAATCGAAACCGGTCACGTACCCCGTACCCGAGTAGCCCGGGTTGGCGGTTGAAATCTGCGTTCCGATTCGCTGTCCCGTCTCAGCCTCGAAACGGAAATTCTGCCCCTGGAGCGGCAAGGCCGTCACGAGAAGCGCAAGGAGAGAGAGAGTTTGCCGCCGCATAATGCTGTTCCGAATGGAGAAAAGTAAAGCTGCTCAAGTGCTTTAACAGCCATTGTAGCCTTATTCCCCGAATGGGCAACAGAAAATGCGTTTAGCTGAAAAATTGCCGCCTCCCCACCGCCGGAAAGGCGTCGATAATGTGCCGAATCTGCGGTTCCAGGGCCTTTTCTGGCCACACAACCTCGATTACGTCAAAGCGGCTGGGATATTCGAGCAACCCGTGGAACTTCAAGAAAGCCAGGGCCGCCCGGGTGAGACGCTGCTGCCGGGCGAAATCCACGGCCTCGGCGGGCTGTGTGGTTAAATCGAGCCGCCGGGTTTTCACCTCGACGAACACCACCGTCTGGCCATCGACCGCGATGATGTCGACTTCGCCATACCGCTGCCGGAAGCGCGTGGTCACGATGCGGTAGCCCAAGCGTTTGAGAAACTTGGCCGCGGCGATTTCCCCGCGTTCGCCCAAAGTCTTGGCGCGGCGAGGCCAGCGCAGCGAGGCGCGCGCTCTTGTGAAGAGTCGCATCATGGGCTGTTGTAATGGTTTAAGGCATTTCATGGGGACGGAAAAATGTCTATTGGTAGTGGGTGATCTGGCCAGACCCACTAGATGATGTGGTTTGGCGGAAAAAAGCTTGCGATTTAGTCGTTGTTGGTCCAAGTCCCCACAAGCTGTGGTAGACCCGTCCAACCATACTATCAAGGAACCGCCGCATAAACATAGTTTGGCGCGTTGCTGATTTTACCACAAACGGGTGGCCAATATCAGCCGCTAGTTTTGGCCGCGCGCTCTTGGGAATATCTTACTGACGAGACCGAGCGTGGTTCGTGTCAGAATAATCTTTGCTAATTCAAGCTGATGAGCGCTGATAAACGCTCCCAGGACGACGTATAATAAGGCTGCTAGTCATGCACCTATCGCTGTCCACTCGAAACATATCGCAATGCTTCGCAATCAACGGCACATTCATGGTGGTTTGACACTTATCGAGACCCTTGTCTCGATTGCCATCGTTGGTCTTCTCGTGGCGATCCTTGTTCCCGCGATTCAGGCCGCTCGGGAGTCAGCACGCAAAACGCATTGCCAAAACAACTTGAAGCAGACTGCATTAGCGTTGCATGCGTTTCACAATTCCAAAAAAAACCTGCCCTCCCACTACAACGGTACATCCCTTTCTTATCCGCTCAAAGAGTGGGATCTGTATCACATGCATTCATGGCGTGCCGCCTTGCTGCCCAACCTCGAAGAATCCGCACTCCACGACTCGATCGACTGGCGCGCCTTCGCAACTGATAGGGAGAACGAATCGGTGGCGACCACCGTCGTCTCACCCTACATCTGCCCCAGCGGAGCATCACCAACCGAGAACATGGGATGGGGAGCGCGACATGCACGGAAATCGCAAGACGACAAATACCAAGTCGTCCGCAGTCATTACGATGGGCTAGCCGGCATGTGGGTTGTTTTCGAAGTTCCGCCTGTTGGAAATTTAGAAGGTAACTTGAAGTACGTACGCTGGGGTGTTTGGGGTTCGGCGACCTTTGTCGGCAACCAGTTTACGGGTACTGATCATAAGGTTCTTCCTCCCTTCGACGTCCCGACCATTAATGGAGACCTTGTATCTTATCCCGGGGGCAAGTTCAGTGAAGTCACCGACGGGCTATCAAACTCGATCATGCTCGTCGAACGTGGCGGACGGCCGCTCCACATGGTGGATGGACGTCCTAATGTGACAGAAGACCACCCTGACGCGCGCTACCCTGGCCAAACGGGATGGTCGACAAGCACCAGTTTGTCTTATGTAATCCACCGTGATGTTGGCGTCAACCGTGACAACGCTTTTGGCATCTACTCGGACCATTCCGGCGGCGCCTATGTCGCGCTGGCCGATGGGTCGGTCACGTTTCTTTCTGAATCAACCGATACCGCCACGCTCGCGAAGATGATCGGGCGATCTGATGGGGAATAGTTTGTCGGCCGGTGCGAGTTGTACGCCGCGTTTAAGTAAGACCTGGCGGCATGGCGGGGCGACAACGTGATCCATGCCGGAACTGCCCACGGCTTGTTCCGTGCTACGGCCTGCGGTAATGCAGAAAAAGACCCGGGGAGTGCCATCCCCGGGCTTTGTGTTTTTTCGAGCGATAAAAAGCCGCGAGTGGCTACTTGCTCGCTTTGGCTTTGGCCGCTTTGGCTTTTGCCTTGGGGGTGTCGGTGCGGCGTTCTTTGAGGCGGGTGGCTTTGCCAGAGAGTTCGCGTAGGAAGTAGAGCTTGGCACGTCGCACGACGCCGCTGCGTTTGACTTCCACCTTGGCGATGCGGGGTGAGTGGATCGGGAACTTCCGCTCGACGCCTTGGCTGTCGACGATGCGGCGGACGGTGAACATTTCCTTCGCGCCCGAGCCGCTCCGCGCGATGACCACGCCGGTGAAAATCTGGATGCGTTCCTTGTCGCCTTCGAGGATACGGGTATGCACGTCGACCGTATCGCCGATTTCAAATTGAGGAACGTCCGTTTTCAGGCTCGATTGTTCAACGAGTTTCATGATTTCTTGGCTCATGGCATTTTCCTTGCGCTAACACAACCCAGGGAGTGCCATCCCTGGGCTTAGGTGTTCTCTTTATTGTTATTGTCCAGCAGGTCGGGCCTGCGCTGGCGGGTTCGTTCGATACTGTTTTGTTCTCGCCAAGCGGCAATCAGGGTGTGATCGCCGCCGAGCAAAACTTCCGGAACTTGGTGCCCGCGATACTCGCGGGGCCGCGTGTATTGGCTATGTTCCAAAAGTCGGTTGCCGGTCGAAAATGAATCGTCGCGGCTACTGTCTTGGTCGCCCAAAACTCCCGGCACGAGTCGGATCACCGAGTCGATGACCGTCATCGCCGCGACTTCCCCCCCATTGAGGACAAAGTCGCCGACCGAGATTTCTTCGGGCTGCAAAATATCGCTCACTCGTTGGTCGAAACCTTCGTACCTCCCGCACAGCAGCAAAAGCCGCTGGTGCGTGGCGAGTTCTTCAACTACTTTTTGGTTAAGCTGCCTCCCTTGGGGAGAGAGCAAAACCACATGTCCCGGGCTGTCGCCCAGGGTTTGTACTTCCTCGACCGCTTCGATGGTGGGCTCGGGTTTGATGACCATCCCCGGCCCGCCCCCGAAGGGACGATCATCGACACATTGGTGTTTGTCTCGACTCCAATTGCGTATGTTGTGCAGTTCAATCCGCACAAGGGAGCGTTCGATGGCCAGCTTCAACAGGCTTTGCGTCATGTAACCGGAAAACATTTCCGGAAACAGGGTGAGCACATCGAATCGCATTTTTTGTTTAGTTCGTCATTCCACCGGTGCGGCGGCTGATTCCTCAGCGGGAGCAGCAGCAGCCGACTCTTCGGCAGGGGGCGCGGCTTCCTCAACCGGAGCGGCCGCTTCTTCAACAGCAACAGGCGCGGCCTCGGGAGCAGGCTCTTCACCCGGCTTCTTGGGCTTGGAAGCGGGCTCACCTGGAGCCGGGACCGACTTGGGTGCCGACAACTTGGCCAGTGCTTCTTGCTGCTTGGAAAGGTGCGTGCCTTCCTTGCCGTACTTTTTAATCAGCACGGCGACTTTCTCGCTCGGCTGGGCACCCACGCCCAACCAATAGGCCACGCGCTCGCCATTGAGCACCGCGCGGGCGTCGGCGTCGGGAACACTCGGATCGTAAGTGCCGAGTTCCTCCAGCGGCCTGCCGTCGCGGGGGCAACTCTGATCGAACGCACACACACGGAAAAATGCCCGATGGGCCCGACCCATCTTCTTCATGCGAATTCTAACTGCCACGTAGTTCTCCTGATCTGTTGCTACGCTATTTCATGTATCAAGTCTGTATCGTGAGCCTGCCTAGTCACGGAGCGTTACCAGGCGAGGCTTTGAGATGTGCTGTAAACCTGTAATTCTGCCAGATTTCGTGTCGTTTTGGAAGGGGTGCTGGCGATGGGATTTCAGGCGTTTACTGCCGCCATTCCGTGGATTGCGTTGCAATCCGGCTGGGTAGCGTTTATCTGGCTGGCAAAGCGCCTCAACCTCCGCGCTGGTCACGTTTGCGTTTGCGCAGTTCTTTGTCTCGCTCTTTTTTGAGCTTCGCCCGTTCCTGGGTCGAGAGCCGTTTGCCGGTGTGCTGCTTTTTCTTGCCCAAGCTCGCATTGGGGTTGGTGAGGCTCGATTGCATCTCGCGAACCATTTTCATTCGCTCCCGCATCCCCTTCCCCGCCATCGAGGTCATCATCGTCGCCATCACGTCGAATTGCTTCACGAGCTCGTTGACTTCGTGGGGCTCGACCCCCGAGCCCGCCGCGATCCGCCGGCGACGGCTTTGATCGATCACCTTCGTGGGACTCCGGCGTTCGTCGGCAGTCATCGAGTCGATGATGCCAAAGAGCCGCTTCATGTCGTGCTCGGGATCAACATCACCGAGGGCGTCTTTGAGGCCCCCCATGCCGGGAATCAGGCCCATCACTTTTTGCAGCGGGCCAAGTTTTTTGATTTGGCTCAACTGCGATTTGAAATCGTCGAGCGTGAACTCGCCCTTGAGCATCCGCTCTTCCTGGCGAATCATTTCGTCTTGGTCGAATTCGCGCTGCGCTTTTTCGACGAGCGTGAGAATATCCCCCTGCCCCAAGATTCGCCCCGCCATGCGATCGGCGTGAAATTCTTCGAGCGCATCAAGGTGCTCGCCCGTGCCGATGAACTTGATCGGCACCCCCGTGACTTGCTTCACCGACAGCGCCGCGCCACCACGGGCGTCGCCATCCATTTTGGTGAGAATCACGCCATCGAGTTCCAAGGCTTCGTTAAACACCTTGGCACTGTTAACCGCGTCCTGGCCGGTCATGCCGTCGACAACCAGATAGACTTGATGCGGAGCGCACTGGCGGTCGATGCGTTCGAGTTGCTGCATCAATTCGTCGTCGACATGCAAGCGGCCCGCCGTGTCGAGGATGACCACGTCCGCGCCAAGCTTCTTGGCTTGATCAACGGCGGACTTGCAGACGATCACGGGATCTTTCTGTGCGCGATCCGAAAAGACCGCGATGTCCAACTGCTCGCCGAGGACGTGCAATTGGTCGATGGCCGCGGGGCGCTGTAAGTCGGCGGCGACTAGCAGCGGCTTTCGACCTGCCTCTTTGAGCATGCGGCCCAGCTTGCCGCAGGTGGTGGTCTTACCCGAACCTTGCAGACCGCACATCATGAGCACGGTCACTTCATCCTTGGCCTTCAAGTGGAGCGAATTATCGACCGGCCCCATCAACTTCTCAAGTTCGTCGTAGACGATGCCCACGACCTGTTGGCTGGGATCGAGTGACTTGAGCACTTTCTCGCCGACGGCCTGTTCGGTGACGTGAGCCATGAACTCGCGGACCACGGGGAAGCTCACGTCGGCTTCGAGCAGCGATTTTTCGACCAACTTGAGGCCGTCGCGCATGTTGGCTTCGGAGAGTTTTCCCTTGCCGCGCAGCGTTTTGAACGCGCCGCTGAGTCCATCCTGAAGGGCTTCAAACATGGGGGTTCCGTTGAGGTGTGCTTGAAAGTTAGAGCCACGTGGGAACTGGTCGCTGAAGCGACCAGTCCGAGGGGAATCGAAATTCTAACCAATCCACCCGGGAGGGGGAATCCGCCCGCAGGATCGGCATAGTTGGCAGCCAATTCGCCTAGGCCCCAGCATTCAACCGGCATCACCCGCCCGCTTGGTGGACAACCACTGAATCGTGAACAAGGTTTCAGGTGGGGAGATGCCGCGCGCCGGAATCGCCATCTCTTCATCTTCCCCCCTGTTGGCCCCATAAGCTAGGTGTCCTCATGAGTACAGATCTGTTGCAGAGCCACAGCGATATTTCCGCGTATTACCCATTTCGATCCAACCAATCACACATCACTACCTCATCGACAAACCCTAGGAGCGCGGCCCAAGAACAGGCTTCGCAACCCGTGCGGTTCATACCCGTGGAACCCGAAACGCTCGCCGACACGGGGCTCAATGAGCACGAGCTCGAAGCGCTCGTGCTCAAGTCGCTCCTGAAGCGCGGCACGATCAGCGGCCGGGGCATCTCGGAAAGTTTGCACTTGCCGCGACCCATTTTGCAACAACCTTTGGAACGGCTCCGCGCGGAATTGATGATCGGCATCAAGGGTTCGTCGGGACTCGAAGATTTTGTGTTCCAACTCACCGAGGCGGGCTTTGATCGTGCCCGCCGTGAGAATCAGCAGTGTTCGTATGTTGGTTCCGCTCCCGTGCCCCTGGAAACCTATCTCGCCGCGATTGCCGAGCAGTCGTTGCAATCAAGTCAGCTCGATGTGCAAAAGCTTAAAGAGGCTTTCCGTGAATTGCGCTTGAGCGATGTGTTGTTAAGTCAACTTGGCCAAGCGATCAATGACGGCCGGGGAATGTTCCTCTACGGTACGCCGGGCAATGGCAAGACGAGCCTGTCAGAGTTAGTCGTGAGTGCCTACGGCGAATTCATTTGGATTCCCCGCACAATCACGATTGATGGTGAACTGGTGCGGCTTTACGATCCGCGGAGCCATGAAGCCGTGGCGGTGACAGAGTTGGAAAACGTCCGGCACGACCGCCGCTGGATTCTCATTCGCCGTCCGACGATTGTTGTCGGCGGCGAATTGACGATGGCTCAGCTTGATCTGCAATTCAACCCGAGCACAGGCATCAGCGAAGCCCCCGTGCAACTCCGCGCCAACGGCGGGGCCTTAGTGGTCGACGACTTTGGCCGGCAACGGATGCCGACGTCGGAACTGTTAAATCGGCTGATCGTGCCGATGGAAAAGAACCATGACTACCTCAATCTTTCGAGCGGTCGACAAGTTTCGGTGCCGTTCGACATGCTGCTCGTTTTCTCCACGAATCTTGAGCCGAGCGATCTAGTGGATGAAGCCTTCCTGCGGCGGATTCCGTACAAGATTGAAGTCAGCGGGCCCACCCGCGAGGAGTTTGTCACACTGTTTCAAGAATTGGCGACCAAAGCCGGCTGCCAGTGTGAACAGGCGGCGGTGCATTATCTGCTCGACACGCATTACCAAGCCACCAAGCGCCCGTTACGCTTCTGCCATCCGCGCGATCTCTTGCGGCAGATTCGTAATTACTGCGAGTTTCACAAGCAGCCGTTGGCGGTGAGCAACGAAACGCTGGACGTGGCGGTGCGGAACTATTTTGCGGGGTTGTAGCCTTTAACGAATCGCGAACTTCTGTGCCTGAGCGGCGATGTCCACGCCCACTTGTTCCGACCACGCAGTGAGCAATTTCTGAAACACCGGCCCGGGCTGGCCCGTGCCAATCGGCAAGCCGTCGAGGTTTACCACGGGGAGCAAGCAGATCGACGTGCTCGAAAGATATAGCTCATCGGCTTGCGACAAATCGGCTGGGAGCAAATCTTGTTCTTGGTGTCTGATACCCAGCGACTCGGCCAAATCGAAAATCACGTGCTGGCTCACACCGGGGAGAACTTTGGCGATCTTCGGAGTGACCAAACCACGGTCGGCGTAGTAGGCAATCAAGTTGGCGGTCGAGCCTTCGCCGACGTAGCCGTCTTGGTCGAGCAGGATCGCGCGTGCTTGTCGAGAATGTTTCGCCGCTTGGCGATCAGCCAAATAATAATGCATCCGGCTGCGGCATTTGAGTTCCGCGGGCCAGCAATTCGTCGGCACTTGCCGCGTGCCGACAATCACCGCTTCGACCCCCTGCAGAAATTGGTGCGCCCATTGATGAAATGGAATGGGGTAGCCATGCACGCAGACCGTGGGGCTCATGGCGTCGGCTGATTTTCCAGGCGTGACGAACAGCGTGATATTCCAATCGTCACCTTCGACCATTGACGCCGAATTGCGGGTCATAAATTCGTCAACTGCCGTGGCGGCTTCGTGAATAATCGCGTCGGCATTCCAACCCATAATCTCGATGGAGTTGCGCATCCGCGCGAGATGAGCTTCGGCACGATAAGGCCGACCGCCGAAGGTGCGCAGCTTTTCGGTGAGCGTCGTGCCGAGCAGGAATCCCAAATCGCTGACCGGAACGGCAAGGTCCGTGCTGCGAATCCACTCACCGTTGAAATAGGCCACGCTGTCGCTCATGCGACTGATTATGACAAGCTTTACGTCGCAAAGGAATAAGCCTTACCGCCGGGCACTTTCTGCACGCAGATGTGCATAGGCGGGAATCGCCATGTCCCGAACCTGCACAGAGTTCGGATCCAGCAATTGCTGCCACATGCGGGTCATCTTGGCCGTATCCGCCAGATAATCGTAAATCACATGGCTACGGCCCACTTCGGCGGTGACATCGAGATATTGAATCCGCTTGGCCGCCGGGCCGAGCTTGGCGCTTTGCGGCATCCCGGCGAGTCCCAACGCATCAACACGGCTTTTTTTCGTGCTCAGCTTAAAAAACCGCATCGCCGGATCTTGCTTGTTCGTGAGGACCACCATCCGCTCGACTTGCGTGATCGCCCGCTCGTGGACTTCGCCGGGAAGCATCCAATCGGCATCGAACGCGGCGGCCATCAGCGCGACCCGCACCGGCTGACGGTCGGGATGTTGACGCTTTTCCAGTTTCAAGTTTCCCAAGCTGCCGCCACCCAACAAGTGCATCGTGCCGCTCACCGCGCGGGCACCGTAGCTGTAGCCCATGAGCGCGATCGGCGTTTCGGCAGGGATCTGGTCCAAAAACCACGCCAATTGCCAAGCCACCGGGTTCGTTCGCAACGCCTTCACCTGATAATCCTTGATCTGACCAGGAATCTGCGACGACGGCCACGACCAGATAATGTATCGCAGTGGTTTGTGTCCCTTTCGTCCGGAGATCAAGGATTCGTACACGGCCATTCCTTCGGTCGCGTCATAGCCTTCCGACACGCGGTTGCCATGAACGTAGATCACCGTTTGTCGCTGAGCGTTTATCGGGAGTTGTAGATTGTGCCAATCATGCGCGACCCAAGTGGGTTCACCGACACTATTGAAAGTCAGTCGGTGACAATCAAGCTCCAGTTTGATTTGCTCGGGATCACAGGACGTGCCGAGGCCTCGCGTGCTGATGAGCAAAATCTCATCCGCGGTTGGTGGCGCGGGGGGATCGGCGATCGTCGCACCCAGAGAGGGGGCAACTACAAGAGGCAACGCAACAACAGGGAGGCACGCCGCCAAAATCGCAGCTATGCAGCGGCAGCCAATCGCTGGACGCCATTGGTTGAAGGCAAACATGGGGAGGTTCCGTCCGGGCTTCAGGATTCCAGCCGCGCGAGTTCCACAAATGTGAAGCGGCAGCACAACGGAATGTCACCTGGACGACGCATTCCATTGTGTCGGATCATGCCGCTTGGCCTGTCCACACGAGGTGTGTACAGACCATTCTCGACGGTCTATAGAAACGTAGCATTTTTTCCACGTGCGCGCCGGAAAAATGTTGCAAAAAATTTTCGTGTTGCGTTTGCACATCGCTGGGGGTGTTGTAGAGTTGCATGACCTTGATGATTCGTAGCTGGTTTTTGGTTTGGGTTGGCTTTACGGCCACTCGATCACACTTGCGAGACCCGTGGAATCGCACCAACCGTTGCGACCGCACCCTACCATCCAGCCCGCCACGAACCCCCTCCCCACATCACCCGCCACGGGTGGCCCGCCGAGGAGATTGAAATGAGATCGAATGGTTTGATTTTGCTGGCGTTGGCGGTTGTTACCGCTGCCAACACTGGCTGCTGTGGTTCTTGCCGCAACTGGCTCAATCGTGGGTCACTCTGCGGCACGAAGACAGCGGCCCCTGCGATGATGGGCTCGCCCGTCGCGTTGGGAACCCCATATGTTCAGCAACCGCAATACATGCAGCCACAAATGGCCGCACCGATGCAACAGATGGTCATGCCGCAGGCCAACTGCCAATGTGCCCCGCAGTGTGTTCCTCAGTGCATCCCCCAATGCCAACCTTGCTGCGATCCGTGCATGAATATGTGTTCGCCCTGCGGGTCAGGCGGCTGGTCGGGCGGGTACATGGACAGTGGCTCCATGGACAGCGGCTGCTGCGGAGGAGCAACGACGGATAGTGGCTACGAAAGTGGCACGATGGTGCCAAGCACCGGGCAGCCGACGCTCCCTTCAACCACCTACGCTCCGCAAGGCGGCTCCAGCCTGACCGACCCCGGCCCAGCCCCTGCAACCGTGAATTTCCCCGAATCAACGAAACCGTCCGAGTGATGAAGACCATGAAATAACCCGCTCCGCGTGGCTCCCTGGCAGAGAGTTCCAACTCCCACTACCCAAACACTGGGGCTGCCAAACCACGCCGAGCCACTCGCCAGTTTGCGTCCCCTCCGCAAGCCTGGCGAGATGAATCATCGTGCAATCTATCTTGCGCTCCGCTCGACCGTGCCATCCTGAACGCGGTCGAGCGGTTTTTTTGTGGACCGCACTATTTAGCCCCGCTGCTTGCAGCGGGTTCCTATCTTTTTTAAAAGACGAGCGGGACAAGTCCCGCTGCTAAATAAAGATTTCTCTTCCCGCCAAGCTACAATTGAAGGTAGCCCACCCGCATACCTGCCGAGAACTGACATGATTTTGCGCATCGCCTCTGCCGCCCTACTTTTTCTCCTCGCCGCCCCTTCCGCCAGCGCGCAGCTCACGGAAACTGCAGCCGATCCCTTTCGCACTTATGGCGACACAATCGCCGTGCGCTACCGCGTGGGTGCTTCCATCGAAGCCACCAAAGGCCCCGTGCGTGACATCGTGGCCATGGTTGCCGTGCCATTTGAATGTGACGAGCAAGAAGTGATCGTCGCCGACGAGGACATCTCCGCCGAGATCGGATCGGTCGACTACCGCATGGTCAACGGCGGAGCGCGGCAGATGGTGATTACGATTCCCTACCTTCCCGGCGGCACCGAAGCCCACGCCATCCTCACTTTTGAGGTCCGCACCAAGGTGATCTTGCCACCAGAGGAAGAATTAACCGCCCAGCTCGTTCCGCCCAAGAAGCCCGACCGCGAGCTCAAGCGCTACCTTGGCCGCAGCCCCTACATCCAACACAACCACGGCAAAATCCGCCGCACGCTCAAAGATATCTTCTCTCCGAAAGCAGAAGCCGATGAGGAAGTGGAAGCGACCGACGAGGAAACCGACTCGGTCGAGTTAACCGCGACGCAGAGCGCCAGCGACGAGGAGCGCGTACCCGCCGAGCCAGCGCCCACGGACGAAGCCACCACCGAAGAAGCAGAACCCGCGGCAGATCCCGCCACGCTCACCACCTGGCAGCGCGTGGAGAAAATCTATGACTACGTCCAAGGTTCCATTGAATACGTTGAAGGCGAAGATCAAAGCGCGGTCGAAACGCTGGATCGCGGCAAGGGGGATTGCCACGACGTGAGCGCCCTGTTCGTCGCGCTCTGCCGAGCCGACAAAATCCCCGCCCGCATGGTGTGGGTCCACGAACACCAATACCCCGAGTTCTGCCTGGCCGATGCCGAGGGCAAGTTGCACTGGTTCCCCAGCGAATCTTCCGGGATGCGCGCGTTCGGCGAGATGCCGACGGCCCGCGTGATTATGCAGAAGGGGGACAACTTCCAAGTCCCCGAGCGGCCCCGCGATGCCCTCCGCTACGCCAGCGACTATCTCATTGGCCTCCCCGTCGACGGCAGCGGCAAACCCAAAGTCCGCTACATCCGCGAAATGCTTTAAGATTTTTTTACCACGAATCTAACGAATTGCACGAATAAGATTTCAGAAATTAATTCCGCAATCCGCAATCCCCACTCCGCATTTCTTCCCATTCGTGCAATTCGTTAGATTCGTGGTGAACTCTTACCGAGCCAGTGCCGCGTCGAGCGCCGCTTCCAAGCCGTCGGTTGACGTGCTCGACCACTGCGCTTTGCCGTCCTTGCCGAACACCACCATCGTTGGCAACACGCTCACTCCCAGCATGTCCAAGGTCGGCGTCGTGCCATAGCCGACCGGCCAAGTGAAACCCTTGACCGTGCCGATGAAACCCTCGATCGCCGCGCGGTCTTCTTCCCCTTCGGGTGTGAGCCCCACAAACTCCACTCCCTGGTCGGCGTACTTTTCATAAACGCGCGCCAACTGCGGCATCGACGCCCGACACGGCGGGCACCACGTCGCCCAAGAATCCACCAACACCACCTTCCCCGCCAAGCTTTCTCGGGTAGGAATACTGGGCGAGCCGGATGCGTCAGCTTCCGGAGATCCGACATTCACCCACCCCTCAGCCATCAACTCCGGCAACGGCGTGCCCGGCGGGATGAGATTCGCCGATCCACCGCCTGACGAAAAGATCATCAGCAACACAGCCACGATGAGCGCTATGCCAATGATTTCCCCCGTGCCGAGACCCTGCTTTGTGTTGGACATAAAATCTCATTTCTCTTTAGCCACGAAAAACACAAAAAAGCACAAGAAACCTTATTGTGGTTTTTTGTGCCCAGTGTGGATATATCAGCGTGGCTAACTCAAAATTCAGCGTGAATCCGTTTATCTCTTCCGTCGAGCGACTAGGCCCACCGCGGCTGACAGCAGCAAGACCAGCGCTGAGGGCTCGGGGACGCTAGCCAAATTGGCCACGATAGGCTCCACGCCGGGTCCTCCAAACTCCCGCTGAATCCGCAAGAAGTCGCGGCCATCGACATCGCCGTCGCTGTCGGCATCGCCAAACGCATCCAAGTTGGGCGGTGACGTCCGGCCGTAATTGTCTTGCCAAATGATGATGTCGAGCTGATTGACGATGCCATCACCGTTGAAGTCGGCGCCGCTGGGACCGGCAGCTATGCCCCCGAAGGAAGCGAACACCGAATCACCAACGTAGGTGATATCCCACAAGGCCCCTCCCGCCGGAACGGGTGTATTGAAAAATGTCGTGGCACCCAGCCCCCCGGCAGATTCCAAAATTTCATACGTATCGCCGGCCTGCGGCGCATCCCCATTCGAGTAGTTCAATTCCAAGATGGCATTGCCTAGATCGGTCACTCCGCTGATAAAGAGATTGCTGGCGTCGTCCCCGATCACCAGCGAAACAATGCTCGCCGTGGAAAACCTGAGATCGCCGATGACAGCCACGTCACTTCCCGGCAACACCTCAACGCTACCGCCCCCGGTGTTGTCCACGATGCCGTGAACCGTCGTATCGCCGCCCAAGACCAAAATGCCATCGGGGCCATTATTGAACAACACCTGCGGGAACCGCATCACGGCATCCCGCGCGACGATTTCGAAATTATTGACAACGGGAACATTAAACTCCATTTCACCGCCGAGGGACTCGATGGTACCGTTGTTAATCAGTGTATCAAGGTTGAGGGCGTTGCCATTAAACACCAGCTTCTCGCGCTGATTGGTGCCACCGAGGGTGCCGGTGGCATTGGCGGCATTGCGAATTTCACCAACAGCCGTGTTGAGGAAGGTCAGCGGCCTTGTGGAAACGGTGTCGGGGTTGGTCGGTCCATCGTTCACACCAACGAAATCGACGAAGCCGTCACCAGAAATCACGCCAAAATTGGTGATGACATCCAGGACATCGAGATCTCCATCGGTAACGATCTCGGACGTCGGCAGGATGCGCAATCGACCCTTGGTTTCCAACAAGAGGTGACCATTGAGTCCGATGATTACTTCGTCGCTTACCTGGACGAGCCCTTGATTGGCAATCCGAAGGGTTCCTTGTCCTTGGCCCTCCTGCGCTTCGTTATCGGCCTCCCCGATGTCACCCACGCCGATCACGTTGCCAATAACAAGCCGACCATCGATGGAAGTACGATTATCGCCGACGGTCCAACGAGTTCCCAAATCGGAAACACTCACATAACCGACTGAACCGTCACCGTTGCCAATAAAGCCCTTCTGAGTGATAACGCTGGCCCGCGACGTCGCAATCAAATTGCCTACACCGTAATCACCCACGATGAGGTCTTCGACGACTAGCCGCGTGCCGGCCACGCCCGACAATGTGACTGTTCCCAAACCTGTTTGGAACTGACCGATTGTGGCTAAACCGCCATCAGTAATGACATCGGTTGGCGGTGCCGATTGCGGAACACTTGCAAAGGCGAATGAATTGTTGCCAACTTGAACTTTCGCACTATCTTTAATGTCGATTGCTCCCGTTCCTTCTTGGCCAACGACGAGATCGCCAGACATAAGCCAGTCCGAAAAAAAGTCGGTTAGATCGACTGCACCAATGCTGCCCTCGTCACGACCAATAATACCGTCGCCTGAACTAATCAGCGGCCCTGGCTCGAACTGTTGATTGATGAACAGACCACCAACATCAGTTAGCCCAATTGTCACAGCGCCAATACTGCCGGGCTGACCGGGGATGCCATAACCGAGCGGATCAATGGCAGGTGATACGTCCCCAACAGTTGAAAGCGCTGCCCGGGCCTCACCGCACGCAAGGAGTGAGCCAAATAGTAGCGCAACGGGTACTCTAATGAATAATCGCATGATGCCTCGTCTCTTTTCAAAAACAGCGCCCGTCCTGCCCCCAGGACCAGCTTTTTATGATGTTCCGTCTTTCCCGCGCAGGCGGGAATCTAGTGCGGGGAGGACTGGGTTCCCGCCTGCGCGGGAATGACCTATCGTATGGGAATAATGCCAATTTAGGATATTTCGTGCCAAGTTCCATCATCCCCACGATGCGCGGGGGTGTCAAATAAATGGGGGGGTTGGGGGTTGGTTGCTGGG
>Ga0163150_10004410_pt1 | contig 18855 bp, 21 predicted proteins | sample OliLakLV19P2IB_FD_148628 | JGI IMG/M metagenome (GOLD analysis project Ga0163150, IMG submission 148628) | Freshwater microbial mat bacterial communities from Lake Vanda, McMurdo Dry Valleys, Antarctica - Oligotrophic Lake LV.19.P2.IB | ecosystem: Environmental > Aquatic > Freshwater > Lake >...
GTTCCCTGATCCCCCACAAAAGAAATGTTTTCTACAAAAAATAGCCTCACAAAATCCTCTTCCTCTATACTTCTACTCACCTCATGTCCCACCCCTCCCCCCTCGTCTCAGCAGTCATCCTGAACTTCCGCTCTCACAAAGCAACGGTCGTGTGTGTCCAAGCACTAAAAAAACAATCGATGCGTGAGCAAATGGAAATCATCGTCATCGACAATTATTCAGATACTGAATCCATCGGCTTTCTTCGAGCACAACTCCAAGGCACATCAGTAATAATCGTAGAGACACGCGCCAACCGAGGATTCGGTTCTGGCTATGAAGAAGGCATCAAACATGCACGTGGCGAATTCGTGCTCATCAATAATCCTGTCAAAATCTTAGAGCAAACAGGCGTCGAAAAAATGGTGAAGAAAATGCAAGAAGATTCGTCGATTGGCATTCTCGCTCCAAAACTGATTCATCCAGATGGCTCTGTCCGCGCATCATCACGCGCGTTCCCTACTCCACTCGATGTCATCGCAAAACGAACGTTTCTGCAGCACTGGCAGCCGAAACGAATGGAGCGCTATTTAGATCTCACGCGTGACCAAGAAGCAGAACGTGACGCCGATTGGATCGCAGGAGGCTGCTTCATGATTCGTCGTTCACTGTTGAATGACATCGGCGGATTCGATCCACGGTTTTTCCTCTTCTTTGAAGACATCGATCTCTGTAGAAAATGTTGGCAGGCCGGGAAGCGTGTTGTCTACGCTCCGTCGATTACGGGAACCGACCGAAAGAGCCGACTCAGTGAAGGAGGGCCACTCTCGATGCTACTAAGCCCCGTCGGTCGTACACACATCAGAAGTGCAGTGAAGTATTTTTTGAAGTGGGGACTGAAAACAAACAGAATGCACATTGGCAGTTAGCTTGTAGCAGTTAGCTCATTGCTAATAGCTACAAGCCAAAAGCTTACAACTATTCTTGACCAAAACCCCCTTCACCACTACAGTACCTCGGCTATGAAGAAATCCGTCACATTGGCAGTACAGGCGCGAGATACGACAAAGAAGCCAAAAGACCTGCGTAAAGCAGGATTGGTGCCATGTGTGGTGTACGGCAACAAAACGAAGCACGCTACTGCACAGTGTAATGGGAAAGAGTTCCATGCGGCTTACCTCTCTGCAGGGCAGAACACGCTTGTCGATATCGAACTCGAAGGAAAGAAAGTGCCATGCCTCATTCATGCTGTTAGTTTCGATCCTGTCTCTGGCGCTTACGAACACATCGATCTGTACGCTGTTGATATGACAAAGAAGGTAACAGCGAATGTACCAGTCATTGTGCAAGGCGAAGCGCCTGCAGTGAAAGGCCTGGGCGGGGTGCTGCTCACAGTCCATGATGAACTACAAGTCACATGTCTCCCTTCGGATATCCCAGCGTCATTTATCTTGGATATCTCGGTACTCGAGAATTTCCATGACAGTATTACCGTTGCGGCAATCAAGGTGCCAGCTGGTGTCGTCATCGAAAATAATCCAGAAACCGTACTCGTCACAGTCCACGAGCCACGTAAGGAAGAAGAGATCGTCCCAGTAGTCGCCGTTCCAGCTGAAGGTGATGTAGCGGCAGATGGCGCAGTTCCTGCGGAAGGAGCTGAAGGCGCAAAGCCTGAGGAAGCCAAGAAGAAGGAAGAGTCTAAGAAATAAGTCATCGAACGAGCGATCGACTAACCAGAGATTTTTAGCGGCGCTTCCTATTCGCCAGTCGCGCTTTCTCGCGACCTGAATTCATCTCGTTGTAACGCTTAATCTGCTCTTCGAGTTTCTCGATACAGCTATCTACAGCTTCGAGTGAAGTATCTTTCCTACTCTCCACACGCAACATTTTCTTTGGCAAGTGAACGGTAATCATCACTTTTACTTGATCACGCGCTTTCTTCGTATCACGCTTCTCCGTTTCCACTCTGATCCACGACCCATCATCCTTGAGTTTCTTGCAGTACGTAGCTAGCCTACCAATCTTCTTCGCAAGAAGAATAAGGTCTGTATCGTTGTACTGCATACCTTTTTCAAAGTGTTCGACGTTCATGAAATATGGGAAGAAAGTGGGCAAAGACTAGCAGCAAAGAGGAGGAACCAACACTTCCAAAAAGAAGGGTTTTGAGGTATAATAAGAGGAATACAAAAAAACAATGATAAATCTCCTCCTTCTCCAAGAAAAAATCCGCAACAGTCATCTGCTTTCCGAAGCCGAGAAAGCTGTGTGGCAAAACCAACTCGCTTCGCTGAATGAGGGGCAGTGCATTCGCCTAGAAAAGATTCTCGATGAAGCAGCCACGCTTTCATGGAGTCCGGAAATGAGCACATACATTGATACAGCTGCACTCACTACTCACTAACACAAACTTTTATGAGCGAGCCAATTAATATTCTCAGGGCAAACAATACGCGGGATACAACAGGCCTGAAAACATCCATCGAATCAAAAACGAAGGATGAGCTGAACGATCTAGCCAAAGCAGTTGAAGTTGCAAATGCAGATAGTGATGCAACGAACAATGTAGTAATCGAAGAAGCTGAACGACTTGTTATCGAAGCGCGTGCGAAAGAGGTCATCCAAGAGCATATCGCCGCTGAAAAAAGTAACAATGCTTCTCTTGATGATCTTGAGGAACGAGTAAAATTCTTTCAAGCACGCGAAGCACTAGGAAATCTACTCGCTGGAACGGAAACAGAAGAAAAAACGAGGGCAGGTGCTGCACTTGATACAACGGCAGAGACAGTGGATTCATTTGTGCAAAACCAATTACGTAAATTACCAATGGTTGGCGATCTTATCGCTGATTCCATTGGCAAAATTTCTGGCCAAATGATTATGCGAATGTTCCATGACTTTCTTGGAACGCTTGATGGAGGCGCATCCGCTAAAGATCCAAGTACACTCACGTTTTTCGAGAAGCTGCAGCTAAAAGTCATGGGTGGCATCGCAAGCAATAACCGAAAGAAAGTATGCGAAATCGATATCGCAAGCGCAGTGCGAACTCTCGATAATCAGTATGGTAAGAATGTGGAATTTGTAGGCACAATTTCTGATGAGGAATGGGCATTGCCAGGGGCACGGGAAATCGAGAAAAACATGGCGAATAGTAAGGGGGGTCAGATGCAAGAGCTCGTCGAGAAGTTTATGAAAGCGAATGTCACAACAGATGGTGTCATCAAACTGACATTCAAGGATTTGCTAAATATCGATGAGATTGAAAGGAAAAAGAAACAAGAGCAGGAACAGCAACTTGGCGCAATCGTAAAAAACATCTTCGAAGATCGTATGAAAGAAGTTGTCTTTAGCGATACAGAAACTTCTTTTCAGAGTGGAAAACTTACTATGTCCAAAGCAGACTTGGAAGCTAACGCTCTAAAAGCCGGTTCGAATGCTGAAAAAATGAAAAAGGCACTGGATGGACTACCAAGTGCAGATGCAATCAGTTTCGCACCAAGCGCTGCGACTGTTCTGCAGCTCTCATCTAAAAAAGTAGAAATAGGGAGCAATTTCGATACGTTAGGTTTGGCTGATCTTAATACTATCGTGAGTGCTGGAGCCACACAAAAAGTCACGATGGTAAACATTGAAACCAATAATGCTGTTGGAGGCAATATCGTCTATGAGCTCAATAACAATATAGGAATCCTCAAGCTTCGGGCAGATAATGACCTTATCGAGAAGCTAGCCACTACTACAATCGCGTCTCTTCCGGAGATAGATAATGCAAGCAATAACAAGCGATGGAAGCTCGAAGCTAATATGATAGTAGGAGTGTAGAAGAAAGAAGAACGAGGAAGCGTAGATGGAATCCAAAAGGTACACTCTTCATGTGCCCCTCTCCTACTCTCAGCTTCGGTCGTACCGCACGTGTCCCAAGCAATACGAGTACACATGTATCAAAAAGATAGAGCGGCCACTTTCTGCGCCCGAAAGTTTTGGTGTCAGCATGCACTCGGTACTGAAGCGTTGGGGAGAGCTGGAAATGAAAGCGAATCCTGAGAAGCAGAACGATCAGAGGTTGCAACTTTTTACTGATGATGATCATCACCAAAGAGCGGTAGAACTCAGCGAAATGACGCTACTCACACTCTGGCGTGAAGCATTTGTCGGTGCGGGGTATGTGTCCAGAGTTGAGCAAGACGCAGCACTTCTGCGTGGCGAAGAGGCACTGAAAAAGTTTTTTGTCTGGTGGAACGAAAAGTCACGCAGAGTCCTCGCGATCGAAAAAGGATTTAAACTCTCTATTCCAAATATTCAGGATGGCGTACTCGTTGGCAGATTCGATCGAGTAGAAGAAACGGATGATGGCCTCGAGATCATCGACTTTAAAACAGGAAAGCCGATAACCGAAGAAGAGCTAGCCATAGATACACAGCTCTCCATCTACGCGCTGGCAGCGGAAGAACTTTGGCACAAACCAGTGACATCGTTGGTATTACTGTCCGTTCGAGAAGAAGCATGCACACCGCAGCGCACAACGAGAAATAAGAACCAACTCAAAGATGCGCTGAAGACCATCAAAATACTGGAGGAAGGAATAGCGTCTGGTGATTTCCGACCAACACCAAGTCTGCAGGTGTGTAGACACTGTCCGTATAGAGACATTTGTCCTGCGAGTGCCTCACCCCCGACTCGCTGATAGCGAGTCTACCCCTCTCCAAGCAAAGCTTGGAGAGGGGTGCTCAGCATCCTTCCTTAGAAGATGCTGAGCGGGGTGAGGTTGAACAAGAAAATTTCTTATCCTCCTACTGCCACCCCCTTCAGCATCACACCAACTCCAAAAGCAACCGCTGCACACACCATACCGACGGAAAATATTTCGAGTGGACCTCGGAAGAATCGCTCTTTTGTAACATAACTACGAAGGAACCCAACAAGAAGCAGTGCACATGCAGTGCTGATGACAGTCACGATGAACTGATAGCCTTGGAGCGGAAGCAAATATGGAATGATAGGAATACTTCCAAAGAATACGAACGAGAGAAACGTCATCAGTCCATGCAGCATCGGCTTTTCGAAATCCTCAGGCGTCAGACCATGCTCCTCTTGCATCATGGTTGAGAGCCATACATTCGTATCGGACGTAATGACATTCACAACGCGTTCTAAGTCGTCCCCTTTCAATCCTTTTTTCTGATAGATCTCACGCACTTCTGCTTTTTCCATTTCTGGTATCTCTTCGATCTCATGTTGCTCTTCTTTCAGGAGCCTCTTGTACTGATCTTCTTTCGAGCGAAGTGAGAGATAGTTCCCAAGTCCCATCGAAAGGGCATCAGCAAAGACATTGGCAAACCCAAGGATGATCACAATGTGAGATGCTAAGTCGGCACCCACAACTCCCGAGACCACAGCGAATGTCGTCACGATGCCATCATTGGCGCCGTAGACGATATCATGAATGTATGGACCAAGGTTGGAGCCATGTGCTTCGTTTTCTTTATGAGCCTGCAATTCTGCTTTTGTAGGGACGGTTATAGCACCATGCTATCAGAAAAAAACGTTGTCGTTCGAAACAACCCGCTACAAACGGACGAATAGTGAATAGGACTACTCGCAATGAGGAAAAACTAAGAACGTAGTAGCAGACCTTAGGGTTCTCGAAGCAAACTCTCTGATCGAGACTGTAATGGGGTGATACAAAATTCTCAAAAGCATGAGCTATTCATAATGCTCGTTGCTCCATGCGCTCATAAGTCAGCTCGGCATCTTGCTGCTGTCCATGTAGAACACTTCCCATTGATGTCCGTCAAGATCCGAAAAACTGCGTCCGAACATCCAGCCATGATCCTGCGGCTCACGATATTCGGTTCCGCCGGCAGCAAGGGCTTTTTCAAGCATTTCATCGACCGCTTCCCTGCTCTGCGCATCGATAGCCAAGATAACCTCTGTTGTTTTTGTGGCATCGGCAATGGGCTTTTTTGTAAAATCCGTGAATCGTTTCTCCACTATCAGCATGGCGAAAATATTATCGCCAATGATCATGCACGTTTCGTTCTCACTCGTAAATTGCGGATTAAACGTGAAACCGAGCTTGGTAAAGAACTCGACGGTTTGTGCGAGATCTTTAATGGGAAGATTGACGTAGATTTGCTTAGTCATAGGAGATGTGGGGATGTCTTTGCACACTAGCATCGATCATTCAGTGCAGACAAGAAAAAGAAGGAGATGATATCCGGAGCAATACAAAAAAGGCGTGAGGCCGTAGCCTCACACCTCTTCTCAACAGCTATTGCTGGGGATTACATGTGCCGCGCTTCCGTCGAAACGGGCTAGTTCGAAATTCCCCTCATCGATCCGATCGTCGTAATGCTTCACGCGAGTAATGAGATCAATGCGATGCACTACATTGCCTCGATCATCTTTAATGACGAGGTTTCCTGATCCGAATCCCAGAAGCGCATTGAGGATATCGGGGATGTCATAGCCTGGTCATTGCGCAGCCAAATCTGTAGAAGCATCAAACAGATGTCGAGGCAACCGAAGCTGCTCCTTACCTGGGCAACTTTTCGCATGACGATGGGGGCGGCAGGATTTTATTGGTAACCTGAACGATTTAAACTCAAGAAAGCGCTACACTCGCTCACAAGACTTCCAAGATCACCCATGAAACTCAAATCCATCGATACCTTCTGGCCGAGCCATAATCGCCACATCAGGCCGCAGTCTTCGCTGAAGAAAGCGATTTCTTGCGATGTCGCAATTGTCGGAGGAGGAATCATCGGAGCACTGCTCGCATATGAATTATCCAAAGAGAATCTCTCGATTGTTCTGGTCGACAAGAGAGAACCCGGACATGGGAGCACAAGCGCCAGCACTGCTCTGTTGCTCTATGAGCTGGATGTGCATCTCACAGAGCTTGTGAAGAAGATCGGAAAGAAGAAAGCACTTCGAGTGTATGTCCTTTCCCTTCAAGCTATCGGAAAATTGGAACGTCTTACGAAGACTTTGGGTATTCCAAATACCTTCCGGCAAAAGAAGAGTCTCTACGTCGCCTTCAATGCGAAGGATGCTCGCTTCTTGAAACAAGAATATGCACTGCGAAAGAAGCACGGCTTCCGCGTGAAGCTATTAGAGGCGAATGACATCAAGGAATCGTTTGGCATGGATGCCATCGCCGCAATCGTTTCCGAGGACGCCGGAGAAATAGACCCCTATCGTCTCACCCAAGTTCTCCTGCAAAAAGCAGAGAAGAAAAATGTGAAGATTTTCGGACATACAGAAGCAACGAGCATCCAATACGTGAAAGAAGGCAGCATACTTAAAACCGCTGATGCAGACATTCATGCCAAACAAGTGATCATGGCAACCGGCTATGAAAGCCAGCAGTACATCCAAAAAAAGATCGTCGCCCTGAAAAGCAGCTACGTCATCGTCAGTGAGCCGATTCCGGGTCTATCAAAGCACTGGCTCCATACACATCTTCTCTGGGAAACGGCGCGTCCGTATCTCTATATCCGTACGACGAACGATCATCGCATTATGGTCGGTGGCGAGGATGAGGAGGTGATCAACGACAAGAAGCGCGATGCGCTCATTTCCAAGAAGGCGAAAATCTTACAGAAGAAGTTCCAGAAGCTCGTCCCGGACATACCGTTCAAGACTGCTTATGCATGGGCGGGAACGTTCGGCGAAACAAAAGACGGCATGGGCTACATCGGTTCTCCCAAGAAATGGAAGAAAGTTCAATTTGCGTTAGGATTCGGCGGCAATGGCATCAGCTTCGGCATCGTTGCCGCTGAGATGATTACGCAGATGACACTCGGGAAACGATGTAAGGATGCTGCGCTTTTTTCCTTTCATCGCGGCCCGTAGGCCTCTCTTCTGTGCTGGTGCCTCGGCTTGCGAGTTCGCGCTGTTTGCCGCTGTATTTCTCGCCGACTCTTACTTAGAACGCCCGCTGGTCCCCCAGAACATAGTCTCTGTCATTATTTTCTTTGGCTGTGCCATGAAGCGTGTTCACCGCAGCGAACTCTGCTTCGTGGCAGCCTCACGGGGAATCGAACCCCGATTACAGGAATGAGAATCCTGTGTCCTAACCGTTAGACGATGAGGCCAGATATGTTATGAACCGACGCACTCTACCTTACCTTCTGCACTTTGTGCAGAGTTAGACCCACCTACGCGCTTCGCGCTTCGGACGGGCAAGCGATGAGGCCGAGCGCGATGAATTGTCAATTGTTCATTGTTAATTGTCAATTGTGTTGTCCATGTATTGAAATCTGCAGCGATACTGCACACATGCCCTACTTCACCTACCTCGCTCGCTGTTCTGATCATTCTCTCTACACAGGTATCTGCAAAGACTTAGAAAGTCGAGAGCAAAAACATAATGATGGAAAAGGAGCTAAATACACACGCTCCAGACTGCCGATCGAGATCGTCTATCATGAAGTTTTTGAGACGCGATCTGAGGCGCTGAAAAGAGAAGCCGTGATCAAAAAACTCTCAAAAAGCCAAAAAGAGGTATTACTCAAAAATACGAAGAAAAACGATAGAACGTGAGGAGACTCTCTCTTCTGAGTACTCAAGGCATATACAGCACAATAAATACGTTGTGAAAAATCTCGAGAAAATGACTATTTTCGCTAACATTCATCAGAAGATGCGTGTAGACTGAATTGTCTTTCTATAAGACGATTCTACTTTTTTTCTACCTATTTGTATGGCGACAGGAACTATCAAGACCAAGACCGATAAGGGATTCGGTTTCATCTCCGTCGAGGGCTCCGACGATGTATTTTTTCACCACAGCGCATGCGGCGGACAGTTTGAAAGCATGCAGGTTGGTCAGGCTGTATCTTTCGAGATGGAGCAGGGCGACAAAGGCCCAAAGGCCTCAAACGTTGTAGCTGCGTAAGTTACTAAAAAAGCGTTTAGATCCACCCTCGACGAAAGTCGGGGGTGTTTTTGTTTTAGATAAGAATTTACTGCATCAGTAATCCAAGCGCCATCAGTGCCATACCAAAATCTTCGATGAACGTAATGACAGTAAAGTGTATACTCTACTGGTATGCGTTTCTCTCTACTCATGATCACTGGATTGGCACTGCATATTGTGCTGGGCAACCTCTGCCTGACTCCGATCGTGCATGCAACCATGATGCCTGAGAACACGCATGACACAATGCTGATGACACCCATGCCGAATATAGATTGTGTGTATTGCTCTCAAGAAAGTGTGTCCGATCCTGCCCCAGTTAAGAAAGCAGCCTGTCACAGTGGTAATTGTTTTACGCGTGCATCAGAACAGATGCCATCATCGATGATAGGCACTGCACTGCAGTATGATGCCGTGATCCCGACTTTCATTCAGCTTCGAACACTATCAAAAAGAATGCATACCAGAATCACGAAAACGCATGCACCGCCCACTATGCATCAAAAAGAATCAGTCGTTCTGCTTTGTTAAAAAGAGTTCATTGATCGTTCTTATTTTCTCTCTTTTTATACTTGTATGTCTGATTCATCACAAAAAAAGTATGCAACGGTGCGCATCTCAGGGATGACATGCGCGAGCTGTGAGCTACTCATCGAACGAAAAATACTGGCGCTACCAGGGGTACTGCATGTAGATGTGCACTACGCATCAGGGTTCGTCCATATCATTGCTGATGCAAAGAATATTCCAACAAAGAAACGTATCGCAGATGTGATTGAAAAGGCTGGTTACACCCTCGTTGATGAAAATGCTTCGACGCACATGCTAATCTCCTTTGATCAAAGAAAATGGATGGAGATCGGCGCTTCTCTTCTCATCATCTTTGCGCTTTATAAAATTTTACAAACGTTCAATCTCGTGACTCTCGCTCCATCAACATCCAATATTACTTCTCTTGGTGGAGTATTCATCATCGGATTAGTCGCTGGTACCAGTAGCTGCCTTGCAGTCACTGGTGGGCTGCTCTTGGCGCTCGCAGCAAAGCATAACGAAGTGCACCAAAGCAGAACATCGTGGCACAAGTTCAGACCACTTCTGCATTTCAATATCGGAAGACTGGTGTCATATTTTGTTCTAGGAGGACTCATCGGCCTACTCGGGCAGACACTGACATTGACTACGACACTCTCCGGATACATGAACATTCTGGTCGCGTTCATCATGTTGTATTTGGCGCTCACTATTTTAGGCATCGTACCAAAAGGAAGTTTCCCCATTCGTCCACCAAAACGACTCTCTCGTTGGATCACTCGTCTTTCTGCAAACGAGCATCCTGCTGCTCCATTCACGCTCGGAGCATTCACATTTTTTCTACCATGTGGATTTACACAGTCTTTGCAATTTGCCGCACTGGCATCTGGCAGTTTCTTTACAGGTAGCACCATGATGTTCGTCTTCGCACTTGGTACACTCCCCTCTCTTCTGGGGGTCAGTGCCATCTCAGCGACGACAACTGGTGCTTTCTCACGAATGTTCCTAAGATTTTCAGGAACGCTCGTGCTTCTTCTCGCTCTTTTCAATTTGCAAAGCGGTCTTGCACTGACAGGCATCGATATCACTCAAACATTCGCACGTAGTGGAGTACAAACGGCTGGCGCATTGCCTCCTATACGAGGAGGAATGCAAGATGTTCGTATGAACGTAACATCTACGGGATATGAACCAAGGAACCTTACGATTAAAGCTGGAGTGCCAGTGCGTTGGAGCATCGATGGAACGGAAGCGTACGGATGTACAAGTGTGATGACAATTCCATCTCTTGGCATTACAAAGCCACTTGTACGTGGTACAAATATCATAGAATTCACTGCACCAAATACTGGCACACTCGCATTCATGTGCTCTATGGGTATGGTCACAGGCTCATTTTCTGTTCTTTAACGTAACACTCCTATGCCTATGCAATGGAAAGATGCTCCCGAGAAAAAATCTCAACCTACAATGCAACGACCAGACCCATGGTTTGGAGTTGCAATGGTGCTTATTGGAATTGTTGTAGGATTCATCGTTCGCTGGTATTGACGATGGAAAGGGGGAAGGTGTAGAGTATACCCATACCCCCTTCCCCTACTAGCGTATGCAGGCACCAGCAAAGAAAAAGACCGTAGACTCGCTCAAAAGACTGAGTGGTCTTACCAAGCGTCTACACGCAATGGTTGAGGAAGATGCGTACTGTCCAAAAGTATTAGAAATCGTTCTTGCGATGCAAGGACAACTCAAATACATCCAAGGAACAGTGCTCGAAAGCCACCTACATACCTGTGCGCAGAAGAAGCTCAGTTCGAAGTCCAGTGCAGAGCGAGAAAAGTTTATCGAAGAACTCATTAAAGTTATCGGTCTTTCCAAGAGGTAATGGTTCGATTCGACTCACCACAAGTTCCTTTCCCCTATCTTGTATGTCTACAACTACCGTTTCCATTCCCGGCATTCACTGCGATTCGTGTGCAGCGCTGATCAAAGATGTCAGCAGCGATTTTCCTTCGATTTCACTTGTGACTGTTGATACCGAGTCAAAGCAAGTAACCCTCGAACATGATGATGTGTTCGACCGTAAAAAGTGGACAACGGAGATTGAAGGATTAGGAGACGCCTACAAAGTGTTCCCCGTTGCACCATGACTAACTCGACCTTCATACCAGCGGCTCATTACCACGCTCTCACTCCTTACTACGAAAATATCGTACAACTCTTCAGTGGGAGGATTTGGAAGTCGATAGCACTCGAAGCAGCTCGACGGTGCCCAGAAGGCGGCGTGATCGTGGATCTCGGCTGTGGTCCTGGAAGTGTACTCCGAAAGCTACGATACCTTCGGAAAGACCTTACGCTCGTGGGAACAGATATCGATCCAACAATGATCGATATTGCACGATCGAAGGCGCTGGGGAAAGACATTACATTTTCAGTAACATCGATCGAAAAAGAACCTTTCGCAGATCATAGTGTCGATGTCGTTATAAGCAGTTTGATGTTCCATCACTTGCCTCAGGACATTAAGCGTTCAACATTGAAGGAGGTGAAGCGAATCTTGAAGCGTGGAGGAACATTTCTTCTCTGTGATTTTTCAAAACCTTCTGTGCGATCTCGATTTTTGACAGTGGCATTCTGGAAATATGTAGAACCTGAGATCATTCCCCAGCTCCATGGACAGCTTCTCGACCTCGCAGAGGAAGAAGGAGCTCAAATACAAACGCCCTGGACAATGTATGGATGTATCTCACTTCATATCCTCTCATTTCCAACAAACTCATAAATATGAAAACTACTCTTTCCATCACAGGCATGCATCCGTCTTCGTCCGTCGTCACTGCGCGTGACGCCGAGACTACGCCGCGATTGCATCTGATTCTCTTCCCCCTGCATCCATGAATTCTCTCGTTACATTATCAATTACAGGCATGCACTGCGCCAGCTGTAGTGCGCTTATCACGCGCAAGCTGAAAAAAACGAAAGGTGTAGAGGACGCGAATGTAAATTATGGAGCGAACAAAGCTCGCATACGTTTCGATGCATCACTCGTAAACGAGGAAGAGCTGATCGCAGCCATCAAATCTGCAGGCTACAGCGCGACGATTGCCGATGAGAAGGACAGGGAAGCTGACAAGAAACGACGAGAGCAAGAGATCGGAACGTACCGCTGGAAGTTTTGGGCGGGGCTCGCTCTGAGTCTGCCCATGCTTTATTTCATGGCACTCATCTTTGTACCGACGCTGCCTTTTGCATTTCTCAAGAATTACATGGGCATTGCCTCGTTTATCTTGGGCACACCCGTCCAGTTCTGGCTTGGGTACGGCTTCTACCGAGGCATGTGGTCGAGCTTGAAGATGGGCACATTCAATATGGATAGCCTCATCGCGATCGGAACCTCGACCGCGTACTTCTACAGCCTCTGGAACTACGTCGCTCATGTGGTGACATACCGCTCACTCCTCGGAGAGGTCCACGACCTCTACTTCGAGGTCGCTGCCTTCCTCATCACCTTCGTCCTGCTTGGGAAGTGGCTCGAAGCACGAGCGAAAGGCTCGACGAGCGAAGCCATCTCCAAACTCATCGGACTGCAAGCGAAGACTGCAAGAGTACTACGTAACGGCGAAGCAATTGATATTCCGATCGAAGAAGTACGCGTTGGAGACATCGTCGTCGTTCGTCCAGGAGAGAAAATTCCAGTCGATGGAATAGTGATCAAGGGTTTGTCATCTGTGGATGAATCCATGCTCACTGGAGAGAGTATTCCTGTTGAGAAAAAAGAGGGAGATCAAGTCTTTGGTGCCACGCTGAATAGTCACGGAAGTATGGAAATACGAGCAGAGAAGATCGGAGCGGACTCTGCGCTTGCACAAATTATTCGTTTTGTGGAAGATGCGCAGGGAAGCAAAGCGCCCATTCAAGCCTATGCGGATTGGATTTCTTCGTGGTTCGTTCCTGCCGTGATAGGGATTGCCATGCTTACGTTCGTGGTGTGGATGTTCCTCGGAGCTGGGCTCACATTCTCACTACTCGCATTCGTCTCAGTGATTGTCATCGCCTGTCCCTGCGCCATGGGGCTAGCGACTCCCACAAGCATCATGGTCGCAACTGGTAAGGGTGCTGAGCAGGGTATTTTGATTCGAGGCGGTGAACCGCTAGAAGCTGCGAAAAAGATCGATACTATCGTCTTTGATAAGACAGGGACGCTGACAAAGGGGAAACCGGAGGTAACAGACGTTCTCGTTGTAGAGACGCAAAACTTTGCATCTCTACCAGTGCAGGAAATCCTACGCATTGCTGCATCGCTCGAACAAGGTTCCGAGCATCCACTTGCAGAGAGCATTGTCGCTGCGGCGCGCGGCAACCCTGAGCGAAGTCGAAGGGTGAAAGATATTGTAGGGAATGGTCTCCAGCTTTCGTCAGTCGACGCATTCAAGGCCATCCCGGGTCATGGGATTGAGGCATCGATCAATGACAACAAGTATTTCCTCGGCAACAGAAAGTTGATGGAAAAATATCAGATTACGACGCAAGAGATCGAGGAGAGAATGACAACTCTTGAGGAACAAGGAAAAACAGCGATGATCCTTGCTTGCACTGAGAAGGGTCGAAGTGCAGATGAGAAGCGCATCCTCGGCATCGTCGCAGTCGCGGATACTGTGAAAGAAACGTCTAAAGAAGCTGTTGAACGCCTGAGAAAAATGGGCATCGAGGTCACTATGATCACGGGTGACAACAGGAGGACGGCTACTGCTATTGCAAAAAATCTAGGCATCCAAAACGTCCTGGCAGAAGTTCTGCCCGAAGAAAAAGCGAGTGAAGTGAAGAAATTGCAGGAACAAGGCAAGAAGGTTGCGATGGTCGGTGACGGAATCAATGATAGTCCTGCACTCGCACAAGCTAATCTTGGGATCGCGATGGGGAGTGGTACGGATATCGCAATGGAGACAGGAGGGATTGTGCTCGTGAAGAATGATCTTCGAGACGTCGTCACTGCAATCAAGCTCAGTCGAGCGACAGTGAACAAAATTCATCAAAATATGTTCTTCGCACTATTCTTTAATGTGATCGGAATTCCGATTGCAGCGAGAGTCTTCATTTCGTGGGACATTCTTCTCAAGCCCGAACTTGCAGGCCTTGCGATGGCATTTAGCTCTGTCTCTGTTGTCACCAATTCGTTGCTTTTGAAAGGATTTCATCCAACAAGAAAGAATTGGCTCTCCGACATCGCTCCAGTTGTCATGATTGTCGGTTTTACTGCTCTCTTTCTTTTCTTTGCAAAAATAAGTAGTGTCGATGTGCACGCACAACAATCCACCAAAACAGAGTTACCAAAAATTAGTCGCTCTGCATCAGATTTGTCTTCACCCATGACACGCAAAGATAATGGCACAATAGTTATCACACTTGAAACGAAAGAAGTTGTATCAGAAATTGCACCTAGTGTTTCGTATCAGTACTGGACATACAATGGCACAGTGCCAGGCCCTTTCCTACGAGTGAAGGAAGGAGACATGATAGAAATCCATCTGAAACATTCGAGTGAGGGGCACGACACCGTAGCGAGTAACTCGATACAAACGCGTTTGATCCCTCGTGCATTTGCAGACGGCGCAGATCATGATGAAGAAGACGCGCATGCAAATACAGGTGATACTCATGCAGCAGAAGGGCATGCATCGCATTCTATCGATTTACATGCAGTGACAGGCCCAGGCGGTGGTGCCGTTCTCACACAAGTCCAGGATGGAGAAACAAAAATCTTTCGCTTCAAAGCGAACCGTCCAGGTATATATGTCTACCACTGTGCCAGCCCGCATGTTCCAACGCATATCGCCAATGGTATGTACGGACTCATCATGGTAGAACCAAAAGAAGGCTTGGCACCTGTAGATCGGGAGTTCTATATTATGCAAGGTGAACTCTATACATCGGGTGCGCTTGGGCAAAGGGGTCATCAAAAGTTTTCAAAGAAAAAACTCCTCGCTGAGAGGCCAGAATATTTTGTCTTCAATGGAAGCGTAGGAGCATTGCAAGGTAGTGGTTCGATGAAAGCAAAGGTTGGTGAGCGCATTCGACTCTACGTTGGTGTGGGTGGTTTCGTTCCTTCCAATTTTCATGTCATAGGAGCAGTCTTCGACACAGTATATTCCGAAGGATCTCTTTCTTCTCCACCGCTTCGCAATGTACAAACGACAACTATTCCTGCAGGTGGAGCAACTATTGTAGAGTTCACCGTTGATGTTCCTGGGACGTATCTCCTCGTGGATCACAGTCTCACTCGTTCGATAGACCGAGGCGCTCTGGGTGAAATAATTGTCGAAGGAACTGCAAATCCCAATCTCTTCTCTGCTATCAATCCCGATCCGAGTCACACGCATGCCGATCTTGCTCTATGGATTGATGGACGCAAGATCGATCTTTCCGAAGAGAAATACATGTTGAACGAAGGATCGAATGACTCCAAGAAAGAAACGAATCCGCATCTTCACGATGGCAACGGTCTCGTGATCCATCGGCATAAGCTCGGTCAATCCATCGGAGAATTCCTGGAAGCGATCGACGTCACCGCGACCAGTCAGTGCGTCACGTTTGATGACAGTACCTTCGTCTGCAATGAAAGTGGGAAGCGCTGGCAGATGTTCGTAAACCGTACCCAGAAACCATTCGATCCCTCCTACGTCTTCATGGATCTCGATCAGATCCTGCTGACGTACGGCGCAACCGACGATCAAGTTGCGCTGCAACTCCAAACGCTCTCGGATGATGCCTGTCTCTATTCTCAAACCTGTCCAGAGCGAGGCAAACCCCCCGTGGAGAATTGCGTTGCTGATCCCGCTGTTCCTTGCACCATTCCTCTCGGAAATCTCTAATTGCCTCCCCCTTGCCCTATGTTCTGCTGCTCACGGAAAACAGTATTCATTCTCCTCGGCATCGGCGGTCTGCTCGTAGTCCTTATCGCTACGGGCACGATCAATGCCTATGCGATTCTCCCGTTCCTGCCGCTCTTGCTCTGCCCACTCATGTGCGTCGTCATGATGATGTTCGGGCGCAAGTCTCATGATGATTCTTGCAAGGAGAAGTCATCGAAGCGTGTAATCACTCCTGCTCATAAAGTGTAATCCTCATTTTTTTCCCACGACGATCATGCATATCAAATATCTCACCATCGGCCTGACAATTCCTCTTTTTCTCGCCGGATGCGCTGGAACAACACCCACGACGGGGAATGCTACTGATAACGTGCAGGTCTCTCTGTCTGACACCCATGTTCATGGAATGTCTGTCGATAAGGCGACGAGTAACCGACTCTATATCGCCACCCATCACGGACTTCTTGTGCTGGAAGGTGATGTACGACTTTCGCTCGTGGGGAGCAGTACAGACGACTTCATGGGTTTCTCGCCACACCCCACGAACCCAGCCGTGCTCTTCAGGAGCGGTCACCCATCTCGTGGCGGTAATCTCGGCGTAGAGAAATCCGATGACGGAGCATTGAGTTGGAAAAGGATTTCGGATGGTGGCTCTGACGGTCCGGTCGATTTTCATGCTATGGCCGTTCATCCTGCAAATCCTGACCTTCTACTAGGCTGGTTTAATGGACAGATACGCCGCAGTACCGATGGAGGCAAAACGTGGGAGATTCTTCCTGAACGAATTTCTGTCATGACTCTGGCAGGTGATCCCAGCAATCCAGATACCGTCTACGCGGGAACGCAACAAGGACTTCTTATGAGTACTGACCAAGGCGATACATGGTCTTCTGCTGATCCTTCTCTTGCGGGAGTGACTGTCATCGATATTGAACCGCAGCCGGAGAGCGATACGCTTTTCCTCGCTACCGCAGAAAAAGGCATCCTGCGTTTTGGATTCACTTCGGAAGGCCGCAAGACCATCGAACAACTTGGAGCATTGCCAGTAAGTGACAGCGCAATGCACATTGCATCTGATCCTAAGAATCGTGATACGCTCTATGTGCTCAGTAAAAACAATGTGCTCTATAAATCCGTAGATGGCGGAAAAATGTGGCAACAAATTCTCTGAAATCTCCTTTCTCTACCTCCCGCTTCTCCCGTCCCTCATGAAAAACCTATCTCTTATCATCATTGGCACTGTCTTCGTCGCCGCATGTACTCCGACTGTCCCCAACCAAATGGGAAACGGCGGCATGATGGGTGGCAATCAGGGAGGAATGATGCAGCAATCGTTCCTGCCTGCTCAGGGCAAAGATATCAGCACACTCCCTGAGGCGAAATCTTCCGAGATGATGAAAGTGCGTGACGGAGAAACAATCACGCTGAACCCCGAGCTTGTGCGTGCAACAATCAATGGAAAAGTCTTCGCCATGTATGCGTACAACGGGCAGTTCCCCGGACCCACTTTCAAAGTAAAGCAGGGATCAACTTTCACCGTGAATGTCACGAACAACATCGATGTTCCAACAACTATCCACTGGCATGGCATTCGCATCGAGAACAAGTTCGACGGTGCTGCCGGAGTGACGCAAGAACCTATTGAGCCAGGGAAGAGTTTTACCTACACAGTGCGCGTACCAGATGAAGGTATGTTCTGGTACCACCCGCATATTCGGGAGGATATCCAGCAGGATCTGGGGCTCTACGGAAACCTCTGGGTCACACCGAAGAACGAAACGGCTTACAATTCCGTGGACCATGAGACAGTCCTCATCCTCGACGATATGCTCCTTGAGAGCGGACTGCCCGTACCCTATGGCCAGCAAGAAGCAGATCACGCGCTCATGGGTCGTTTTGGCAACACGATGTTTGTGAACGGCCAAACGGACTACAGCGAATCGATTCCTCGTGGTTCCGTCGTGCGGTACTATCTGACGAACGCGGCAAACACCCGCACCTTCAATGTGCGTTTCGGGAATGCGAAGATGAAGCTTGTCGGAGGTGACGCGGGAAGAAAGGAGCGTGACGAATTTGTCGACTCCGTCATCATCTCGCCTTCGGAACGGGTTATCGTTGAAGTGAAGTACGCTCAGGCGGGATCATACGAAATCGAAAGCATCAGTCCTGAGAAGACATGGCTCCTTGGTATGGTGACGGTCGGCGGCGGCTCAGAGCTCCGCGATTCGTTCTCATCACTGAGTAAGAATGCCGACATCGAAGCAGAAATCGCTGCCTACCGTCCGTACTTTGATAAGCCTGTGGACAAGACAATCCACCTTTCCGTCGAATCCATGATGGCGGGGATGATGCAGGGAAGCGGCATGCAGCATGGCGGAAGTCATGGTGGGAGCACTGAGATTCCTGAGAGCGATGACGGCATTGAATGGGAAGACCCGATGCCACATATGAATGTCATGTCGACCAAGGGAAATACGGAGTGGAAGCTCATCGATGAAGCGACACAGAAAGAAAATATGAACATCGATTACCGTTTTAAGGTAGGCGACAAGGTAAAGA
>Ga0163150_10004411_pt1 | contig 18855 bp, 7 predicted proteins | sample OliLakLV19P2IB_FD_148628 | JGI IMG/M metagenome (GOLD analysis project Ga0163150, IMG submission 148628) | Freshwater microbial mat bacterial communities from Lake Vanda, McMurdo Dry Valleys, Antarctica - Oligotrophic Lake LV.19.P2.IB | ecosystem: Environmental > Aquatic > Freshwater > Lake >...
GTCACGTTCCGAGCCATCGCGCGTCTCCTTGCCGCACGCGACGCAACCTGACGAACTGCTTCGTCCACACGGTTCCACCGCAGGACCGTAGTTATCGCAGATTACCCAGCATGGCGCAATCGCCCTGTATGCGCGGGCAGTTTAATCCTCAAATGCGGCCCTTCCGATGAGTGATGTCACACAAATCCTCTCGGCCATCGAGCATGGCAATCCGCACGCCGCGGAGCAGCTATTGTCGCAAGTCTACGACGAGTTGCGCCGGCTGGCGGCGCAGAATCTCTCCCATGAAAAGCCGGGGCAAACACTCGATGCCACCGGGTTGGTACACGAGGCCTACCTGCGGCTGTTTGGTGGCCCGGACAGGCACGGGCAGCAACACTGGGCCAGCCGGGGACATTTCTTCGCGGCCGCGGCCGAGGCCATGCGGCGGATTCTGATCGAAAACGCGCGGCGCAAGCAACGCCTAAAGCACGGCGGCGACCGTCAGCGCGTCGATTTGTTGGACCAAGATCTGGCATTTCACGAGTCGCCCGACAAACTGCTCGCGCTGGACGGGGCCTTGACGAAGCTGACCTTAGAAGACCCGACGGCAGCTCAGTTGGTGAAGCTCCGCGTTTTTACCGGCCTGTCGATCGAGCAGGCAGCCGACCTGCTCGGCTTTTCGCGCGCTACGGCGTACCGCCACTGGAATTATGCGCGGGCCTGGCTCCGCTGCGAGATTGAGGGCGACCTGACAGGAAATTAGAAAATCCTCCTCGATTTTGTGAGACTAAGCGGCTCGGAAGTCGCATAGCATTCTGAGAGCATGCAATCGATGGAAAGACACCCTGATGGCCGACCCGAAAAACGTCAAGTCGATCTTCCTGGCTGCAGTCGAGAAGCCGGCGGCGGAACGGAGCGAGTTCTTGGAACAAGCGACCGTCGGCGACGCCGCCCTGCGCCTGCGGGTCGAGGCCCTGCTCAAGGCTCACGACAATCCAGATGGCTTCCTCGAAGACGCCGCCGCCGAGTTCGGTGCCACGGTCGACCTATCTCCTGCCGAGCCGCCGCTGGCTGAGCGCCCCGGCACGCTCATCGGCCCCTACAAGCTGCTCGAACAAATCGGCGAAGGGGGAATGGGCGTGGTGTACATGGCCGACCAGCAAGCGCCGATCCGCCGCCGCGTGGCGCTCAAGATCATCAAGGCGGGCATGGATACCCGGCAGGTGATTGCCAGGTTCGAGGCCGAACGCCAAGCCCTGGCCTTGATGGATCACGCGAATATCGCCCGCGTGCTCGATGCCGGGGCAACTGAGTCGGGCCGCCCCTACTTCGTCATGGAGCTAGTCTGCGGCATCCCGATCACCGAGTATTGCGACCAGAACAACTTGCCCGTCCACGAGCGGCTGGAACTGTTCGTCCAGGTGTGCCACGCAGTGCAGCACGCGCACCAGAAGGGCATCATCCACCGCGACCTCAAACCGTCGAACGTGCTCGTCACGCTCAACGATGGCCGAGCCGTGCCCAAAGTGATTGATTTTGGCGTTGCCAAGGCGGCGGGCCAGCAGCTCACCGAGAAGACGCTGTTCACCGCTTTCGCCCAGATGGTCGGCACGCCGCTCTACATGAGCCCCGAGCAGGCGGCGATGACCAGCCTCGACGTCGACACGCGCTCGGACATCTATTCGCTGGGCGTGTTGCTTTACGAACTATTGACCGGCACGACGCCGTTTGACCCGCAGCGCATGCGCTCGGCGGCGTTCGACGAAATCCTCCGCATCGTCCGCGAGGAGGAGCCGCCCAAGCCCAGCACGCGGATCAGCACTCTGGGCGAATCGCGCACGGCCACTGCGGCCCATCGCCAGGTGGATTCCCAGCGGCTGGGCCGACTCGTCGAAGGCGATCTCGACTGGATCGTGATGAAGTGCTTGGAGAAGGACCGCACCCGCCGATACGATACGGCCAATACTTTGGCGCTGGATGTGCAGCGCCATTTGAACGACCAGCCGGTCGAGGCCCGCCGGCCGACGCGAATATACCGGCTGAATAAGTACATCCGCCGCAACAAGGTGGGCGTCGTCGCCGGCTCGGCGGTAATCGCGGCGCTTGTCGTAGGATTCGTGGTGGCTTCGGTCGGCTATCTCCAGGCTCGCCGCCAAGCAGAAATCGCCCGCACCAAAGCAGCGCAAAGGGAGCAAGTCGTTTTGTTTCTCAAAGACACGCTCCAAGCTACCGGCCTTCCTCATGAGAGTGAGCTGGTCGCATCGGAACGGCTATTCGATGACGCCTCCCTCCTGGCAGCCGAGGATAAAGTTGAAAGTGCCAAGTTGATCCGATTGCGCGCAACGTTGCGAGCCCGCATCGGCCGTTGGGACGAGGCCGCCGCGGACTGCTTGAAGGCCAACGAATTAGCACTCGATGGCGGCGATTGGTCGTTTGATTCCGCATTGCTGCTATTGAAGGCGGGACTCGACGACGACTACCGCCGGGTGTGCCATGTATATTTGGAGCACGTCGGCATCAACCCCGAGTTTTTGGCCGCGGACATGGCCGCGAAGATTTCGCTGCTTCAACCAGTTGACGGTGCCGACTTCACGCGCGCCTGTGAGTTGGCCGACTTCGCGGCGACAGCAACCGGGCCCGACTGGCATGTCGCCTGCGTGGCCCTGGGGAAGGCCTTGGCTGAGTATCGCCGCGGCCGATTTGATTCCGCTCATGATTGGGCCGATCGCGCCATCGCAAACGAGAACATTTTCCCGCGACATCAGGCCACGGCATACTTCATCAAGGCCGCGGCCTACGCCCGGGAGCAACAGATCGAACTCGCCCACACCGCGCTCGGCAAGGGCGATGCAGTGTTGAAGCAGCCTTATGGCGTCTTTAAGGAGGTTGTTGGCGACACATGGTGTGATTGGATCATTGCCGAGCACCTGCGCCGCGAAGCTGCCGAGCTACTTCAACGGCCGGCCCCAGCCGCGCCGCCGTAGCCGCCGCTTGTTACGGCAACTCCACTTATGCCGGTCAATTTACCACAGAGGCAAGGAGGGCACAGAGACGACAAATAAGGCGGAAGGGAGAAGGCAGAATCAAACTCCGCGTTCCGCCCTACCCCTTTCCCCTCTTGATTGCTCCGAGTTCTCCGTGCCTCTGTGGTGAAATCTTTATTTGGTTCCCAGGCAATCCGCCATTTCTGGCACAAACTCCTGTCCTGCCATGAGTTGCGCCTAGCATAGCTCCCTGGGCAGGGCAATTCTCCGCTCCTCCGGAATTATTTCCAGATTCCGTGAGACAAATCGCCACTCACGTCGCATGAAGCGGTGGGTCATCACGATTCTTGGATCCAGTCGCCTGGAGGTATTCGCATGAAACGGCTCGCCTGCTTGCTCTGCCCGATTTTCGCGTTGCTGGCCTTGGATGTCGCGGCCCGGGCCGACATTTTTCAGTGGGAGTACATCAACCCAGCCGACCCCAGCCAGGGAGTCCAGCCCAGTACGGTGCTCGTTCCCGACGGGGCCGGACTGATTGCCGAACCGTTGGCCGACTTGTCGTCTCGCAACCTGACGATGGCGTACCTGATCTCCGCCGATCTCTCGGGTGCGAACCTTTCAGGCGCCAATCTGACCCGTGCCGACCTTTCGTATGCGTCTCTCCCTGGGGTGAACCTGAACGGCGCGATTCTCAGTCAGGCAAATCTGTCGAATGCGTACCTGGACAGTTCGACGCTGGTCGGTGCGAATCTCAGCCAGGCAAACTTGTCGGGAGCGGCCTTGTATAACGCCATGCTCCCTGGCGCGGACCTTAGCCAGGCAAACCTGACGAGTACGTACTTTTACTCAGCAAATCTGACGGACGCGAATCTTAGCCAGGCAAACTTGACTGGCGCCTATCTGGATTCCACGACGCTAACCAACGCGAATCTTAGTCAGGCGAATCTGACGGGTTCCTACGGGAGCAGCTCGACGCTCTGGGGCGCGGACCTCAGTAAGGCGAATCTGTCCGGTGCGTCCTTATACGCATTCGACATGACCGGTGCGAATCTCAATCAAGCGAATCTGGCTGGCGCCTATCTGGACTCCGCAACGCTAACCGACGCGAATCTTAGCCAGGCAAACCTGGCGGGCGCAGGCCTGTATTACGCCACGCTGTCGGGCGCGGATTTCACCGGCGCTGACGTGCGGGGAGCAGTCCTTGCCGGCAGCACGGGATTTACGCCCGCGCAGCTCTATACGACGGCCAGCTACCTGGCCCACGATCTGACTGGTATCAATCTGGACGGAATCGACCTCTCGGGCGCCAACTTCGCCGGCCAGAACCTCACAAATGCATCGCTTAGTTATGCGACGCTCACTGGCGCGGATTTCACCGGCGCCGACGTGCGGGGGGCGGGCCTTGCTGGCATCACGATGGCTCAACTCTATTCCACGGCCAGCTACCTGGCCCACGACCTGAGCGGAATCCGCGTGGAAGGCAGCGATTTGACGGGCGCCAACTTCGCCGGCTTTAACCTGACCAACGCCACCTTAGCTGGCGCGCTCTCTGGCGTGGATTTCACCGGCGCCGACGTGCGCGGGGCGGGCCTGCCCGGAATCACGGCTGCTCAACTCTACTCCACGGCCAGCTACGTGGCCCACGACCTGAGCGGAATTCGCGTGGACGGCATCAACCTTTCGGGCGCTAACCTGAGCGGCCAAAACCTGACGGGAGCAGGATTGTCGGGAGCCATACTCTCCGGCGCGAACCTTAGTCAAGCGAACTTTACCAATGCATCTCTTTACTCCGCCACGCTCGCCGGCGCCGAAGTGCGGGGGGCGAACTTCAGCAATTCCGGAATCAGCCTTGAGCAGCTTTATTCCACGGCCAGTTATCAGGCCCACGACTTGTCCGGAATCGGCCTGGGGGCCAGCTACCTCTACGGCGCGAACTTCGCTGGGCAAAACCTTAGCCAGGCGAACCTAATAGGCGCGAATCTGGGCAGTGCGACGTTGTCCAACTCGAACCTCAGTCAGGCGAACCTCACGGGCGCGTACTTGTACTACGCCACGCTCACGGGGGCGAACCTCTCAGACGCCGAAGTGCGGGGGGCGAACTTCATAGGCACCGGAATTACGACGGCGCAGCTCCTTTCCACGGCCAGCTACAAGGCCCACGATTTGAGCGGCATCCAGTTGGACAATAGCGACCTGACAGGGACGAACCTCGCCAGCCAGAACCTTTCGGGCGCGGGATTGTCCTCGAGCAACCTGACCAATGCCAATCTCAGCCAGGCTAACCTCACGGGCGCGTCATTGTATTCCGCTAACCTGACCGGGGCGGACCTCTCCGGCGCCGAAGTGCGGGGGGCCAATCTTGCGTACGTCACGGGCCTCGTACCAGCGCAGCTCTACTCCACGGCCAGCTATCAGGCCCACGATCTGAGCGGCATCCGCTTGGACGGCAAGGACCTCTCGGGCGCCAACTTCGCCGGTCAGGATCTCACGGGTGCGTCCATGCAGTCCGTCACGTTGACCGGCGGCAACCTCAGCCAGGCGAATCTCACGGGCGCTGCCTTGAACTCCGCAAACCTCTGGGGCGCAAACCTCAGTCAGGCGGATTTGACCGGCGCCCGCGTTGAGTATGCAAACCTCGGATCGACCGGAATCACGCGCGACCAACTTTACTCCACGGCCAGCTATCAGACGCACTATTTGCCAAACATCGGCTTGGCGGATAACGACTTGAGCGGCGTGAACCTCACAGACCAGAACCTCTCGGGTGCGGATTTCTATTTCGCGACACTCGCCGGCGCAGACCTCACGAATGCGAACTTGAGCTATGCCAATCTGACTGGCGCTATGCTGGCCGGCGCCGAGGTGCGGGGCGGGAACTTCTATCGTGACCCCTATGCAGGAGTCGGCGGCCTCAGTCTGCCGCAGCTCTACTCCACGGCCAGCTACCAGGCCCACGATCTGAACGGAATTCGCTTGGACAATAACAACCTCGCGACGGCCAACTTTGTCGGGCATAATCTCACAAACGCTGGATTCTCGGGCGCGGTCCTGTCGAACGCGAATTTCTTCCAGGCGAATCTCGAGGGCGCGTCGTTCAACGGCGCCAACCTATTCAGTGCGGACCTCTCCGGGGCAAACGTCACCGGCGCGTCGCTCAACAACGCCGACCTTACTTTCGCGACACTCGTCAACGCGAATCTCACCAACGCATCGTTCTCCGACGCCAACCTTAGTTCTGCCTACTTGAACGGCGCCGAGGTGCGAGGGGCCAACTTCGCCCGAAACTACTACTCCAGCAGCGGGACCGGGATCACGATCGCGCAGCTCTCCTCGACGGCCAGCTATCAGGCCCACGACTTGAACGGAATCCGTTTGGACGGCAATGAGCTCGCGGCAGCGAACCTCGCCGGCCAGAACCTCATGGGCGCGTCCTTGCAGAATGCCAACCTGACTGGCGCGAACTTAAGTCACGCGAATCTGACGAATGCGTCCTTGTACTCCGCCACGCTAACCAATGCCAACCTTACCCAGTCGAACCTCACGGGAGCGTACTTCTCCTACGCCAATTTGACTGGCGCGAACTTGGCCGGCGCTGAGGTGCGGGGGGCAAACTTCAATCGTGACTTCTACTCGACCGAGGGCGGCATCACCGCGGCGCAACTATTTACAACTGCCAGTTACCTGGCCCACGATCTGTCCGGAATCGGCTTGGCGTCCAGCAACCTTACTGACTCTGACCTCTCCGGACAGAACCTCACGGGTGCGGCCTTGCAGTATGCCACGTTGACTGGCGCAAACCTCAGCCTGGCGAACCTCACGAATGCGAACTTGTACTCCGCCAACCTCTCCGGCGCAAACCTTAGTCAGGCCAACCTCTCAAACGCAAGTTTGACCTACGCCAACTTGACCGGCGCCGTATTGACAGGCGTCGAGGTGCGGGGGGCCGATTTCGCATATACCACGGGTTTCGTACCATCCCAACTCTACACCACGGCCAGCTACACGGCCCACGATTTGAGCGGAATCCGTTTGGACGGCATCAATCTCGCCGGGGCAAACCTCGCCGGCCAAAACTTCACCAATGCGTTTTTGCAGTCCGCGACGTTGACTGGCGCCAACCTCAGTCTGGCGAATCTCACTAGTGCGAACTTGTCCTCCGCCAACCTCACCGGCGCAAACCTCAGCCAGGCGAATCTTACCGGTGCTCGCGTCGAGTATGCGAACTTCGGCTCGACCGGAATCACGCGCGACCAACTATCCTCCACGGCCAGCTACCAGGCCCACTCCATGTCCAACATCGGCTTGGCGGGTAGCGACCTGAGCAGCATGAATCTCGCCGGCCAGAACCTCTCCGGCGCGAATTTCACTTCAGCGACACTCACCAGCGCGGACCTCACGAATGCAAACTTGAGTTACGCCACACTAATCAACGCCAATCTTAGCCAAGCGAACCTCACCGGCGCTTCCGTGTACGTTGCCAACCTAAGTGGTGCAAACTTCTCCGGCGCCGACGTGCGGGGGGCAACCTTTTATCGAGACCCAAATTCCGGAGTCGGCGGCCTTAGCTTGCCGCAGCTTTACTCCACGGCCAGCTACCTGGCCCACGATTTGACCGGAATCCACTTGGACTCGAGCAATCTGACGGCAGTCAATTTCGCCGGTCAAAACCTCAGCGGTACGTCGTTCCAGTCCGCGACGTTGACTAGCGCCAACCTCAGCCTGGCGAATCTCACGAATGCGAACTTGTCCGCCGCCAACTTCACCGGCGCCAACCTGAGTCAAGCAGTCTTCACCGGCGCTCGCGTTGAGTACGCGAATTTCGCCTCGACCGGAATCACCCGCGACCAGCTTCAGTCCACTGCCAGCTATCAGGGCCGCAACATGCCCAACATCGGCTTGCCTGGTAGCGACCTGAGCGGCATGAACCTCGTCGGCCAGTACCTCGCGGGTGCGAATCTTTCTTCCGCGAAGCTCACCGGAGCAGACCTCACCAATGCAAACTTAAGCTACGCCAATCTGACCAACGCAAACCTGGCCGGCGCCGAAGTGCGGGGGGCGACCTTCTATCGCGACCCAAATTCCGGAGTCGGCGGCCTTAGCTTGCCGCAGCTCTACTCCACGGCCAGCTACCTGGCCCACGATTTGACCGGAATTCACTTGGACTCGAGCAACCTTACGGCCGCCAATTTCGCCGGGCAAAACCTCAGCAGTGCGTCGTTGCAGTCCGCGACGTTGACTGGCGCCAACCTCAGCCTGGCGAATCTCACGAATGCGAACTTGTCCTCCGCCAACCTCACCGGCGCAAACCTCAGCCAAGCAGACGTCACCGGTGCTCGCATTGAGCAAGCGAACCTTGGCTCGACCGGAATCACGCGCGACCAGCTTGAGTCCACTGGCAGTTATCGAGACCACTATCTGCCCAACATCGGCCTGGCCGGTAGCGAATTGAGCGGCGTGAACCTCTCCGGCCAGTATCTCACGGGTGCGAATTTCGCTTCCGCGAAGCTGACAGGCGCAGACTTCACGAACGCGAATCTGTCCTCCGCCAACCTTTTCGGCGCCAACCTCAGCCAGGCGAATTTGACCGGCGCCACCATCGACTATGCGAATTTCAATTCGTCTGGAATCACGCGCGACCAGCTTGAGTCCACTGCCAGTTATCAGTATCTCAATTTGCCCAACATCGGCCTGGCGAATAGCGACCTAAGCGGCGTGAACCTTGCTGGCCAAAACCTCACGAGCGCGAATTTCACTTCCGCGAAGCTCACCGGCGCAGACCTCACGAACGCGGATTTGTCCTCTGCCACGCTAATCAATGCCGATCTCAGCCAGGCAGACCTCACGGGTGCGCGATTGGGCTACGCCAACCTTAGCGGAGCAAACCTCTCCGGCGCCAGCGTGCGGGGCGCAAGCTTCTATCGCGACACCTTTACTGGAGTTGGCGGCCTCACCTTGCCGCAGCTTTACTCCACGGCCAGCTACCAGGCCCACGATTTGGGCGGAATCCATTTGGAGTACGGCAAGCTGACCGGGGTCGTGCTCGAGGGCCAGAACCTCGCGGGCGCGGGGTTCTCTGGCGCCATCCTGGTGAGCGCGAATTTCTCCCAAGCGAATCTCGCAGGTGCGTCGTTCTACGGCGCCAACCTGCTCGGCGCGAATTTCACCCAGGCAAATCTCGCGGGCGCGTCGCTCGACAATGCCAGCCTGTCTGTCGCGAACTTCCAACAAGCGAACCTCACCGGCGCATCGTTGTACGATGCGAACCTGGTGAACGTCAACCTGAACGGGGCCGAGGTGCAGGGGGCGAATTTCGGCCGAAGTGATTCCAACAGTGGAGCCGGAATCACCCCCGCGCGTCTCGCCTCGACGGCCAGTTATCAGGCCCACGATTTGAGTGGAATTCGATTGGACGGCAATAACTTCACGGGCGCAAACTTGTCCGGCCAAAAGCTCACCAACGCTTCCTTCTCGTACACGAGGCTCACCGGCGCAAACCTCACCGGCGCCTTTGTGCAGGGTGCAAATTTCACACGCGACACCTATGCCGGATTCGGCGGCCTGTCCCCAACGCAACTCTCCTCGACCGCCAGCTACCTGGCCCACGATTTGCGTGGAATCCGCTTGGATGGCAACGTCCTTGCCGGCGTCAACCTCGCGGGCCAAGACCTTACGGGCGCGTCCCTCAGCTCCGCCTACCTGATCAGTGCCAACTTCAGCCGGGCGAACCTCACCAACGCCGCCATGTACTCCGCCACGCTGTCCAACGCGAATCTCAGCCAGTCCAACCTCACCGGCGCGTACCTGCAATATTCCGATCTGACGAACGCCAACCTCAGCCAGGCGAACCTCACCGGCGCCTATCTTGACGGTGTGACGCTGTCCAACGCGGATCTCACGGGCGCGGATGCTCGCGGCGCCGCGTACCTGGAATACGCCTCGACGGCGGGCGCCATTTTCACGAACTTCATTCAACCCAATGGCCACGTCAACGGCCTCGACCTGGCGGCCGGCCAGGTGCTTATGGTTCGCGACTTCGATGGCGGCAACTTCAGCGGCGTCGTTCCGATCACGGTCGACCAGCACCTGACGATGGGCTCGGGCGGCACGCTGCGCATGACGTTGGAAGCCGACGCCTGGGATTCGACGATCTCGTTTGCCGCGGGCATTCCAGTGGCGCTGGGCGGCACGCTGGAATTGCGATTTGCGTCCGATGTCGACGTGTTCAGCCAACTGGGCCGCTCGTTCGACCTGTTTGACTGGACCGCCGTGAATCCCAGCGGCGCGTTCACCGTCACAGGTCCCTTCACCTGGGACCTGTCGAAACTCTATACGACCGGCGAGGTCACGCTGGCGACGATCCTGCCGGCCCAACTAGGTGACGCGAACCACGATGGTGTTGTCAACATGTTTGACGTGAACCTCGTTTCGGCCCATTGGGGAGAGTCCGGCCCGGCTGGTGATGCCAACGACGACATGATTGTCAACATCTTTGACATCAACACGATCAGCAGCAATTGGACTCCAACTGGCGCGGGCGGTGTTGCGGCCGTGCCTGAACCGTCCACGTTGGTTCTGGCCGCGTTGGGCCTTCTGAGCGTGATAGCTCGGCGTACGCGTCGCGATGCGTTCAGCCGGGGCTGATGGAATCGTCGCAGTGGTAGTAGAAACAGCCGCTGAGGTCTCGCCCGCAAGCAGGTCCCTCAGCGACCAAGCGACCCGCGTGTTGCAGGTTCCCGGCCCCACGCCGCTCGGTTTGCGCATCGCGGAGCAAGACCGATTTTATTGTAACGCAGACCGCATTCACTCAAAGGAGGTCCACCACGCAGACTCTCTGGCGGATGCTTATCGTCGTTTCCACAATCGCTTAGTTCTAACTGGAGTAACTGTCTAATGACTCTCAAATGTCACAACTCGGTTGGCGCGTTTTGCATTTTGCAAGCACGCTTTGGCAAGCTCTTGGCCGTCATTGCCTTGCTTTTGGTTCCGTCCAGCGCATTGCTGGCGGATGCTCCGGCGATCGGGCTCACTAAAGTCGGCACGCCGATCTGGAAGCCCGCCGACTTCCAATTGTTTTCGGCCCCCGCGTCTCCCTTCCCGACCGCGTTCAATAGTGTGCTCGACAAGCTCCTGCCGCTGGAAGGCCCAGGCGCGGCGGTGTACACTCCCCATGCTGGGCCGTACGATCACGAGCTGTCCACCAATGCGGCCGCGGCCGGGTTCGTCAATCAGTCAGTCTTCCCCCAGAGCGCGATCACGTTCGACCCCAACGCGGTCTATTTCGCGATCATGCTATTGCCAGACCCCGGCGTCACGGGCTCGTCGCGGGACTTTGCCTCGGGGCCCGTGATTCCGAATTCGCTCTTTCCATTCAGTACGCACGCCGAGATGTGGTTGGACGGTGCGCTGGTGGAGACACTTCAAGACGGCCCCCTCAATATCCGGGCAGGCGACGTGCCGTTCGATGGCGCAAGCCACCGCGCGCCCTCTCAGGCGGTGTGGTATCCCTGGGCGAACGACCCCAACGCGGGCCCCACGGGGAGCCACGAGATCCGCTGGTCGCTGCGCGACAACCAAGGCAACGGCTGGGACATGTCGGCGCCGTTCTCGGTGGTTCCGGAGCCGTCGGCCCTCGTGCTTGCCTCCGTGGCGGCCCTTGGCATCGTCGCCGTCTGGCGCATCAAGAAGGTCAATCGGTAGAGCGACAAAGAACGCTGCTCGTTCGACGCGGTGCGCGTTCGAGATCCGCATGAAAAGGACTTGGTGGAAGCGCACGGACGCGCATTTTTACTCAGCGGCCGCATTCGCGGTCGGTCTGCTCGCGGTAACCGAAATGTCTCGCCAAGCGACGAGTGTCCTATGGGTATCCGCCACGGGAACGGCCTAACGCAAAGCGGCCAGGCGGATACGAACCTCATCGGCGTGAGTGGTGACTAACGCATTGTCCGGGTCCACGGCGGCCAGACGCTCGTAGTGCATTAGTAGCCTTTCAAAATGGGTTCTTGCCGACATGATATCGCCGCTACGCTCCTGCACGTCGGCCAGATGGAAGAGACAAGCACCGTATCCAAATCCATACTCGTGCAGTGCTTCGTTGGTCCAAAGTGGTGAGTCATAACAGTCGATCGCCTCTTGCAGCATCGCACGCGCCTCCATGCTTCGGCCAGATTTATACTGCCAAATTGCGAGTCGATAACATATTTCGGCTAGCACGCGCACCTCGGTCGGAAGCCAATGCCCTTCCAATCGCATGCGCCAATTGACGAGCCGACAGCATTTCCATGCGTCTAAGGCTTGGGGTGTATCGCCTTTCGCCTCGGTCGCCTCGGCAACGCGCAGGGAAAGGTCGGCGGCTTTGACGACTAATTCGGGCGCCGCATCCGGTGGTCGAATCAACTCCAATCGTAGGGACAGCGCCTGCTTCAAAGCGGCGAATTCGCCGGCATCGTCGCCTCGTCGCCCGCGAAATCGAGCCAATGCCTCGAGAGCGTCGGCCAGCTGCTTCATGGCATCCGGCCATATTTCGGCGGACGTACGCAGGTCGATCAACTGCCGCACGGCGGCTTCAAACGCGGTTGTGCCCGCTGCCAACTCACCGCATTGCTCGAGACAGCTCCCGAGCTTCATTGTCAGACCGGCAGCCGCGAGCCGGCGGCGCGAGTCGGGCGGTATCGCTGCGTGCAGCTTTGTGCTCAGGTCCGATGCGAGTTGATATGCGTCGAGCGCGCTCGCGTGCTGGCTAATGCTGGTTAGGGCATCACCGCGCTCGATCCACAACGATTCAAGAAAGGCGGCGACCTCCCAATCCAGCACGTCGCGAAAAGTATGCCGGGGAAGCAACTCGGCAAGCAATGTGGCGCCGTTTGCTCGTGGTGTCCCACCGCCTTTGCCTGTATCGATTGAGTACTGGAGCAACCGCGCCGCCAGGCAGCGCCGATATTGGGGCCGCTGTGGCTTCCGATGCACCAATTCGTACCAGATCAGCAAACTCTGTCGGCGGCGCGCCAACTCGACCTCCGCTGTCGCCGTATTCCGTGGATCGAGATACTCCTCGTTTGCGCCAACTCCATCACTAACGAACAGACTGACCAATTGCGGCTGCTCTTGCAGTAGTTGGTCTAAGTCGCGATGAACCTCCTCGCGAAACGACCGGGCGTCCGCAGATCCCGATTTGCCGCTCAAGTAAGAGTCATCGTTCGACCAACCCAAGACAACCAGGGCTGCTTCGGACTTGTCGCGTTCCACTTGTGCCAGGCGAAACTGACGATTCGTCTCGATGAGATGTCGCTCCGCTCGCCGCCATTGCCAGCTCGTCAAAACAAGACCCAAAAACATCGCGGCAGTCAGCGCCGCCGCCAGCCCGGCAATGGCTGGGCGCCGGCGACACCAGCGGTTGAAGCGACGCGCTGGCCCAACGGGTCGGGCCAGCACGGGCTCGCCATTGAGGTAACGGCCGAGATCTTCTCGCAACGCCTGGGCGCTCGCGTAACGGTCCGTCGATTTCTTTGCCAGACACCTATGACAAATTGCGGCCAGGTCGCGGGAGACGCCCGGGGCTATCGAGCGCACTTGCTGGGGGGCCTGTTCCGCCACCACCCGCCACCATTGCGCCGCGCTAACGTCGGCCAGCGGCGGACTTCCCGTCAACAATTCGTAGAGCAGGGCACCCAACCCGTACACGTCGGTTTGCGCGCCGACGTCTTGCCGAACTCCAGTCGCTTGTTCTGGCGCCATGTACCGAACAGTTCCAGCAAGGACGCCGGACGCAGCGGAATCGCGCTCGGGATCCACGCTTCGTGCCAGCCCGAAATCGGAAAGTTTCAGCGAGTAGGGAAAACCCAAGACGGGCTGCACGATTGGTTCCAGTAGCACATTGGACGGCTTGATGTCGCAATGGAGTATGCCCTGCGAATGTGCGTGATGCACGGTGTCTGCCAAGCGAGCCACGATCTTGGCAGCCAGCCGTGGCGCCGCCTGACGTGTCGGTTGGTCGTGCAGCCAAGTCAACAGCGTCGGTCCGGCGCAGTACTCCATCACCAGATACCATAGCGCACCTTCGGCGCCCGCGTCGTAAATCGGAACGATGCCCGGATGCTTGAGATCGGCCATCGTCTGGGCTTCGGCCAAGAAGCGTTGTTGCAATACCGCCGAGGCGACGACCGACGCGCTGTAGACCTTCACGGCCACGTGCCGGCCGAGCTTGCGATCGCGAGCTAAGAAGACGGTGCCAAAGCCGCCTTTGCCGAGGGCTTCCAGAATCTCGAACCGGCTCAGAAAATCGACGGGGGTGTCCAAGGGGCTATGGCACGAGCCCGGGCTCGCGGTTTCCGCCAGATCGCCATTCTCCGGTCGCCCCAAGTCTTTCAGCAGCGACTCGAAGCTGGCCTCGGGCGCCAAAGATCGCAGTAACGTGACGCCGAGCAGTGCATCGGCGATCTCCGAGGAACTAATCGAGCCAAAGTCTGGAGCGCTTCTGCTCGCGCGTGAATCTTCTTGCTCCGTTGCGCCGAGGACCTGGTAACCGGGGACGTTGTTGTCAGCGCCGGTCGCGCGGACCGTGGATTGGCAAATGTCACGTTCGAGTTCGTTCATCGTCCCCGCTTTCGTGCAAGACTCGCTTGAGAGCCGCCAGGCCGCGGATGGCCACCATCCGCGCAGCGCTCGCGGTAATTCCGAGTTGATCGCCGACTTCTTCGAAGGCGAGGTGCCGCAGATACCTCATTTCCAGCACTTGGCGCTGACGGGCTGTGAGCGCCGTCAAAGCCGACTGGACCACTTCGGCAAGCTCGCGTTTCGAGACGACGGCGCTGGGAGTGTCGACTTTGGCGACGGCTTTCGCTAGTGCCGTCAGGTAGTCTTGCGATTGTTCGCCGTCGAGGGGAACCTCGACGCTCACCTTGCGCTTCTGGGACAGAACATAGCGGCGGTGAATATCGTGAATGGCGTTGCCGTGGATCTCTTCGAGCCAGCGGCGCAAGCTCTCGGGTCCGACTCCGCGGAATTCGGAGAAGGCATGGAACGCCTTGATGATTGTCATCTGAGCCGCGTCGGAGGGAGCGACTTTGGTCTGCACGCGGCTGTCGATCTTTGCGAAGGCAATCACGACCAGGTAAGGCCTGAACACCTCCAGGACCTTGACGCGCTGCTCCGCATCGCCCGCGCGGGCGGCGCCGATCATGGCCCGCATTTCTTGCGGTGACGGGCGCGTGTTCTTCGCAGTTGCCATATCCCAACGTCAAAGAGTTGCCGGCGCGTGGGTTCCCGCAAGACTCGACAGCCTAGTCGCCCCCATGCCGAGTGTCCAGCGCGAAATCAAGCATCCCGCTCGGCGCTTAAGAATCCAGGGAATCTCAGAAACCGCGTTGCGCGACCCGGGCAAAATACGTCTACGAGTCCGGCAGGGTGTATCGAGACGCGTACGGGCAGTACCCGCGCGGCATACCGCGAACTAAGCCGCGTTACGCCTGTCCGGTCCGGCGCGGAGATGTTGAGGCAACAGTAGTCTTCGATTTGAACTATCGATTCCAGGAGAACGAATGCCAATGTGTAAACACCTATTGATTCTAGCTCTTCTGCCCGTCATGGCATCCGCGGCTCGCGCCGACGCAATCAGTTGGGTCGGTTATCAATTCGGTCCGCCGGGCGGCCTAACGAATCTCTCAAACGACGCCTCGTTTTTCCACGGCGACCAGTGGTTGAACTATCTCGTGCCGGACCTCTTTCCAGAACCGGGCGATGTCGCGATCTTCGATGAGCGATTTGACCTCCAAGGGAATGGCATGCCCCACTCGGTTTACTTCGGCGATTTTACAGTGCCCGCGGTTCCACTCTATATCCCGCAGAAATTTACGGTTGCCGGGGGCAACGCGCAGATCCATCAGTTGGTGATCAGGGACGGCGAGTTTGACTTCCGTTTTACCGACGATCTCGGCACGCCGCAGGGAAGCCTGTCGACAACTGCTCAAATGGCGATTGCCGATCAAAATAATGCGGACGCAACTCTTAGAATTCATGGCGGTCGCCTCACGACAGGGTTTGTAACGCATATCGCCCCGGTGGTCGGAAGCCGTGGCACGGTCGAGGTCGATGGAGTCGGGGCAGAGTGGATTCAGCAGTCGTACCTCGACCTCGGTTGGGTAGCCGATGGTCGAGTGACACTCAAGAACGGCGGGCGCATGGAGTCCAGCGGCAACATCTATGCCGGAATTCGCAATGGCTCCAAGGGAACACTCGAAGTGTTGTCGGGCGGCGAACTCGTTGCGAATGCGTCTGTTCTTATTGGAAATGGTCACGAAGCGACAGGTCTTGCGCGCGGTGTGTTCACAGTGAGCGGCAATGGTTCGCGGATGCTCGCTCCGTATTTACAAATTGGCGGACCTGGCGGCACGGGAAAGGCCGTAATTTCTCAACGGGGAACCGTCAATCTCTCCCAAGGGCTGGCTGTGTTCGCCGATTCAACCGTCGACGTGAGTGACATGGGCATCGTCAACATTGGCGCCGGAGACCTGCCCGATGCGGGCACACTGCGCGTCGGCCCAGGAGGTTTCCTGGCCGGGCGGGGCGGAATCATTGGCAACGTGCTGCTCGACGGGGGCTCGGTCGCTCCTGGATCCTCTCCCGGTACGCTTCATATCAACGGCAACTTTCACCAGCTTCCTACCGGCCTGTTAACGATGGAAATCGGCGGCGCGACGCCCGACACGCACTACGATCAATTGCTCATCTCAGGCGATCTGCTTCTGGAAGGCACAGTGCAGATTGCTTTTATCAATGGCTTTGTGCCGCAAGTGGGCGACAGATTTGACCTATTCGGCGCAGCAACGTTCAATCTGACCGGCCCGCTCAACTTCATCAACGCACCGCCAAACTTTCAATATTCTTCCTCTTTATCCAATGGCGTGTTTACGGTGAATGTCGTGCCAGAGCCGTCGACGTTGGTACTGCTGATGCTAGGCGCGATGGCCGTCGCGGTTCATCCATTGCCTAGGCGCCGCCTGTGGGGTCGCTGCTCCACCTGCACCCGGCGATACCAGATTGCCCATAATGACGCAGTTTCGCTGCACTTCTGGGTTAAGCAATTCATCATCATTGTTGTCGCGTCCCCACTTTTGTGCCTTGAGGCAGCCGGGCAACAAGAGTCCACGTGGAACGGATCGCAGCCATCATCGGTTGGCGATTGGGGCAACCCTTCCAATTGGACTCCCTTCGGAGGTCCCGGACCATCCGAAACGGCAGTTTTTATTGGACCCGGAAACACGACCAATTTGGATTTGGGCGGCGTTGATCGGTATGTTTCGATTCTGTCCTATCGCGGCACCTTCAGTCCCATCGTCCAGAACGGCACACTCCGCGTGGGGAATCATATCGAAATCCGAAACGGCGCCAGCATTGGTGGACCAGGCGGCGTTATCGGGCAAAACATTATTGCACCCGCGACAGTCATTAGCGAAGCAGCGGAATTGCTGACAGGCGAGGGGCTTTCATTGGAGCATCTCGGGACACTAGTGCTGAACAACGGAAAAATCCGCCAAGGAACTTCCAGTGTTGTAGCTGTAAAAAACAATGCAATTATTATCCATCCAGGTGGAGGGACGATTAGTGGCGAGTTTCTCAATGTATCGTTCAAGATCTCAGGCTTAGGGGCGCTCTCCATCGAAGGCCCGAAGGTGATCCTGAGCTCAGTTGCGCCGAACAACAACACCTATGAAGGCGGAACTACTGTCATGCCAGGGTCACAAGTTGAAGTCAAGTCCGACTCCAACTTCGGAAAGGCTGGAACGCCGCTAACGCTCTTCGACGGCAGTAGGTTGAGTATCTCTAATGACCTGACGCTATCGCGACAAGTGCAACTTGCCGCGGTCCCGGGTGCGAGCAAAGAGATCGACACCAAACAATTCACACTGACGCATACGGGCAACATTGACAGGCTCGGCGCAATTGTTGGCGGAAACTTGATCAAGCGAGGAACGGGTACGTTGATACTGAAAGGAGATCCCAACGATGACTTCGATCTGAACGTGCTCGAAGGCTTGGTCGTCCTCGATAAATCTGTGGGGGCGGCGATCAACTCGTTCGGGGCAGCGGTGGGGAGCTTGGCTGTCGCGGGGCCAAGTACGACTGTCCGCCTCAACCAATCGTCGCAGATTAACGATCAAAAAAGCCATGTCAGCGTCCAGCAGGGTACGCTTGATCTGCAAAGCTATTACGAAGGCGTGCCCGGGATTGACCTCCAAAGCGGGCACGTGGTTGGGACCGCTGGCTCAACGCTGTCAATTAGGACCTCGACTGGCCAGCCGATTCAATCCACTGGGTTCTCCTATATTCAATCGCAGCAACTGGAGCTGATCGGTCAAACCATCATCCAAGTTACCGACGGGTCGTTGTCCATTGGTGCCAATGTAACGAACGACCACAACGGCCAAGCTTCTGGTCTCGTAAAAGCAGGCCTAGGAACATTGATACTAACAGGAGCGAATACGTACAGTGGCGGGACCACGATTGTCGACGGCGTGCTTCAATGCAATGCAAGCAGTCTGCCAGGCAATGTGACTAACAATGGCGCAGTCGTGTTCGATCAGACGACAAATGCAACATTTTCTGGAAACATGTCTGGCGCGGGCGGCATCACCCTGATACACGCAGGAACACTGAATTGTTCTGGCGTCAATACCTACAGTGGCGGCACTACGGTTAACGGCGGCACGGGCATCTTTACGCCTTCCGCGTTGCCTACTACGGGAAGCATTGTCGTTCATCCCGGCAGCAAAATCGCGTTTGGAACCACGGGCAGTTACGGCGCCCCGGGCCAATTACTGACGCTCAACGGCGGCAGCCTGGAAATGCTTGATGCGGGAGTTGGATTCCAAACCGTGTGGCAAGGCAATATATCGCT
>Ga0163150_10004413_pt1 | contig 18851 bp, 13 predicted proteins | sample OliLakLV19P2IB_FD_148628 | JGI IMG/M metagenome (GOLD analysis project Ga0163150, IMG submission 148628) | Freshwater microbial mat bacterial communities from Lake Vanda, McMurdo Dry Valleys, Antarctica - Oligotrophic Lake LV.19.P2.IB | ecosystem: Environmental > Aquatic > Freshwater > Lake >...
GGAAACAAGACAATGCCGAAAAAATGCTGGCGCTTCGAGTCGTCCGCGCCAACAACGACTGGGAGGCCTACTGGCAGAATCCTCGCAAAAAAGCGGCTTGAGGTGTCCGTCACTTTTAATCGCACCCCAAAGCGCAGCTCCATGCAACCGGTCAGACCAATCTGTGCCAGGCCCTTTTGCGCGACAGCGTGTTCGGTCGCGAACCAAGGCTCACTGAGGACTTGCCGCCCGGCCCGGGTAACCCCGGTTGGACCTACGACTCGTGCTGCCTCTGCTGGTCGAGGTAACTCGCCAGAGAACGGATTTGCGCCAAGCGGCGGTTTGACTAGGAGCGGTGCTCCAAGAAGCTCTCGAAGAAGATCCTCGCGCTTCGACTCATAGGCGACATCATCAGTGAAGTCGATGTAAAGCCGCGGTCCAAGGAATCGCGGAACTCGTACTTCGCCCGCATTGCTTCGGAGCAACGGAATGAACTTTTTGGTATCTATGTTTTGAACGACCTCAGCAGTAACGATGAGGCGTTCGAAGCCGACCCCTCCGGAGCCGGCCTCTGCCTTGCTGACATAGCTGCTGGAGCAGATCAGCAGTACGCGATCGGCCTCCAAGATGCCCTTCTGCATGAACGCAGCGAGGTCTTGGCCGAGAACGAGTTCCCATTGGTCCAGTATTGCGTCCACGCCGCGCTCGCGCAGATCAGTGGCAAGGTGAAGCACCCACGCTTTGTGGTCCTCAGAATCGTGCGAGTAAGAAATGAAGACAGATGGGGCTTTCACGTAGTCTTTTCAGGGCCACTCAATGACGCCCAACGGACAGGGCTCAGCCGCCCGCCGCTGCTTTTGGCGGCGGGTCGGCTGGAGCCCGTGTTAGCCCTAGAGCTGCCTAAACTGGGGACGCATATGTCTCATCGATTTCGGCAGCTATCGTTTCCAAATACTTGATTTGGGCTTCCAAGAACGTTGCGAAGATATAGGCATCCTTATCGTTCAGTTTAGACGCACTCTTGTTTGAGAAGTACTTTTTCAGCTCTGAAAGAGGATAGTCAATCAACTCGAAGTGGTAGGAGATCGAGTCATGTATGCCCCATTCCTTTCGTTCTTCCAGTGCAAGTCGAAAGTGGGAAAGGCAATCCTCCACAAAAGACAAATGGGGGCCACCCAATGGAAATTTTAGTTCTCCCCACGTGGCCTCATATATCTTCTGGAAGTAGTAGTTCATTGTACCGGCAAAGATGTCCCGCAGCTTTTTCCCCCGATGCTGTTCTCGATGCGCCATTTCCTCACTCCTCAGCCTCTCGACGGTATCATTAAGCGTTTTGTTGAGAAGCTGCCGTTGTTCATTAATCAAGTCAGGAATCAGAACTGTGATGCGTGAGTACGGCCTGTCGTCGGAAAACACAGTTATGAGTGTGAAACCTCTCTCACTGAGGGAAACGCGTTGAATGAAGTTTGACTTTGAAGCTTTGTTCTCGCGCCCTTCTATTGGGTGGCCTACGGCGTTGCTTCGAATCTCTCGGATTCGTTGAAGTGCCTTTGGGAAAGCAACTTTGATCGACAAGCTTTCGCAGAGGTGTTTGACAGCATCCTGTTGCGTGAGTAGGACTTGTAGAATCCCTTAAACGATCAGGTAGCTTTCTCCAACGTCACGCATTGGCTGGCGTGTGAGATACGAGTCGATGGCAAGCTCCGTATCGCCGATTACGTCGAGCGCGCTGCATAGTTTGTTCCATGCGGCTGAGTCACGCAGCAAGCCCGCCTGCTTTCGTGGGTTATTAATGAATCCTCGAATTTGTTGTTGAAGATCTTGAAGATCTGTAGTTGCCATAGTTAGTGGGGGCTAACGATTTCCGGCTAAGCTGCCCCGCCTCCCACTGGCTGGGACGCGGAGACGAGCTTGGAAGAATTCGACTGCCGTTTCCAAAAGGAACGCGATGGCGGGGTCAGCTTCAGCCGAAGGTTAGGCCCCGTGACGTTGGTGCTCCCGTGGCTTCGGCGGGAAGCCGTCGCGAACTGTTTTGACGTGCCCTGCCACTGCGCCGAGCTGTTGGGCTGCCAAGTCCTCTTGAGCTGACCTCAACCGAACGTCACGGGTTCCGAGACCCGTTTCATCAGTGCAGTGCTGCAACGGTTGCCGACAACCTGAAAATGTTAGAAGTTTCGCTTTCCTCGCCGTGGCGGGCAGCTTGGAACCTGGCCGACGGAGTCGCGGCCTTGCCGATGCAAACTCTTCCGAGAGCCCGCCATCCGTGTCGGGTAGAGTTCGGTGCTTCCCTCAGAACAATGGTGGCCATACCTTGATTCCATCGACTATCTGAGGCTTCTCTTTTGGGACGGGAACTTCCCGCTTGAAAACGGTTCTCGTTACTGGCTCGCCTTGTTCTTTTTCTCCCCAAGCTTTCGCGATTCTCTGGGCTTCAGGAACATCACCAGCAGCCACTGTGAGGAAAGCGTTTTTGAGTTTGTTCTCAAAACAGACACGAATTTCTATAGCTCTGCCAATCATGATCGCTCTCGATATCTATCGTGGGGTTGGCTCGAAAGGGCTTAACGGATTACGGCTAAGCTGTCCGGCCTCCCACTGCTGTGGAGCCGGAGAGAACTTCGGAAAGTTTCCTGTGGCGTTTCCAAAAAGCACGCATAAGCCGGGGGTTAGCTTCAGCCGCGGGTTAGGCCCGTGACGTTCGTGCGGCCGTGGTTTCGGCGGAAAGCTTCGCCACCTGCTCTGCTGTGCCTTCTCACCTTGCCGTTATCTCGGACTGCCCACGGCTGTTGACTGACCAGAAGACCGAATGTCTCTGGCACCGGTGCGGTGTCTTTCGTGCCGCGCTGTGCCGGTTGCCGGCATCAGAAAATGATCCAATGCCTCTTTCCTCTGTGGAAGGCCTGAGCAACGACGCTGCGCGCTGGCAAGCCACGAGCATCGGGGGATCCGGTGTCCACGCGGGACCAACGGCTCTTCTAGCGGCGAGCCTTCGTAGGCTTTACCTGTCTCCATTCCAAGCGAAACGCGTCTTCACCGAAACTGTCGTACACTCGACATCGGAGTTCGTATTCGGCACCACCGACGGTGATGCGCCTCCTTTTCTTCGCGATACCATATAAGTCAGCTCGTAAGGAACTGGCTTCCTTGCTGGAACCTTCCAGGCGGGTGCCGAGGCTCACGCCACTCGGACCGCCGAGAGGAAATATCTCTTCGTAACCGTCCTTATGCTCGACTTCCACCGCTTGACCACCAGAACGAATGGTCTTGAACACAATCTCTTCAACGATGCTCATTGGTTTGGCGAACCATCTTCCAGTACGCCGGCCTAACGCCGGGCCTGAGCTGCGGCTGGAAGCAGGAGCGACGCAAGAGCGGACGCGGTAACGTCAGCTCCAGGCCTTTAGGCGGCGCTGCCCCACTCGTGTAGCTCACGATGCCTCTTCTTCATCTGTAGATAGTGCTTATCTTCTCTCGCCAGCTTCCACTTCTCCTGAAATATCTTTGCCGATTCTGCCTTCACGCTGTCCTCTTTTCTCGGTAATACTTCTCCCCCGCTCCTCATATATTTTTGCCCTGATTTGTGATTTGCATAACGCCTTGCCCGCGTATAACCCATTTGTAAGAACTTCCGCGCCATATCCATTCCGACGAAATCACCCTCGGCTTTATAGGCAAGAAATATTCGATAGATTTTATTGGCTGATTGGCGGGCAACGTCGGGTGTCCTGAATCTCCAATACGGAAGAATCTCGCTTTTATAAGGTTCAACAAGCAAAACGCCTTGTTCACCACGGCCGATGCGATAGAGTTCAGGGTGCTTTCGGAAGTCTGTGCCTTTGAAATCAAATGAATAGTCAAACGCCATTATTGTTAACCTTCGGCAATATTCGAACAGCCGCCTAACGATTTCGAGCTGAGCGGTGCCCGCGTTTTTGGCGGGCATCCGCTCCAGCGATGGGTTAGGCGGCTAGGCAGGAGATTCCTGAAGCCGGTCCCTCCACGAATTGGGTTCTCGATGGAGTTGCATCACAGCAACAATAAGAAGAACATCGTCCCTGATTTGATAGATGACGCCGAAGGGAAACCGATTCACTCGACAACGCCGGGTTCTTTCTGAGATTAAAGACCACGCCTCAGGATATTGAATGATTCGCTCGACAGTCCTTTTGACCTCGTCAGCGAATTCCAGCCCCAAACCGCCCCTCTGCCTATTGTAGAACGTAACTGCCTCCCGGAATTCTGATCGGGCGGGCGCTAGGAACGTTACCTGCATTAGCTGCTTTGCTTGGTGACTTCGTCGAATACGTCAGGTGCGGAGATAGCCTGAATCTCACCACGGTCAAACGCATTGATGCGGTCTTCAGCTTCCGCTGCCCATATGGAGTCGATCCTTTGCTGGGTGGGAGAATCCAGACTCGACAGCAGAAGCTCGGCGACTTTCAGCCGTTCTTCGGGAGGAAGAGAAAGAGCTTGTTGTAGAACTTCCTTTCCTTGGCCTGACATGGCGGGTTTCCTTTCTGATCCGATTCTAACACAAGGGTACATCGAGTTTGCTGGCTTGCGCTTGTTCCGACGCCTAACGACTTCCGGTTCAGCCGCCCGCGCTTTCTGCGGGTCGGCTGGAACCGGTGGTTAGGCACTGAATCCCCCTCTTTTCAAGGCAGGGTGTGTGAAGCCGCTGGGGGGGATGGTTTAAGCTGGAACCTTCCCAGCCTGATAGATGACTGGCCTGAAGTTGGGAAATGGCACAGGTTTCCCTTCGGCGTGGGCCGCCTCCAGCCAGGCAGACTTTGCTTGCAGAACCTCGGCCAGCGCCTGCTCGGGGGTTTCACCAAAGGCGGAGCAATGGGAAAGATCGGGAATGTCCGCGATATACCCATTGTCTTCTTCGCTGCAAAAGATGTTGATATGGTAATCTTTCATTTCTCACCACCTAGGCTCAGATTATATCTCTCCACGAGTTGAAGCAACTGACGGACCTGATAAGGCTTGGCTTTTCCGTGAACATCTTGGAGGTTTAGCAACTCGCGAACATCCGCGTGAACAAAGACATGGTGACTGCCGCTGGTGCGAGAGAGACGGAAGCCGAATGCCTCTGCAAGTCCACACACATCGGCAAAGCGAAGATTGTTTGGTGACGCGAGAGCCTTCTGAAGCAACTTGCGTGGATGCATTAGGGTTTTCGGTGCTACGACGGAGTCCTCTTGCTCCGCCACTCGAAATGATGTACCTTTCGGATCAATCAGGGAAAGACGTAATCTGTTCCTCTTTTTCAGCATGGAGTCATCCTTGATGCGGCTCATGTGCTGGTTCGTGTTAAGAGCGCCTAACATGATATGGCTGTAGGCTTCACTGCCTGCAGTCTAACGTGAAATGACTTCTTTACCTTTTTTCCCTGGAATGACTTGTTATTGAAAAACTTACTTCAATACTTCGGTCCCAACCTCGCGGATTTAGAGTTTGTCGGCAGGGCTGAGCACTCCCCTGCCGCCTCGGTTCAAAACGTGTGTGTAGATCATGGTGGTTTTTACGTCTTGATGCCCCAACAATTCCTGCACCGTCCGGATATCATACCCATCTTCCAACAAATGTGTGGCGAAGGAGTGTCGCAGCGTATGCGGGGAGGCCTGCTTGCTCAAACCGGCCTGGCTCGCCGCCTCCTTCACGGACCGCTGGATGACGGATTCATCCAAATGATGCCTCCGTTTACTGCCGGAACGAACGCGGATCCATCGAAAGACTGCCTGCAGGAAAGACATATTGCCAGCCCCACTCGCGGTCGGCGTTCGGGTATTTCCGAGCCAGAGCGTCGGGCAAGTAAACGCGTCCGAACCCATGGTTGAGGTCCTCCCGATGGATTCGCCGCACCTGTTCGAGATGGTTAAACAGCGACTCTTTGGCGCTGGCCGGAAGCATGGTGACGCGATCCTTCTGTCCTTTGCCGTCGCGGATCGTGATCTGGTCTGCGCCAAACTCGATGTCCTTGACACGCAAGCGCAGGGCTTCCAGCAACCGCAAGCCCCCACCATAAAGCAACAGGGCGGCGAGTTTCGCCGTGCCCGACATTCTCCCAAGAAGCGCTCGGACCTCGTCGCGGGTAAGCACCACGGGCAGGCGCTTCGGCTTCTTGGCGCGCACAATCCCGTCGATCCTGTCGAGATCTTTAGCCAGCACTGCCTGGTAGAGGAAGAGGATGGCAGCCAGAGCCTGGTTCTGCGTGGAGGCCGCCACATTCTCGGCCACAGCCAGATGCGTGAGAAACCGGTTGATCTCCGCTTCGCCCATTTCGGCCGGGTGACGTTTGTTGTGGAACAGGATAAAGCGGCGAACCCAGCCAACGTAAGCTTCTTCGGTACGCAGGCTGTAATGCCGCGCCCGAATGGCGTCACGCACGCGATCGAGCACCTTTGGCGGTTGGGCCTGAAGTCGACACCTGCGTCGCGGAACTGACCATAAGGGTATCCGTGGTTGAGCTAACGAGTAGCGGAAACCTACTCAACAGGCCATTTCCTGTCAACGTAAAATTGTGCGCATGTGGTGAGCAGGTGAGGTATCCGGTGGCGGTAGCAAATGGAGTGTCCGGTCTGAGAGTTTGCGGGTGAGTTGGCGTCAGCCCTTAAATAACAAATATTCCCTTGCCGGCATCGGATAGGTCGCTGCTGTCGGTCCACACAACCTTTCCCGTCCTGAAGCCCCTTCCGAATGGCACTGGCGCTACGCTTGACAGGTTATCGTTCCTGATTGAAGACTTATTGGAAACTACGCTTGCACCACGGTCTCGAGTTGGGCTACGGGTGAATGAGGCCTGTTGTTTTCAGCTGGCTTCGAGGGTACCGCGCCTTTTATACGCTCCTTCAGCAGCTCTTCTCCGCGCGTAAACAGTTCGTCTTTGGAAATTTTTCCGGTGTCGACCTCGGCCAGGATCGAGCGCTGGGCTTTGTATTCCTTGTTCTCGATGCCCGCTTTGCTCTGCAGCATCCGCCACGCCTTGCGGCGCTCCACACAGAAGAGCACGAGTTGCCGCGAGAGCGAACGGTATTCGACATCTCCCTTGGCTCCCGGAATTGTGATGTAGACGCCGAAATCGGGCACGTAGGAGCGGTGCTCCGGCCGCAGGTAGCGGCGATAGACCACATCCTGCTGGGTGATACGCACCAGCATGTTCTCCAGCGGGATGAGCGAGGCAGTGTCTTCCTTCCGGACCTTCTTCAAGTGGTTCCGGAAGCGCGCCTCGGTCGCGCACCAGTGGGCCACGGTGTAGCGGTAAGACTCGTTGGTGCTCTTGAACTTCGTCTCGTACCAATCCATCTCGATCGACGGATTGCCTTTGAGGTCGAGGGATTCCTGATAGGTTTCGCCCAGTCTCGGGTTGAACACGAACTCCGGCGCCCCGCGCGAGTCGCGCACGCGCTGGGCCTGGGTGAGGGCCATGTCGTCGGCCACGCCGTGCTCCGGCTGGCAGGTTGTGAAGCACTGCAGGAACGCCGTTCCACGGTACTCGATGCCGTCCAGGATCGCCTTGTACAGCCTGGGCGCGTTGGCGATGGAGATCTGTGCGACGAAGGGGGATCCGTGGCCGGCCAGGAAAGTCTCAGCGACCGTCTTCTTCTCGACGTTCTTGCCCTGGGTGGCCGTGCCAAACACGTTCATGTCGTTTCCGCCCAGCATTGGCGTCGAGTCGGAGTTCTGCCCGCCGGTATTCGAGTACACCTGCGTGTCGAGCATCACCGCCTTGATGTTCGGACGGTTCTGCAGGATGACCTTCGATGTGTTCTGGTAGCCGATGTCGCCCATGCCGCCATCGCCGCCCACGACCCACACTTTCGGAAGCTCCAGGATCTCCTGGTCGGTCATCACCGCATCGCTGAAGTGAACATATTCATAATACTCGCGCGGATTGATGACGTCCTGTTCGCGCTGCATCAGCGCGTCAGCTAGCCGTTCGGGGATGACAGACCGGCGGCCATGGTCCACGATGAAACTCTCTCCCATCAGCCATCCCACCGTGATGCCGTCCTGAAAGAGCGAGTTCATCCAGGGATAGGGGTGCGGATTGTTGGGAGGTGTGGATCCATAGACGGTATTGCAACCTGTGTGCGCCGCCATGGCCATGACAGACTGGCCGTTGGCAAGGCGGCCGTCAATAGGCTGGAGATTCTTGTGGTTGAACGCTTCCTGCCTGAGGACCACAGTCAGAGCATTGACGATGTCCTGATCTGAGATTGGACCATGCTCGGCGATGCGCCCCTTGGTGTCCTTGTCGTCCTCGCCGCCCAGCCCCATCAGCAGATGGGCCACGGCCAGGCAGAAGAGGTCGTACTCCGTTTCGTTTCGCCGCTTCAGCTCGGCCAGCTTCTGCACCCCGACTTTGTCGAGCTGTTCGGCCTTGGCCCTAAACCGGTCGGCCTTGGCGTGGTACAGCGGACGCATGTAGGCCTCGGTCACGGCGGCAATGGCCCGGAGAATGCTCTTTTCACCGCAACCCGCGCAGGCGCCATCACCCGACACCAAGGCGTCATAGTTGCGGCGCACCATGAGCATGTTGCGCAAGGTTGCGGTCTTGGAGTCCTGCGGGCGCGCATCGTTGTATAGACCGAGATACTTTTGCGGCGTGTCGGGCAGAAGATCCAGGAACGCGGTCCCGGTCTCATGCTCTGCGTTGACGTCCTCAGTCTCCTGCACCATCTTCAACGCCTGGTGATCGCCGCAGGCGGTCACGCAGGCCGCACACCCTTTGCAGAGGTCCGAGACAAAAATGGAAAACACGCCACCGCCGCCCGGGCGCTTCTTCTCGGGACTCGCAAAGATCGCGGTCACCTTCTGGTAGGCCATTGGTACTTTATCGATGACCTCGAATAACTGGCGCTTGGCCTCCGCAGAGAATCCGTTGACCTCGTTGGTCACTGTCCGGATGATCTGCTGGAGCGGTGGCCCACTCGTGGTCAGGCCCTCCCGCATCAGAGCGCGCGTGCGTGTTTCGATCTCAGGCAGCAGGCGGAGCATCTTCTGGCGCTCGCCCGAATCGGTTACGTAGTTGACGATGGCCGTTCGCAGCAGGGTTTCCAGGTCTTGCGAGCAGTTGGGAAGCGCCGTGTCGGGACAGACCGCGATGCATTCCATGCACTGTGTGCAGTTCTCCGGAATGTAGAGCGGTGTCTCACGCCGGGCCACGTACTTTGACGCCGTGTCGCCACTGCCGGCAGCCATGACGCCAAGTGCTGCCAGTGCTGAAGCGGGCTGATCGTATCCGAGATTCGCGCGGAACAACGCATCGAAGGCCCCGACCTGAGCCAGGGGTCTGCGCTCCGCCTGTCCCTCGGGGATCGCGTGAGAACGGCAGCCCGAACCGCAGCCGTCGGCATTTCCGTTCCCTCCGAGAACTGGCAGGAGCGCCTGACCACGGAGGCTGGAACGATCGGGCGCGTCGAACGCTCCGACATTGATTTCGCGGACGCGCTCGAAGCCCTGGGTCATGACTTCCATGTTCGAGGCCACGACCGCATCGCCTAATCGACCGAACTTCTTCACGTACTGATTGTGGACGACCTCGCGAAATTGCTTTTGGTCAATTCGGAATTCCCGAAGGAGCGGAGAGACGGCGAAGAACGCACCCAGGAAGGCGTTCCCCTGCATGCGCAGTTGAAGGTCTGCGCGATTGGTCGCCTTCCGGGCGATCTGGAAGCCCGGCAGGGTGAACACGCGGATCTTCTGGTCGATGATCTGCTTGCGCGCCCACAGAGGAAGCCGCTCCCATGCCGGCTCACCTTCTTCCTCGGACTCCCACACGAGGGAGCCGCCCTCCGACATGCCGTCGAGCGGGTTGATGTGGGTGAACGCTTTGGGATCGCAGCAGAGAACAACGTTGACGTGGCGGAGATCGCAGTTCACGCGGACTCGCTCCGGGGCCGCAACCATGAAGTAGGAGGTTGGCGCCCCCTTCTTCTCTGACCCGTACTTCGGGTTGGCACTGATGTGAATGATCTCTTTGGGGTTGCCGAGGTCGTCAACAACCTTATCGCGCTCGTAGAGGAAGTCGTTGAAGTCTCCGATGATCGCACCCAGGTTCTTCCCGGTCGTGATGGCGCCCCAGCCGCCGATGGAATGGAAGCGGACGGCAATAGCTCCCTCGGGCAGCAACGACGGCGTCTCGTCGGACTTCACCTCGTACGGATGGTCCACGCCGAGGACCATGAGGCACGTCCCGTCCGCCGCGCGCTTACCGTCCTTGCGGGCGCGCGTGCCGGTGGCGAACTCGTAGGCCCCGATCGTGTGCTCTGGCCTGAAATCACGGGAGCCCAGGCCGTACACCCCGGCGAACAGTCGAGGCGTCTGGTCCAGCGTGAGGGCCGGAAGCCCCTCCTCTTTCTGCAGGGCCTTGTTCAAGGCCGTCCGGATATCGCGTCCCATGGGGTTGTCGCCGGCCATGGGTTCGTCCGTTCGCTCGAGAATGATGACGTTCTTCTTTCCAGCCAGCGCCTTCACCACCGCCACTTCCGGAAACGGACGGAAAACGTTGATGTGGAGCGAGCCCACCTTCGCGCCCCTCCGCTCGCGCAGGTAGTCGACTCCGGCTTCAATATTCTCCGCGGCCGACCCCAGCGACACGAAGACCGTGTCGGCATCGTCGGTCCTGTACTGGCTGACCAGACCGTAGTAACGGCCTGTGAGCTTTCCGAAGTCCTCGTAAGCCTTTTCCAGGAACTCCAGTATGGGCTCGGTGAAGTTGTTCCGCCTCGCCACAACGCCCTGCATATAGTGCTCCTGGTTCTGGACCGGGCCCAGAAGCACCGGGTTTGCCAAGTCGATCATGGCGGGAACCCGGCGGCGTTTCTGGCCGAAGAGTATCCGCTGGCTCTCGGTGGGGCAGTCAATCATGTCGTCGGGTGCGCCCAGATACTGGCGAATCAACTCCGACTCGTGCTTGTAGAACGTCCGCTCCAGATGGGACGTGAGAAAGCCGTCCATGACGTTCATGCCGGGGGTCAAGCTGAGCTCCGTCACGCGCCGCAGGATCAGCGCCTGGTCGGCGGCCTGTTGGGCGTCTTTGCCAAAGACGATGATCCACCCGGTGTCGAGCGCGCCGTAGACATCATCGTGCCCGCAATGCACATTCAGGGCATGTTTGGTAAGGGCGCGAGCCGCAACTTCCAATACCATCGTCGAGCACTTGCCCGGGGCGTGATAATACTGCTCAACGCCGTAGACGACCCCCTGGCCCGACGTGTAATTGACCACTCGTTTTCCGCACACAGAGTGCGCGATGGCCCCGCCCTGGGCCGCGTGCTCGCCTTCGGCCTCAACGGCGATGGTGTTGCGGCCAAATACGTTGAGTTTGCCCTCGGCAAACGCCTGCTGGTACAACTCACCGCCTTCGGTCGATGGGGTAATGGGATAGAACACACCCGCCTCGGCAATGCGCGTTTCGGTGTGGTAGGAAACCAGCTGGTTTCCGTTGGCAGTCACACGGATTCCGGGAAATAATGGGGGCTTAATCTTCATGGGACACCTTTCCGCAGGGTTAGGACGCGAAGCAAGAGTCAGGGAGTCAGAGACTCAAAGAGTAACGGATTCACCTCTTCATATTCAACACATTGTTTGACGCGTGTCCACCCAAAATAGAACTGTCCGCTTGTTTGACGCTTCTAATGATGACCGCTCCCCAGGGTTCCGTCAAAGTCAGGTAATTCGTTGAGTCGAGGCAGGAGCGCTTGCTGACGCGCGGGCTACTGACTTGAGCCCTGGACCTGTTCAGTAGCCCGACCGTAAGGGAGGGCTCGTGACTTTGACGGAACTCTGTGACCGCTCCAAATGAGCGTTCCCGCAGGAGACGGGAAGGTGTAAGCTTTTGCACGTCGAGTGTCTTGACCCTAGGGGTATTCGTGCCATCCGGGCTACCACGCCTAGTGTTTAGGACCCTCACATCCAAATAAGGTGGACACAAGAGATGAGCAAGCGAGTCTGGGTCTGCTGTGCGTTACTTCTTGCAGTCGTGTTTGCACTGAATGGTCCGTTAGTCTCCGAAGTCAATCAGCGAACGAGGAAGATTGTGCTGATTGCCGGCAAGAAAAGCCATGGCCCGGGCCTTCATGAGTATCTGAAGTCAGTCAAGCTGCTAAAGGTCATGCTGGACGATTCTTCCAACCTTAGGGGTGTGAAAACTGAGATCCATTTCAATGGCTGGCCAGAAGATTCAACGACCCTGGACACTGCGGATTCAATCGTCATTATTTCCGACGGTCAAGATGCGGACCTCTACTCTCCGGTTCCGTTTATGACCGAGGCTCGGATGCAAGTGATCGAGAAGCAAATGAGGCGAGGCTGTGGTTTTGTGACCCTTCATTTTTCTACTTTTGCTCCGGACAAGTATGGCCCCCAGGTTCTCGAGTGGGGCGGAGGCTATTTTGACTGGCAGGGAGACGATGGAAAAAGAAACTGGTACTCCGCAATCAAGACGCTGACTGCAGAAGTCAAACCTGGACAACCCAACCATCCCATCGCCAATGGTGTCGCCCCTTTCCAACTTGAAGAAGAGTTCTATTATCGGATCCGTTTCCGCGAAGACGATCCTCGCTTGGTACCCATCCTTCGTGTTCCTGATTTGGCCAACAACCCCCAAGACCAGGTTGTAGCGTGGGCCGTGCAGCGGAAGGATGCGGGCAGGGGATTTGGGACGACCCTGGGTCATTTCTATCGCAACTGGAAAAACGATGATTACCGGAAGCTCATTCTGAATGCCATTGTGTGGACGGCGCAAGCAACAGTTCCCGAAGGCGGCGTCCAGTCCGCCTTTGTCTCAGACGAGGACGTCAGCCGGAAGCTTATGATAGAACCGATCAAGACGCTCCTTGTCACCGGCAATAACCATCCGGCTCACAAATGGCAGGAAACCACACCCGCTATGATTTCCGCCCTCAATAGCGAAACACCTCGCTTCAAAGTCACGGTAATGGAAGATGCTGAATTCCTGGCGAGGAAAGAGCTGCTGGACTATAAACTGATCGTGTTGAACTACTGTAATTGGGAGAAGGCCGGTTTGAGTGATGCGGCCAAAGAGAACTTCGTGAGATTCCTCAGAAAGGGAGGAGGGCTTGCCATCATTCATTTCTCAAACGGTGCGTTCCATTTTTCCTTGCCTAAGGCAGCCGAATCGGACTGGCCGGAATTTCGCAAGATCTGCCGACGCGTATGGGATCATTCCGATGGGAAAGCTGGGCATGACCGTTACGGGAAATTTCGGGTGGACATCGCTAAAGTGGATCATCGCGTAGTCCGCCATATTGAGCCATTCGAAACGATGGACGAGCTCTACTACAACCAGCAAGGCGACGATCCAATCCAGGTCTTGGCCTCTGCCCACTCTCAACAGACCGGCAAGGATGAGCCTTTGGCCTTTGTTTACAGCTATGACAAGGCACGGGTGTTTCAGACACTACTGGGTCACAGCGCGGAGTCGATTGAGACTCCCGGCGCCTCTCAGTTGATCCGATATGGCAGCCTTTGGGCCGCCGAAAAATAGCGAGAAGTTTGTTGGGAGAAATTCCCCCTTAGAAAAGGGGGGTCGCCAGAGGCGCGGGGGTCTGGCAAAGTCGGAAAGCCAACAGAAGAGAGTAGCTTTATGCGAGCTTCGACGCACGAAGGCGATCCCCAATTTCCAATTTCCAAGACAACCCCCAGGCCCCCTTTGACTAAGGGAGAATTTTTGCAGCATTGCTTTCCAGTCGTCAGGAGTTGCCCACGCAATTCTCATTGAGGTGAAAGGCATGAATCGATTGTTACTGAGTCTAGCGATTTCCTGTTCCTTCTTGGCTTGCTCTCTCTTCGGCGAGCCGGCAGAAACGATTCAGACATTGCCGCTCGGTGCGGCGGCTCCAGATTTCAATCTTCCTGGCGTCGATGGCCGCAACTACAGCCTGAAAGACTTTGCCAAGGCAAAGGCGCTCGTGGTCGCATTTATTTGCAACCATTGCCCGACCGCACAGGCTTACGAGGAAAGACTCAAGAAGCTGGTGGTGGATTATCAGGCGAAAGGCGTGGCGCTGGTTGCCATTTCTCCCAACGACCCTAAATCAGTGAGGTTGGATGAGCTCGGGTACACCGATTTGAGTGATTCGTTAGAAGAGATGAAGATTCGAGCCAGTCATAAAAAATACAATTTCCCCTACCTTTATGACGGCGAGGAATCGAAAGTTTCCAAGGTCTATGGGCCAACCGCGACGCCCCACGTGTTTATCTTTGATGCGGAACGCAAGCTTCGTTATCTCGGGCGGATAGACGACAGCGAACGGGAAGGACTCGTCAAGGTTCACGATGCTCGCAATGCGCTGGATACCTTGCTGGCCGGTCGCGAGATAAAGATTGGGAAAACCAACACATTCGGATGCTCCATCAAATGGCCGGGCAAAGAAGAACCTGTAAAGCGCTATATGGCCGCACTGGCTGCTGAGCCGGTGACAGTGGTGTTAGCTGACGCTCAGGTCCTAAGCAAACTGCGCCAAAATAGTTCGGGAAAACTTAGGCTGGTGAATTTCTGGGCCACTTGGTGCGGACCTTGCATCACGGAGTTTCCGGATCTCGTGAAGATCAATCGCAGCTTTCGTCATCGGGCCTTTGAATTGGTCACAGTAGCTGCCAACTTCCCCGATGAAAAGAACGCCGTGCTGGCTTTCCTTCAGAAAAACCAGGCAGCGACTCAGAATCTGTTGTTTGCCGATACCGACAAATACAAATCGATGGCAGCCTTTGATCCTGAATGGAACGGCGCCCTGCCCTACACCCTGCTGCTGGGACCGAAGGGTGAAGTTCTCTACCAAATGCAGGGGCCGATCGATCCATTGGAGGTCAAGCGGATCATTGTAAAATCGCTCAAGGAAGATCGATTCGATTGATGAGGTTGACCGTCTGGTTCGCAGTTCACTGAGTGCCATCGCTATGAAAACCAACTCTGCTCGTCTGTCTCCACTAACAAAAGCGCACAGAGCAAAGTTACGCTGGGGTCATTCTCGAATCGCTCCCCCTCACCCGGCCTTTGGCCACCCTCTCCCCAAGGGAGAGGGTCACGGGTGTGAGGGAGAAATTGCCACAACACTTACTGCGTTTGGATTCGTTTCGGCCCGAAAACTAGGAGCTCTGCTCTGGTTCGTCCTGGTCTCACTGTTACTGCCAGCGCTGGCACTCGGCCAAGGCAGCGAGAAGGTGGTTAAGGCTCAGGGGTTCGCCTCGGTCGAGCGGGTGACGCCCCAAGGCAAGTTCAAGGTGGCTGTGGTTCTTGAGGTGGCCGACGGCTATCACATCAATGCGCATGTCCCTACGCTGGACTATCTGATTCCAACAGATGTTGTCTTTCAGCCCCCTGCGGGAGTTCGCATCTCAGAACCACTCTACCCGCCCCCAATGAACCGCACGTTCGAGTTTGCGCCTCAGGCCCAGCTAGCCGTGCACGAAGGCAGAGTGATTATCACTGCTGAAGCTGAGGCAGAAAAGACCTGGAGGGATTCTGGCTCTGGCAGCGCCATCGTGGCGCGACTCACCGTGCAGGCCTGTAGCGAGAGAGTTTGTTTTGCCCCGGCCCGGTTGCAGACGGAGATTCCCATTCGATTTGCCAAGCCGGGTGAGGCTGTTTCCGAGATTCAGGCAGAACTCTTCAAAGAGGCCGACCGCCAACTCTCCGGCACAGAGCGTGGGACAACCCGCTCATCCACTCCCGGCCTGGTTCAATTTGGAGGCACAACGCAGCCGAAGAACCCAATCTCTAGCCTGATTGAAAGCCAGGGAATGCTATTCACGCTTCTGTTCGTTTTCATCTCCGGTCTGGCGCTGAATACCACTCCCTGCGTTTATCCCATCATACCGATCACGATCGGATTCTTTACGAACCAGAGCCAGGGTAAAACCGGGGGCACCTTTCTGATGTCCGCCACTTACGTGCTCGGTATGGCAATTACCTACTCGCTGCTGGGCGTCGTGGCTTCGATGACTCAGGGGCTCTTTGGCGGACTGCTGCAGAACCCGTGGGTCTTGATCGGGCTGGCTCTTCTAATGATCACGCTGGCCCTCTCCATGTTCGGGGTTTATGAATTTCGCGTGCCGGCTTTCCTGAACCGTTTCGCGGACAAGAGTACCCAGTCCGCTGGGGGAACCCTGAGGGCGTTCTTGATGGGATTGATGATGGGGATCGTCGCAGCTCCTTGCATTGGGCCTTTTGTTTTGGGGCTGCTGGTTCATGTCGGGGCCAAAGGAGATCCTGTCTACGGGTTCTTCATGTTCTTTGTTCTCTCCCTGGGATTGGGCCTGCCTTATCTCTTTCTGGGCACGTTTTCCGGGGCTTTGAAGCGATTGCCTCGCTCGGGAGAGTGGATGGTCACCGTACGGAAGGTTTTCGGTTTGGTGTTGATTGGCATGGCTCTCTACTTCGTGGCTCCACTACTCGGCCAGGCAACAAAGTTCGCTTTCGTCGCATTCTTTCTGGCGTCTGCAGCCTACTTGATCGGAGTGGAAGCGAGGCGAGTCCAAGCGAAAGGCTTTGCTTGGGGTTTGCGGGCCCTCGGACTTGGGTCGTTGGTGGCTGGTATTGTGATGATCCTGCCAGAAAAAGTGGAAGCCGGGATCGTCTGGCAGCCCTATAGCGCCGCCGCACTGGCCTCTGCCCAACGTGAGGGCAAGCCGGTCATCATCGATGCTTTCGCAGACTGGTGTATTCCTTGCAAGGAACTCGACAGATTTACCTTCACTCATGCGGAGGTCAGACGACAAGCCTCAGAGTTTGCGACTCTCAAACTGAATCTGACGCGAAATGAACCCAACTCCGAAGAAGACCGCATGAGAGAACGATTCGGAATTGTCGGCGTTCCCACAATCCTGTTTCTTGATGCTTCCGGCCAGGAGCGCCGAGACCTGCGCTTGGAAGGCTTTGAGAAGGCCGAAAGTTTTCTGACCCGAATGAAGGAAGTAACTGCCGAACCGAAAACGGGCGCTGCATCAGCTGCGACACCGTCTGGGCGCTGACCCGCTCGCCGGTGCTCAGCGACACGACTCTACCCACTTGCCGCGTCGAGATCCCCAGCAGAAACCTTTCCCGGATGAATCGCTCCTGTGCGGGCACCTGCCACTTCAACGTCTGCAGCCCGGGCTGTCACCGCTCTCAACCGCCCGCACAGTCTTCAGCTTATGCCGTCTTTGCGCCGTGGTTGACGCCATCCTGTTTGTCAGGATTTCAGGCCAAACAGACAACAGAGTAGGGGCCAAGCTCGGTTCGACTAGAGAGAACGAAAGAAGGTGTGTCTGCGTTCGATCTTGACCGGTTCCTGGCGGCTGTGGCGGCGTTCACGAACAAGACCGAATTCGATCAATGTGCCAACAACGCTCACGTAGGTTTCATCCAGAATGCGCATGATGTCGCGGATGGGAAGATGATGATTAGCGAAGAGGTTGCAAATAGTCGTCTTGCGTTTGAGGGCAGGATCCAGCCGGGAAGTGTCTGTGGGCAACACGAAAGATTTGGAAGTTAGCTGAAATCCGTCTCGTTCTGGGGCTGGGGAGTCCATACAGTTCACCTCAATTTCACTGGCTGTTCTCGGATCGCCCGGAAGGTTGAGGTCCGCAGGGTCACCAAGCAAGACTGCTGCGTCTGCACTTCTCGGACCAGCGTGGTTGGATTCTGATTGTAGCGCAACTTTAGAACGGAAGTAAGACCTTCCGAACCGTTCCTTGACTCACTTAAGAGTTCCGTCAAGGCAGACGAGGAAGAAGTGCTCTATACAGATAGACCGTGCCTCGGGAGGGGATCAGTAGTGTGGCGGGTGGGGGTCCTCGATCGCCCCTACTAATCGCCTCGGTCTTTCTTCTGGCGTAATATGCAACCACCGGACGTGGGCCAGGAAGCGGGTGCCATTTTATTCCCTCAATTCTGAACGATTGCCTTCGGCTCAGATCGCGAGTAAACCAAAAGCACGCCTTTTTTTGGACACATTCTCCATGAGCACCTGAGCGGCGAATACAGAGCCGTGCTCGTCCCGTCCGCAAACGGTGACGGGAATCTGCAGGCTGATTCTTTTGGTGCTACGACGACTCCCAAGCCCGTTGGTTCTTCACGAGTTCACGATGGATGCCCCTAGTCCAGACCTCGTGGAGGGATGGAATAAAAAGGGAATAAGCGAAGAAAACAGTGCGGGGAACTATACCCTGATTTGTTTTGGGTCGTCAGATGAAAAAATATTGAGCGGAAGGCAATCGGCCAGTGTCCGCTGCCATCGGACGCCCAGCTGAGGAGGCCTGCGACATCCGTTGGCGAAAGGACCCGCACAGGTTCACTCAGCAAGCTTTCCTCGGTTATTCGTTTCTAGATGAGGCGTTGAGGTCGATCATCTTGATTCCGGGGACCGGCTCGGTGGTGACGACACGGATCGCCCGGGCTAGTTGATGCGTGATGTGCTGAATGCGGTGGGCTGCTTCGAGGATATTCTTGGTTTCCGTCTGAAGCTCTGCTGCGTCTGGGCGCTCAGCAAGCTTCATGTGCAGGACTCTGGTTGCGCCCACGATGGCCGTCAGCGGATTATTGATTTCGTGGCAAACCGTGTTGGCTGCGCCGCGCAGAGTGGTGAACTTTTCCTCCTCTACCTTTTGTAGATAGCCCCCTTTCGTTTCGAGAAAACGATTGACCCTTGCGACAACTTCAAACAGCTCGGAGAGTCCGAATGGTTTGACGACATAGTCATTCGCCCCGATGTCGAGGCCCTTGATCTTGTCTTCCACCTCACCCACGGAGGTCAGCATGATGATGATGGTATTCGCATACTGAGGGTTCCTGCGAAGGGTCCGGCAGACTTCAAAGCCGTCCATTTCTGGCATGCGGATGTCGAGAAGGACGATTTCAGGGT
>Ga0163150_10004414_pt1 | contig 18851 bp, 15 predicted proteins | sample OliLakLV19P2IB_FD_148628 | JGI IMG/M metagenome (GOLD analysis project Ga0163150, IMG submission 148628) | Freshwater microbial mat bacterial communities from Lake Vanda, McMurdo Dry Valleys, Antarctica - Oligotrophic Lake LV.19.P2.IB | ecosystem: Environmental > Aquatic > Freshwater > Lake >...
AGTATTTTCTGCATGATATATTGAATTAAGAAAATAGTTTGTTGGTTTTAATTTTATTAAAAACCAATAAAGGCACTTTAGCCTGAAAGGACAATTCTTCCGCTTTGCTTGACAGGAAAAGTTTTTGAAAAAATGTTCTTTGCTGATTTGTAAACATAATTACTACCGATGGCTTCTTTATCCTGATTTGGTTTTCCAGATTTTCAATCAACGAATGTGTACCATCATTTTTTTTAAAATATAATTTCAACCCGTATTTGAACTCTTTCTTAAAAGCTGCTTCAATCGTTTTTTCATCAAACGAAATTTCATCAGGCCATGTAAAATGTACTACTTCAATTTTTGTTTTAAGCGGGTGTGCAAAAGCAACCACTTTTTTTATTTCTTCTGCATAGTTGCGCAAATCTGTTGCATACAATACACTCTTTACATCAGCAACTTTGTAATTTTTAGGAACAGCAAGTACTGGTATTGCTGACTTTGTAATAAGATTACCAGTATTGGTGCCAAATATTTTCTTAAATTTTCCGGCTCCTCTTGTGCTGATGCAGATATAATCAATACCGGGGGTTCTCCTGCAATAATCAAGAATAGAAATATCAGCACTGATACCCTCGATAGTTATAGTAGAATATTTACCCGCTTTCACATTCATTTGCCGGTATATATCTGCAATAAACTTTTCAAACTTTGTGCTGCATAATTCTTTTTGCTGTTCAGCATATTTTTCAAAATAGGCACCCGACCATCGTGTAGCCCTCAAAATATAAAGTACATGCACAAACACTAATTCAATTTTTTGCTGAGAAGCCCAATGAATCGCAAATTGAACTCCACTTTTTGAATTAGCGGAAAAATCAGTTGGAACGACTATTTTTTTCATACAAAATAACTTTTAATTGTGTTGTAAAATACTCCTTTTTTCTTTAGCAACATATGTGAAATGTCATTTCAAATTATGATTGCTGTTATTATTTTTAAATTATCCGCAACTTTGGCTCCTAAGTCAGGCTTACAGTAAAAAATATTCTTTTGATATGCCAAATTTATAATGTCGTACTGGAACAAAAAGCTGAGCAGCTAACCGGACGATGAAACATGGTATTCGTCTGCCCCAATAGAACAAATGCGCCTGTTGTGTCCTGCGAAGGTACTGAAACGATGAGAGTCGGCCTCTCACTAACGATGACGGTCATTGTTAGTAAACCGCCTGAAGGTGCTGGCAAAGTAATGAGCTGGTGCTGAGCGTTCAGGTAAAGTTCTTTCACTTCGAGTGAAAACTGGTGGGTGTACAAAAGAGGAATACGGATGAACTGCTGGTTGAAGTCCCGATAGTTGCAATACGGTATCAGAAAGGATGAGTTACAAGGGATTCATGATAAGTGCTGCGGTTGTAAACCGATGCTGGCAGCACGATACCCGGGATAAAGGCGGCATGATTTGTACACAGGCGTTACAGTGCAACAGGGGAGAGCCAATGATTACGAAAGAGAAACATCAAGGTGGAATTACCATCAAGACGATTATCGATTTAATTATTGGCAGTCAGACCAGTTTATAGTAGTGATGATATTGTATGAAAGTACAACGGAGCGAAGGGACTGGCAGTTATGAAGCATTGAAAAGCAACAGGCACAACCTTCGGGGAGGATGCCGCTGCATTCAATCACCTATTTAATAGGTAAAACACATAACTGAAGAGCCGTATGACGGGAGATTGTCACGTACGGTTCTATGAGGACGTAGGGGGTGAAATCCCCTTGCTCACCCGACTGTGTGCCGTACTTTTCTACTATGCTTTACTGACAAATTATAGAAGCATGTCTTGCTATCTGCTGCCACTTTCCTTTTTTCTTCATCCAGATATTTGTAAATCGTCTTTTATAAATTTGCCCTGCCTTGGCTCCCGGAATGTCATTTCTTGAAACAAAGGTTTCGTGTCCCATTGTGATTACAATGTCTTTTTGGAACTGCATTTGTTCAATCACTCTTTCAAAACTACTGTAGTCAATTATGCCAGATTTCTGGGTCTTTAAAACAGCGTCCCGGTTGGTTGAAATATCATTTCTGGGATTGTTAACCAAAAATTCTGGTGCCCAAACTTGTTTGAGTGTATTTGTGTCCGCATTTAAAATTGCCATCACAACTGTTTGTTCAAATTTTCTTATTTCAACTTCTGTCTTTGCAGTGGATTGACCATTAGTTAAAAGAGTTGATATGAGAAAAACGATTGAAAAAAAATATTTTATCATATTAATGCTGTTTTTGTGGCTACTTATGTTTTGATTTCTTGGATGTGTTATGCTGACCTATACCTGTTTGTGTTGCGTCGTAGCCTTTGTCAACAGAAGCAGGCTACATGTCAATATGTAACTGATAAAAACATTTTACTATCGCCCAAATGTTGATGTAGCTGCTGGGCAGGATGTCTCGTCCTGATTTAGGTTGACTCTTTTTTGCGTTATTCACAGTTGGATAAGATGACAGTGTTTTACTTTTTGCGTTTAGTTATTCATCTTTGTTTTATCAGTTGAAGCGGACTTCATTAAGTTCTGGGGAGATTTTAATGAACAGGAATAAACTGATGCGACGAAGTATTTATACTTTACAAAGTGGTTGTTTTTATCAGCAGCGATTTTTGTTTAAATACTTTGGAGCCTATGCCTCTGCCAAATCTCCCCACTCATACACTTTGCACCGGTAGGGTTTCCATAAACGTTTTAATGCACCGGTGCATTGGTAAGCCTGATTAGGCGTAAGCCATTGCACACTTCTGTGCGACCGCTGCTGATTATAAAACTCAATGAACTTTTTTATTTCCGTTTTTGCTTCATCAATATTACAAAAATTTATTTGCCTCTCATCGGTAAATTCTTCTTTAATCGTCTTGTGTATCCGTTCTGCTACGGCATAACAACAAAAAGTCAAATGGATATTCGTCCGCTGGAACCGCTGGTTATATCGTGTTATCCCCTTGCTTACTCGACTGCTTGCAGTGCCTTTTGTCGTGAGGTTGTTTGCAGTAAATGATACCAAAACTGTCAATCTAAAAAGCTCCTTCATTTTGTTATGAACTTTCTTTGTCAAACAAAGTTTGTTGCAAAAAAAACATTTTCAAACTAAATTGTTTTGTCCACCCGAAAACTACATTTGAGTCTCAGAGTCTTCCTTTAAGGGGGGACTCGCCGCCAAATTACTTGCCTGCGGCGGAAGGCTTTACCGAGAGACCCAGCTATGATAAAGTTGTAAACTTTGCCGAAATATTTAGCGAAGTATTTTTTTTTCATAGCGGTAAATAGCAAAAACGCTAATAGGTTCGGCGGCGATTTCTATCGTTACCGATTCAGCTTTATCCTTCACTCTAAAAACATACTTCCCATCCCTTTTATTTTTTGCACTGATATAAGCATGTTGCTCACTAACTACATCAAGCCCTGTGAATCTCAGCACTGCCGATGCAGGAGTGGGCAAGTCTCCACCAGGGTTTATGTCAAGTGTGCCAGTAATAGTAATGGTAAATTCCTCTGTGGGGCTTAGGGAACCCGGCATACCATTAAAGTTCCACGTTATTGTTTTCTTATCCGGAGGGTCTCCCCATTACTTTATTATTGCAGATGTTGCACTAACAACATATTCATGCCAGGTACCCTTACTGTTCCTGCTATCCACAACTTTCGGACCCACGAGACGCAAACTGCCGCCGGTTGATGAATTATTGCTGGCTTCACCATTGCATCCCAATGCAATAATGTTAGTGCGATGGCTTGCCATTTGTTTTTCAATTTCATTTTTTTTATTTACAAGAACAGGTCTTTTATTTTGTAAGGGTACAGCCTTATCAATTTTACCGGCTATTAATTCTACGAGTTCAGCTAAACAACTAAAATACCAATATGTACCTTCATGGCAGTCTTTAGACTTAAAACCATATTGAACTCCAATCCTGTCAAGTTTTTTCTTCTCCTCCTCCTCAGGATATCCCTTGTTGAAACTCAGCAACTTCTTTACAAAAACCATTTTATCTCTTTTATCTTCAATTTCTTTTTTTGACCATATTTGAGATAACTCTGCACTTACAACTTTTAATTGTGTTTCCAGTTCTGCCAAACGATTTTTATTGTTTTGGCAGCGTTCAAGCCTTTGAGCTTCTGGAAGGTCCTGTGCGTTGCCACTAAACGAAAGAAATAAAAAAAGCAGCCACATACTTTAAGTGCCTAAGTGGTGATAAAGTTTTTTTATCATGTTTGACAATTTTAAGTGCATTTAAAAATAGTAAAAAAAATTCGCTATAAATTAAAGACTGTCTGACGGCCAGGGCAAGCAACACTTCAAATTTATGATATAAGGCGCTGGGTATGAAATCATTTACCTACTGAAAACCAGCAGATTGGTATTACACATTTTGTATCTGCCATCCGGCAGACAGGTTGTTGTTAGCACAATCCACCCCATAGCTATCGGGTTTACCAAACAATCTCATTGTTCTTCAAAAATTTCTTAAAAGCAGGCAAGTTGATTTAAAAGTATCACCCAAATAAATCACTGCTTAAATACCTGTCACCACGGTCGCAGGCAATAAAAACAATAACGCCTTTATCAATTTCTTTTGCTAACCGAATAGCAGCCGAAGCAGCACCACCACTACTCATGCCGGCAAAGATGGCTTCTACTTTCGCCAACTGTCTTGCCATCTGCGTAGCTTCCTCTTGTGATACATCCATTACCCGGTCCACTCTTTCCGGTTCAAATATTTTAGGTAAATAAGCTACCGGCCATCTGCGAATACCGGGAATAGATGATTCTTCCGTAGGCTGGCAACCGACAATTTGTATAGCAGAATTTTTCTCTTTGAAAAATCTTGAACAACCCATGATGGTGCCGGTAGTTCCCATCGAACTTACAAAATGAGTAATGGATTGATTGGTGTCCTTCCATATTTCCGGGCCGGTAGTTTTATAATGAGCCGCATAGTTATCCGGGTTAGCAAACTGGTTCAGTATAAACGCTTCACCACGGGCCGCCTTTTCATCGGCATAGTCACGGCACACTTCTATGTTTTCCAACAGTGTTACCATGGCACCAAAGGCTTCCATCGTTAAAGTTCTTTCCTTTGTAGAAGTAGAGGGCATTACTAATTCAATATGGAGATCGTATAGCCGGGCTATCATTGCTAATGCAATACCGGTATTACCACTGGTAGCTTCTATGAGTTTGGAACCTGGTTTAATGTCGCCTCTTTCCAATGCAGCACGGATCATGTTCAATGCCGGACGGTCTTTTACACTGCCTCCCGGGTTATTACCTTCCAGTTTTGCATAGATGGTTACATTGGGATTAGGATTTAGTTTTTTTAATTCTACTAATGGGGTGTTACCAACAAGGTCTGCAATGCCTGGCATAATTATGATTTGATTTGTTCAACAACTTCAATATCGGGACGGTGATAAACAGTAGAGTTGGGAGAAATACTTTTTGTAAGCCATACATTTCCTCCAATAATGCTGTGATGGCCAATAACGGTATCGCCACCAAGAATAGTGGCGCCTGAATAAATAATCACATGATCTTCTACCGTAGGGTGTCGTTTGGTATGAGCCAGTTTCTTACTGATGCTTAATGCACCTAACGTTACACTCTGGTACAACTTTACATGATTACCAATCTGGCAGGTTTCACCAATTACAATGCCAGTGCCATGGTCAATAAAAAAATATTCGCCAATAGAAGCTGCCGGATGTATATCAATTCCTGTTTTTGTATGTGCATGTTCTGTAATGATGCGGGGCAGCAAAGGAATATCTGCTAAAAACAACTGGTGTGCCACCCGGTAAAAAAATATGGCAAAGAAACCGGGATAGGCCCTGATGATTTCAAACCTTGATCTTGCCGCCGGGTCACCGGCCAGCAAAGCTTCTATATCGGTATTCAACACCCGGTAGAGTTCTGGTATATTGGCAAAAAATTGTTTTGCTTTTTCTGTGCTGTCACAATTGCCACAGGCTCTTGTTGCATTCATAATGGTAACAAGTTGGCGTTCCAATCGGTTGAATATGGCTTCCACTTCTTTTGGAGAGCTGCTCATCGTTTCAGCCCTTTCAGGAAAAATAATGGAAAACAAATCTGTTATCCATGCGGCAATTACTTCATTTGGTGGAACAGGTTCTATTTCCTGTTGCCGCTGGTAAATATGATTATAAAAATTGTCGTTCATAAAAAATCAACTAATTGGTGGATGAAATTACCACATAATTGAACAGTTGATTAATCCATGATTTGCTTATTGCGGAAAAAAAAACCTTCCCACCAACGGCAGGAAGGCTTTTAAATACGAATTGCTATCAGGCGTTTCGGTTAATACAATTCAAATCATCAAAAGCTACTTCAAGGCGTTTGATAAATGTTTCTTCGCCTTTGCGAAGCCACACCCTCGGATCGTAATGTTTCTTATTCGGTTTGTCATCTCCATCAGGGTTGCCAAGCTGACCTTGCAGATAGGCTTCGTTCTTTTTATAATTCTCCAAAATACCTTCCCAGAAAGCCCATTGCAGGTCAGTATCAATATTCATTTTAATGGCACCATAACCAATGGCTTCTCTTATCTGGTGTTGCGGTGAGCCACTGCCACCATGAAAAACAAAATACACAGGTTTCGGCCCTGTCTTTAATTCTTTTTCAATATGTACCTGGCTATTGTTTAAAATAACAGGACGTAATTCAACATTGCCCGGTTTATATACACCATGCACATTACCAAAGGCAGCAGCAACAGTAAATAAGTTTCCGACTTTACTCAATTCTTTATATGCATAGGCAACATCTTCCGGTTGTGTATATAGTTTTGAATTTTCTATATCACTATTGTCAACACCATCTTCTTCGCCACCGGTAACGCCCAATTCAATTTCAATCGCCATACCAAGTGGCTGCATTCTTTTGAAAAATTCAACAGAGGTATGAATATTTTCTTCAATCGGTTCTTCACTCAGGTCAAGCATGTGAGAACTGAAAAGGGGTTGCTTTTTTTCCTTAAAAAATTCCTCGCCGGCATCAATCAATCCACTGATCCAGGGCAACCATTTTTTGGAGGCATGGTCTGTATGCAACACAACTGGTACACCATAATGTTTTGCTACATTATGAATATGCAATGCACCAGAGATGCCCCCCGATATATTTGCCTGTAGTTTATCATTTGGCATTCCTTTGCCGGCAATGAACTGTGCACCACCATTTGAAAATTGAATAATGACTGGTGAATTTACTTTGGCAGCAGTCTCCAGCGTTGCATTGATAGTGTTGGTGCCAATCGTATTTACTGCGGGCAAGGCAAACTGATTGTCTTTAGCATCTTTGTAAAGTGCTTCCAGTTCGTCACCGAACAGCACACCGGCTCTGTACTTTTTCATTTCTGGTTTTAGTTGATTTAATAAATAGAATAATGCAGTATATTGTTACAATGCTGCTAAATTAGCTGATTTATTTAATTAGAATTGCAAACGGGTGTTCGGGTACTTAGTCATTGTTTTTGCCAGTATTTTTTTGAACCAGCAACAGATTTTTTCTCATGGTTTGCTTCAGTTGCGTTTTTACCACATCACCCATTGATTTACATTTTTTAAAAATAGTGGTTCGGAAATAGCTGTTTAGGTCATTTTTTAGCTGAACTACTTTATCCGGGGTGGAGATTTGATCTTTTGTCATGATGTCCAATAACTGTTTGATGCGATACCGTGACGAAACAAGGCGGAACGTAATCATGGTTCGTTCTTCAAACTGGTATTGTTCGACAGATTCTTTGTTGAGGTGGGAGAGGGATAGTTCTACAAAGGCATAGTTCTCCTTAAAGAACTGTGGCAGGTATAAATTTCTTCTTCCTTCATAGGATTGCTGATCAAAGTCAATACAGCGGATACGATATTGATAATCTTCAATGTCTGGTGTAATGTCCACTACAAAATTATAGCTGCGCATATCACCCAGCAGGCGAACAAAACAACGTTCATTGAATTTGACAAACTCTTTGGCAAGTCTTATTTTATTGGTCTCCGGTGCATTCATCATTTGTTGAATGAAAGCATCGCCGGGTATGCCGGGAATATGTTCTTCCACCAACGTATTATCGCAGGTAAAAAAAGTAATGCGGTTGGGAGAAAGTATATGCTCCAGTTCCAGTCCATATATACGGGAGGCATCTGCCACTTTAATATAATAATGGTCGTAGTTGTCGTTGAACTTATTGACGATGCGTATGCGAAAAGGGTGGGAGTTGCCAAAAGTGCAATAGTCAACCCTTGCCACATCAAGGTGACTGATGAAACTAAAATCACCTTCTGTTTTCAGCACAGCATAAATCTTTACCAAACCTTCCCGGATATAATCCCACTCACGGCTATCATACGAAAGCTTTTCCCAAAGGGTGTCCTTACCGTTCTTATCTTTTATTGGGGTTGACCAGGTATAATTCAAGAGGTTTGTATAAGTAACGGGCAATTTCACTTCACGGCCATGCAGTTTCAGGTAATGCCGAAGCGCATCGTTTACCGGGTACATCGGTTTTTTTCGGGAAGGTTTATCGCCTTCTTTTGTTTCCTGGTCGTTTTTATTTTCGGTAAAACTCATGTTAGAATACTAAAACTAGTAGATAATAGAAAATTGAGGAGATAGTTGTTAAACAATAAATCCTTGAAAACATTGAGTTTACAGGGGTTTGTTGCAGTTGTTTTGAATTGATACTTGCAGAGAGAGGGATTCGACTTGTCCTCCGTAACCTTGGCGAAAGAGGAAACCTTTATATCAAATGTTTATTTCTAAAAGCCATCCCATATCCCGATTTCAAATACTTTTCAAATTCAAATGCTTTGCTTTTATCCAGAAAAGCACAATAGAAGACAAATTTCAAGGGCAGTTTTTCTTTAGTAGAGTCAACATATCCATTATCGTGTCTTTCTTTCCTTGAATTACGGTCTTGTGTACATCCGGTATAAAATGTCCCATCAGCACATTTCAATATATATACATAAAACATTACTCTGATTAGGTGGGGGTTATAAAGCAAAACCCTCCTTCGCCAGGGCTTCGGAGGGTAAAGCGGAGAGTTAGGGATTCGAACCCCAGGACCTGTTACAGTCAACAGTTTTCAAGACTGCCGCAATCGACCGCTCTGCCAACTCTCCGGTGCAAAAATAAGGGCAGCAATGTTTCAGGCAAAATCAATCTGCTGTTTTCGGGATCCTTTTTTTACGAGCAATAAATTAAATTGCACTGTCATTTATTAGTGTAGTAAATAACCACTCATCTTTTATCTTCCAAATAATAATACTGCATCAACTAATTTCGCTGCAAACAAGTTGAATTGAAGCATTTAAAGGCACTTAATAAATATTTCTGGAAGTATCGTATCCGCCTTGGCATTGGGGTAGTGTTTGTATTCTTATCCAATTATTTCAACGTGTTATCGCCACAGGTTACAGGCTTTGTTATTGATTTTGTACAGCAGCTTTTTCCTGGTTACACGGCACCACAGCAACCTCCTAAATACGATATACTCGTTAATAAAATAACTGCTTGGATAACAGGTTCAGAATTTACCTGGGTTAAAATAGTAGCTTTGTGTGGCATTACAATTTTATTACTGGCATTGCTCCGTGGTTTCTTTTTGTTCCTTATGCGGCAAACAATTATTGTAATGAGCCGCCATATCGAATACGATCAGAAGAATGAAATTTATTCGCATTACCAGCATCTTGATACTGCTTTTTATAAAACGCATAGCACCGGCGACCTGATGAACCGAATTGCAGAAGATGTAAGCCGGGTAAGAATGTTTACCGGACCGGCTATTATGTACCTGGCCAATCTGGTAGCAATTATCTCTCTCAGTGTTTTTTTTATGGTACAAAGAGATGCAGAACTTACACTATATGTATTAGCACCCTTGCCTATACTTGCCATCACCATTTATTTTGTCAATAACACGATAAATAAAAAAAGTGAACGGATACAGGCTTCCCTGTCTGACCTTACCACCAATGCACAGGAATCATATTCCGGGATAAGGGTTATTAAATCTTTTGTGCAGGAAAAAGCAATGCTGGGTTTCTTTTCTAAAAACAGCGAGGCGTATAAAGAAAATGCAATCGGGCTGGCCAAAGTAGAAGCTATTTATTTCCCCTCCATCTCTTTCCTGATCGGGTTAAGCACCCTTCTTACCATTATGATTGGTGGATTACACCATATTGCTAATCCGGCGAAGACCAACCTGGCTACAATAGTTGAGTTTGTTATGTATGTGAATATGCTCACCTTCCCGGTAAGTGCTATTGGGCTTACCGCCAGTATGATACAACGGGCTGCGGCCTCACAAAAAAGAATAAATGAATTTTTAGAAACCCCATCAACTATTCAAAACCCTGTTGGTGCTGTTAAACAATCATTGCAAGGAGATATTGATTTTACGAATGTCAGTTTTACTTATCCGCACACTGGTATACGGGCATTGAAAAACTTTAGTCTCCAGATTAAAAAAGGGGAAAAAGTAGCGATTGTTGGCAGAACGGGAAGCGGCAAATCAACGGTAGCCCATCTGTTGCTGCGGATGTATGATGTTAGCAGCGGAAAAATAGAACTGGATAAAATAAATGTTGAGCAGTACGATTTCAAATCGCTGCGGGAGCAAATAAGCTATGTGCCGCAAGATGTTTTTTTGTTTAGCGATACCGTAGAAAATAATATCGGTTTTGGAATTGGCAAAACAGATAAAGCCGCTATTGAAAAAGCCGCCAGGCAAGCAAGTGTGGATAAAGAGATAGCCGGATTTGCTCAACAGTATGATACCATGATAGGCGAAAGGGGGGTAACATTAAGTGGCGGGCAGAAGCAACGGATTTCTATTGCCCGTGCTTTAATCAAGAACCCCGGTCTTGTTATTTTTGATGATTGCCTGAGTGCGGTAGATGCCAGAACGGAAAAGGAAATAATCAGTAACCTGAATGAATACCTTCGGGATAAAACAGCCATTATCATCACCCACCGGATTTTTTCCCTCTTTAGTTTTGATAAAATAGTTGTGCTGGATGATGGAGTCATTGTAGAACAGGGTACCCACCAGCAACTACTATCCAAAAATGGTTACTACGCCGGACTCTATGCCCGGCAGCAGCAACAGGAAGGCAGTTCTTCACATTGAGCTTTCAAGCCACTGTAGGTAATCTTTAAAAACCCTCCAAGAGTTACCCAAAAGAAACTCTTATGAGAGAACTCTTGGTGGGATTAGTTTTTAAGAGATGCTCTATATTTTAAGCCAATTTACCGTTAAGGCAAAAAAAAGACCTTAAAGATGCCCTTTTCTTCCTCTTGGCTGTTCCAAAAACATCTCTATATTTGTAAGACCCAAAACAAAAGCAATTCCTTAACTGCTAAAAACTTATAACAGTGGCTTACGAGAACAATGACAAGAAAATAGAGAGCATTTACAGTAAACGCATCCGTGCCGGAAAAAGAAGAACCTATTTCTTCGATGTAAGAGCTACCCGTGGCAACGATTATTACCTCACCATTACTGAAAGTCGTAAACGGTTTGATGACAATGGTTATGACCGGCACAAGATTTTTTTGTACAAAGAAGATTTCAACAAATTTGTTAAAGCACTTGGTGAAGCTGTAGATTATGTAAAAACAGATCTGATGCCCGACTTTGATTTTGATGCATTTAATCATGATGAGAATCCTGATGAAATGAATCATACAAACGGGGAGACTGAAGGCCGTGTAAATGAAACAATAAGCACTGATGATGCTGAATCAACAGTTCAAAACGTTGTTGAGAAAAAAATTGAGGAGCCCATTATCGTAACTGAAATAAGTGCAGCTCCGGTTAAGAATACGGAAGAAGTAGATAAATGGTAGTTCTTAAATTGCCCGGCAACCAATTAATGCCCGGCATCTTTTTTGGTAATCAACAGAGCCTTTATGATGAAAATTTACGTTAGCTATAAATCTTTTTTCCCGGAATAGTATTACACTATTAAATACCTGTCATTCCAATGACGGGTTTTTTTGATTAATTAAAACCTACATTATGCAACCAAATTCTACTCTCAGAAGTTTACGGTCTTACTGTATAAAAATCTTTGCTACTGCATTGATTTTTGTTTCGTTTAACCTTACTTCCAAATCGCAGGTGCTTTTCAATGAAGATTTTGTGACGATGGTACCCTTGCCTGCCGGTTGGGCCCAGCAAAACCTGAGTACTCCGGTTGGAACAAATCCCCCATGGTTCCAGGGAAATACTGCTGTATTTGCTGCTCAAAATGGTGCTGCTACCTCGTATGCAGCTTGTAATTTCAACAGTGTTGCGGGTGCTGCCACAATCAGTAATTGGCTTTTTACACCCAATGTAACTCTTACTAATGGTGACATTTTTACATTTTATACCCGTGCGGCTACTGGCGGCGGTGTTTTCCCCGACAGGCTTCAAATAAGAATGAGTACAAATGGAGCCAGTGTAAATGTTGGTGCTACTAATACAAGTGTTGGAGACTATACTACTTTACTGGTAGATATTAACCCAACCTATTCCACTACTGCTTACCCCGAAGTGTGGACATTATATACAGTTACTATTTCAGGCTTAGCAGGTCCCGTTTCAGGTCGTCTTGCTTTCAGGTATTTTGTTGAAAATGGCGGGCCAGCTGGTGCTAATTCAAACTTTATTGGTGTTGATAATGTTAGTTACATAACATTCGCAACTCCTTGTACAGGTACACCAGTTGTCGGCAACATAACTGGTCCAAACCCTGTTTGCCCAAATATCAACTTTACACTTACGTTACCGTTGCCTACTACCAGCGGCTTGTCTTATCAATGGCAATCTTCACCTGATAATGTTACTTATACAAATATTGCAGGTGCTAACGGTAACAGCCTAACAACTTCGTTAGCAGCTACTACCTGGTACAGGGTAAGAGTTACTTGCGGTGTAAATACAGGCACATCTGCTCCATTGCAGGTAGTCAGGGATGTAATAACCAATTGCTATTGTGCTGCTGGGGCAACGAGTCTTGGTTTTGAAAAAATTTCAAACGTAACTTACGGTACTATAAATAATAGCTCAACTTCAACTGCTGGGTATCAGAATTTCTCAGGTCTGTCAACTACGATGGTTCATGGACAAGCGGCACCAATCACGGTGTCAATTTCCGGCGGATTTAGTTCAGACCAGGTAGCTGTGTGGATAGATTATAATCAGGATGGAGATCTTATTGATCCCGGTGAGTTAGTGCTTCTTACAGGAACTGGTGCAGGCCCACTTACGGGGATTATTACTATACCGATTACTGCAACAGTTGGCCCTACAAGAATGAGGGTAAGAATGTTTGATTCTGATTTTGATGGACCAGCACCATGCGGTAACACTGCTTTCGGCCAGGTGGAAGACTATACCGTAAACATTCAGCCTTGTATCCAGGGAGTGTATACTACACAACCTTCCAGTGCAAGTATTCAGTGTTCTGGTAATGCAAGTTTCTCTATAGCTACAACCGGATCCGCATTATCTTATCAATGGCAGCAAAGAATTTCTGCTGCTGCTCCATGGACAACTGTAACTAATGGTGGTCTTTTCTCTGGTGCTACTACCACTACATTAACTTTGAGCGATGTTCCGGGTACAATTAGCGGTTACCAGTACCGTGCTGTAATGGTAGGCCCTTGTACAGCAGTTGATTTCAGTAATCCTGTTACATTAACGGTGAATCCACTTGTTGCAACTGTATCACCTGCGTCGGCTACAATTTGTGCAGGTTCCATCCAACAGTTAACCTTAACCAATGCATCATCGCCTTCAACAGTAACATTTACTAATAATACACCGCTACCAATACCAGATGGTGCACCTGCTGGAGTATTTAGTACAATTCCCGTTTCTGGTATACCTGCTGGAGCAATTGTTAGCAATGTGAGTATTAAAATAAATATTCCTGATCATACATATGTAGGGGATCTTGAGATAACAGTTAGAGCACCTAATGGGGTTCTTATGAACCTAATAGGAGAACTTGATGGTGGTACAGGAAGTAATAGTTCAGATGGTTTCGTGAATACCGTTATTAGTTCTACATCTGTTACGCCACTTAGTGGAGCACCGGCTCCACGAACCGGAACTTTTGCTGCAGATAGATTACAGGGGTATGGTCCATCCGGGGCCTTCCAGACTGCACCTAATGGCATGCCATGGTCTGCTATAACTACAATACTAAATGGTAACTGGGTATTAGGGTTATCTGATTGGTATGGTGGTGATGTTGGTACTTTAACGAACTGGTCAGTCACTATAACTTACGGCGCACCCGCATCTGGAGTTTGGACTTCTACTGCACCAGCTACTATGTTTACCAATGCTACAGCTACTATTCCTTACGTAGCTGGCTCATTGGCAACAACTATTTTTGTACAACCAACTACAGGCACATCAACTTCAACTACGAATTATTCTGTTGTGTATAGCACTGCTACACCGTGTACAAGTGCTCCAACAGTAATACCAGTAACTACAGTGGCTGCCGTATCCGGAGTAGTAAACCCTGCTAATACAGCAGCATGTGTTGGTAACAACGCCACATTTACTGTAAGTGCTTTAGGTGGTAATCCTTTAACGTATCAGTGGCAAGTAAGTACAGATGCCGGTGTAAACTGGACCAATATAGCGGGGGCCACTTCGGCATCTTATACAGCTACCGGAGTAACATTAGCAATGAACGGTAATCGGTACCGTGCAGTGTTGGCAGCAGCACCATGTGCTGGTGTAGTAAATTCTGGTTCAGCTACGCTAACTGTAAATCCTTTGCCAGCGGTAACTTTATCTGCTACTGATTTATTACTTGCACCGGGTCAAACATCTGTAATAACTGCAACCAGCACTCCTGCTGCAGCCAGTTATGTATGGACATTGAACGGCGCGGTACTTGCGGGTGTAACAGGTAATGCTTTTACTGCAAATGTTGACAGGCAAGGGACATACGTTGTAACTGCAACAACAGCCGCTGGTTGTACTTCTTCAGCTGCTTCGGCTGGTACAATTACAATCGGCGCAGAAGCATCTGACAGGTTGTGGATTTATCCAAACCCAAGTGATGGAGCTTTCCAGGTTAGGTTGTATTACAATGGCTCTACAGCAGAAAAGAGAGTGGTTTCCATCTACAAATCGAATGGACAATTAGTAGCAGAGAAGGAGTTTTTCCTTGACAATATAACTAGTCCTTATTTGCGGATGGACTTTAACCTCAGTACCCTGGCGGCAGGAACCTATGTGGTAAAAGTTAATAATACCACTGCAGGCACTACTGTATCAGGATTAGTGGTGATTCAATAAGAAGAAACGATACACATGATATACAAATCCCTTCCGTTTAATGCGGGAGGGATTTTTTTGTGAAAATATTTATTGCTAAAATAAAGTGCAGGAAATAAAAACAAGGGCATCGCTAAAAACTAATCCCTCCAAGAGTTCTCCTCTCCATAAGAGTTTCTTTTGGTTAACTTTTGGAGGGTTTTTAGAGATCACCTCAATCAGTTTTTGAACTTTTTGCAAATACCAACTAGAGGTAAAAAAAATTGCTTATTATTTATTTTGAAGCAATCATTCTATAAGGTCTTAAACCATTGGGAATCTGGCCGGGCTTTGGCCTTTGTGGAGCGAAGTTGAATTCCCCGTTATATGCAAGATTGGGCATGAAGTATAATTGACTTGGGTCGGGTTTTATGCAAGGCATATCGCCCAATCTGGAAATAATAACCATATCGCCGTTCGGTAAAGTGTAGGATACAAGGGGCTTGTTTTCTCTATAAGATTCAACTGGAATAAAAGGTTTCTTAATTGGAAAAACCAAATTATTCATTTCATCAGTTTTTTTGCTTTCGGCCTGTTTCTTTTGCAAATGTTTTTGAATATCAAACAAATCTTTTTGCTGTGCGGATGCAGAAGAAAATGCTGCAATTCCGAAAAGAAGAAAAACCTTTTTCATAAACAGAATTTTTAAGCAACCCGAAATTATCACTATTTTTTCATTTGCTTCCAGGCATTTATAAGTCCGTTGGTAGAAGAATCATGATTGTTTATAATATCATCCGACTGTAATTCAGGTAAAATTTTATTAGCCAATTGTTTTCCCAATTCCACTCCCCACTGATCGAAGCTGTAAATATTCCAGATAACTCCCTGTACAAATATTTTATGTTCGTATAAGGCAATTAATTCTCCGAGTGTATAGGGAGTAATCTTTTTTACCAGGAAAGAGTTTGTCGGCTTGTTGCCGGAAAAAATCTTATAGGGGAGTAGCTTTGCAATGTCTTTGGATGAAAGCCCTTGCTTCTCCAATTCTTTTTCAGCTTCCTCTTCCGTTTTGCCATTCATAAGAGCTTCTGTTTGGGCAAAAAAATTGCTCAGCAATTTTACATGATGATCTCCGATGGGATTGTGACTTTGTGCCGGGGCAATAAAGTCGCATGGAATTAATGGTGTACCCTGGTGTATCAACTGGTAAAAGGCATGTTGACCGTTGGTGCCGGGTTCGCCCCAGATAACAGGGCCTGTAGCATACTCAACTGGTTCGCCATTGCGGTCAATAGTTTTACCATTGCTTTCCATATTTCCTTGCTGGAAATAGGCTGCAAAGCGGTGCATGTACTGATCGTAAGGAAGAATAGCTTCTGACTGGGCACCGAAGAAATTAGTGTACCAAACGCCAAGCAGTGCCATCAGCACAGGGATATTTTTTTCAAAAGGCTCAGTGGCGAAATGATTGTCTGAGTAGTGTGCTCCTTTTAATAACTGTTCAAAATTTTTATAACCAATCGTTAATGCAATAGACAAGCCAATGGCACTCCATAAAGAATAGCGGCCACCTACCCAATCCCAAAATTCAAACATGTTCTTTTTATCAATCCCAAATTTCACTACTTCTTTTTGGTTGGTAGATAAGGCAATGAAATGGCTGGCAATATGTTTTTCATTTTTTGCCTTTTTCAGAAACCATTCCCTTGCCGTATGAGCATTGGTCATGGTTTCCTGGGTGGTGAAAGTTTTGGAAGCAATAAGAAATAATGTTCGTTCCGGTTTTACTTTCTTTAATGTTTCGGCGATATGGGTTCCATCAACATTGGAGACGAAATATGTTTCAATATCATCTACCCAATACGGTTTCAGTGCTTCTGTTACCATTTGTGGGCCCAGGTCGCTGCCGCCAATGCCGATGTTGACGATATATTTTATTTTTTTATTGGTATAGCCTCTCATCTTTCCACTATGCACTGCGTTGGAGAAAGTCTTCATTTTACGAAGCACTTTCTTTACTTCCGGCATTACATCATTCCCTTCGGCAAACACAGGGCGGTCAGAAAAATTACGCAAGGCAGTATGTAATACAGAACGTTTCTCTGTTTCATTTATCAGGTCACCATTCAGCATGGCATTAATACCATCTTTTAATTTACATTCTTCGGCCAGTTGTATGAGCAATTGAATGGTAGTGTCGTTAATGATATTCTTGGAATAGTCAAAAACCATTTCATGCTGGCACAGGCAATATTTTTTGAACCGGTCGGCATCAGTATGAAATAAATCCCTCAGGTGAGTATTCTTCATTACTTCAGCATGTTGTTGCAATGCCGTCCAGGCTTTTGTTGATGTTGGGTTTACTTTTGGTAACATTGTTTCTTCGGTATTATAATTGGTTAAAGACTTCAATCGTTTTTGCCACCATTTCTTTAGTAATATCCAAGTGAACGACTAAGCGAACCCTGTTAGGAGAAATAGCATAACCTAAAATGGAATGTTCTTTTAGTTTAGCTACCAGGTCAGGGGCTGTTAAATTTTCCTTCAATTCGAATATGATGATATTCGTCTCAACAGGGAGTACCATCTTCACAAATTCTTTTGTGGCAATAACATCAGCTATTTGTTTGGTATGTATATGGTCTTCTGCAAGGCGTTCAATATTATTTTCTAATGCATAGATGCCGGCAGCGGCGATAAAACCAGCTTGCCGCATACCACCGCCAAATACTTTTCTTATCCTTCTTGCTTTTTTTATAAAATCTTTTTTGCCAAGCAGTAAACTTCCCACCGGGCAGCCTAAGCTTTTACTAAGGCAGATTGAAATACTGTCAAATGTTTCGCCGTATTGTTTTGGTGTTTCTCCTTTTGCTACTAATGCATTCCATAATCTTGCCCCATCAAGATGGATGGCAAGCTTATTTTCATTACAAACAGCTTGTATCTTTTTTATTTCTTCAAAATCATAGCAACTGCCTCCGCCACGGTTAGAAGTATTTTCTAACGAAACCAAACTGGTATGAGCCCGGTGTGCATCATCCGGCTGTATGGATACTTTTACCTGATCTGCAGTTATTCTTCCGAAATTCCCCTGCAATAATTTTACCGAAGCACCGGAGTTAGATGCAATACCACCGCCTTCATATTGATACACATGAGAGCTTTCATCACAGATTACTTCATCACCGGGTTGGGTATGACACCTAATAGCTATCTGGTTGGTCATGGTGCCGGAAGGACAAAAAAGGGCTGCTTCCATTCCAAACATTGCAGCACCCATATCTTCGAGTTCATTAATGGAAGGATCTTCACCAAACACATCATCACCCACTTTGGCAGTCATCATGGCTTCCATCATGCCGGGGGTGGGCTTGGTTACGGTGTCTGACCTGTAATCAATAATCATTGGTAAATTTTCCTGCAATATAATCAGTTCGCCCCTTAAAAACGATAGTTTACGAACCACTGCATAACTATACCTGCCGGTTTTTAATATCTTGCCAGTACTATCTATGCACTATTC
>Ga0163150_10004417_pt1 | contig 18836 bp, 16 predicted proteins | sample OliLakLV19P2IB_FD_148628 | JGI IMG/M metagenome (GOLD analysis project Ga0163150, IMG submission 148628) | Freshwater microbial mat bacterial communities from Lake Vanda, McMurdo Dry Valleys, Antarctica - Oligotrophic Lake LV.19.P2.IB | ecosystem: Environmental > Aquatic > Freshwater > Lake >...
GCGCAACCCCGCCCCCCCCGCGCCAATGACGAGCACGTCGTAGTCGAACGATTTGTACTCCGTCATTAGAAAATTCTCCAATCAATTATCACGCCCATGGCGCAAAGCCGCACGTACACGTCCGACAACGCGACCCAGACGAGGCTGACCCACGCCCATTGCATGTGCCGGCGGTTTAATGCGTTCACGCAACCATAGCAGGCCTTCTTGAGCGGGAGCATGCGTGACAGCACGTCGGCGTGACCGCCGATCTGGTGGCGCGCGCAGTGGCATCCGAAGGTATAGCATCCCAACAATACCGCGTTGAGCATAAGTACGATAGTGCCAACGCCGATTCCGAAGTGTTCCGCGCCGTCCGCGCCGCGAAACCACATTGCGCAGTACGCGTCGTACGCGAGAATGACCACGAGCAACGCGGCCGGATAAAAGAAATACCGGTGAATGTTTTGAAATATAAGCGGCAGCTTGTGTTCGCCACGGTACCCCTTACGTGGTTCGCCTACGGCGCACGACGGCGGATCAGCCCAAAAGGATTTGTAATATGCGCCGCGATAGTAATAGCAGGTGAACCGCATGCCCGCCGGAAAAATTAGAATCAGGAAGGCCGGCGAAAACGGCAGCCACAGCGGCCACCAGCCCGGCTGCTCCGCGCCAAACCATCGCGGTTCGTTGGGCTGGCCGAAAAGCAGCGGCGAATAAAACGGCGAGAGGTAGTGCGCGCCGCCCCCATCGTAGAAATAATTTACGCCCTGAAGCGCGGCCCAAGTAGTGTAGACGATGAAGGCGGAAAGGCCGATAAAAACTACGAGCGGCTGAACCCACCACGCATCGGTGCGCGACGTCCCGCCAAAGCCGCGCTTCGGTAGCAAATCAGTGTACGCCATCAGAACAAGCTCCCCCGTTTGGAAAACTTCGGGAACAGATCGAAAACGCCTCAAACCAACGCCGTTAAAAAAAACGGAAAGAGCCCTTGCCGCTCCACCGCAACTACAACTCGCGAGCGGCCATTCAACCGGACTGACCTTGGCGTTGTCAACGCCGACAGTGGTGAGTGATCATCGCTGGGTTGCACGCCATGTTTATGCTTCTCGCGTGGCACTCGTCGACACCATTTGATAATATAGCGCCAAAATGGCAGTTACTTCAAGCCCTAAATTCAATAAACTCGCGAATCAGACTGCCAATTGGGCAGATACTGGACAAAAAATAAAATGTATCAGTCTGTGTAAATATCCAGTATCAAGTAACTTGTAAAATGTCTTGCATTGCGGTACGCGAGTTGCTAAACTTGGTGAATTCCACACCGCCGACCTTTGGATTCGGTGCGAATTCACGAGGTTCTGAATTGTCAAAATGGCGCTTCTGGTGTGAGAAGAAATTTGGCGGTTGAAAATCCGGGCAGTTCTGCCCGAAAAACCTAGGAGGACAGGTTCCATGAAAGTTCGTCCGTTGGCAGATCGGATTCTCGTAAAGCGCGAGGAACCCAGCGAGACCGTCCGTGGCGGGATTATTATTCCGGACACGGCGAAGGAAAAGCCGCAGGAAGGCAAAGTGGTCGCCGTTGGCCCGGGCCGGTTAGACGACGACGGCAAGCGCGTGCCGCTCGAGGTGAAGAAGGGTGACCGCATCCTGATGGGCAAGTATTCAGGCACGGAAGTGAAGATCGACGGTGATGAGCACATCATCATGCGTGAAGACGACGTGCTGGCGATTATCGAATCCTAAACGGGATACAAACTGAACAATCCAATTGTGCGCGCATCGAGCGCGCGATTGAGGAGAGGAGATTATGAGCGCAAAGCAACTCGAGTTCGGCGAAGACGCGCGCCGCCACGTGCTCGCCGGCGTAGTGAAATTGAGCAGGGCCGTGAAGGCCACGCTTGGTCCGAAGGGCCGCAATGTCGTTCTCGACAAAAAATGGGGCGCCCCCACGGTGACCAAGGACGGCGTAACCGTCGCCAAGGAAATCGAGCTGGAAGACAAGTATGAGAACATGGGCGCGCAGATGGTGAAGGAAGTCGCGTCCAAGACGTCAGACGTCGCGGGTGACGGTACAACCACCGCCACCGTGTTGGCCGAAGCCATCTACCGCGAAGGGCTGCGCAATATCACAGCGGGCGCGAACCCGATGGCGGTGAAGCGCGGCATCGACAAGGCGGTGGACGCGGTAGTCGAAGCGTTGGCCAAGATGAGCAAGAAGGTGAAAGACGACAACGAAGTCATTCGCCAGGTTGCAACGATCTCCGCAAACAGCGACGCCGAGATTGGCAAAATCATTGCCGAGGCGATGCAGAAGGTTGGCAACGACGGCACGATTACAGTTGAAGAGGCCAAGGGCATCGAGACCACGCTCGAAGTCGTCGAAGGCATGCAGTTTGACAAGGGTTACTTGTCGCCGTATTTCGTGACGGACAACGAGTCGATGGAAGTCGTGCTCGAAAATGCTTACATCCTGATCAACGAGAAAAAGGTTTCGTCGTTGAAGGACCTGCTGCCGTTGCTCGAACAGATCGCGAAGAGCGGCAAGCCGCTGTTGATCATCGCCGAAGACGTCGAGGGTGAAGCCCTCGCGACGCTGGTGGTGAACAAAATCCGCGGCACGTTCCAGGCATGCGCCGTGAAAGCGCCCGGCTTCGGCGACCGCCGCAAGTCGATGTTGCAGGATATCGCGGTATTGACCGGCGGTCTTGCAATCACCGAAGACCTTGGGCGCACGCTCGAGAGCATTTCGTTGGCCGACCTTGGCCGCGCGAAGCGCGTTGTGGTGGACAAGGACAACGCGACCATCGTTGAAGGCGCGGGTTCGAGTTCGGAGATCATGGGCCGCATCAACTTGATCCGGCGCCAGATTGACGAAACTACCTCGGATTACGACCGCGAGAAGTTGCAGGAGCGTCTTGCGAAGCTTGCCGGTGGTGTTGCGGTAGTGAATGTGGGGGCGGCGACCGAGATCGAGATGAAGGAAAAGAAGGCGCGCGTGGAAGATGCATTGCACGCGACCCGCGCAGCCGTCGAAGAAGGCATCGTGGCCGGCGGCGGAACCGCGCTGCTGCGTTGCCAGGACGTGATCGACAAAATCGACCTCATTGGCGACGAGTTGGTCGGTGCGCGCATCGTGCATCGCGCGCTCGAAGAACCGTTGCGCCAGCTTGCGTCCAACGCCGGCGATGAAGGCGCGATGGTCGTGCAGAACGTCAGGGCGAAAAAGGGCAACGTCGGGTACAACGCCGACAGCGGCGAATACGAAGACATGCTCAAGGCCGGCGTCATCGACCCGACCAAGGTGACACGCACGGCGCTTCAGAACGCAGGCAGTATCGCGGGTCTGTTGCTGACCACCGAAGTGCTTATCGCCGAGTTGCCGCAGGACGACAAGCCTTCCGGCGGCGGCGATCCGCACGGCGGCATGGGCGGCGGCGGAATGTACTAGGCCCGCCCTCTATTTGAACTGAACAGGCGCGGCCCCGAATGCAAATTTGGGGCCGCGTTGTTTTATATTCATAACCTCTCCCAGGATAATGTCGTACTCACTGCGCTCCAAATAGACTTTGTTGTACATTGGGATGATGAAAATGTGTGAGAATCATGTTGGACGAGGCGGCATCGTTGTTTCTCAACGGCGACCCGGAGCCAGCCAGACTCATTCTACGAGAATTGGTCAATGGCACGATTGGGTTCGAGCGTCTTGGAAACGTTACGTCACGGCCAAGCAAGAGTTTGCATAGGATGTTGTCGTCGTCTGGAAACATCAATATGGAGAATCTTGCGGCTATTTTTGGCGCGATGCGCAAGAAATTTGGCGCCGGAACAAAAGCGCGCTCGGTTTCGCGTGAATTAAGGGAAAAGAAAATGTCAGACGCGGAAGATATCAAAAAGATGATTCAATCCGCGTTTGCGCACGTCGAGTATCCCGGTGATTGGTGCTTGATTGGCATTGACCGGGGTTACGAACCGTCTCTCGTCGAAGCAGCATTCAAGGGCAAGACAGATTGGTCCGAATTGGATGCCGCATTTCTTGACATAGTGCCAGACGGTCTCGCGACTGCATTGTGTTTTTTCTCCGATGAAGCCTTGCATTTCTATCTACCGGCATATCTCATCGCGGATTGTGACGGTTTGCTCGACCGTACCGACGTATTGTTTCACCTTACGCATGGGCTTGATGACAAGTCGCGATCCACGCTGGCCAATCAGCGAAGATACGGACAACGCACATGGTCGGACATCAAGCGATATACGTGGTCGGTGCTAAACAAGGCGGAATGCACTGCCATAGTGGCGTACTTGCGATTTAAACAAAACTCAGCGGATTTGGTCGATTTCGAACGAGAACACATTCAGCAGGCCCTCCATAATTACTGGAACTCGCGCATTGAGTGAGCTGAATTAGTTGGCGGAATTCTCTTCGAACTGCTCCACAGCTTCCTCGGCTTCTTCCACGTCCTCCCGCAACTGCGTTAGACTGAGACCTTCGCGGTGGAGCGCGTACGCGCCAAAGACAATAATCGGGATCATGTTGGCGACGTGGGTGATGAGCGCGAGCGCGAGACAATCCGACAGGGCGGCGTCTGGGATGGTCATGAGCATGCCGACGACGATGGGCAGGTGGAACTGGCCCATCATCCCGGGCACGCCTGGGGCGCTGATTGCGAATGCCAGCAGTATCTGCGCGATGAACGGCGCGTACCACGGCCAGTCGAGGTCAAATGCCTCGAACATGCACGCGTACACGATGAGAAAGCATCCCCACGTGGCGAGCGAGTAGGCGATGGACTTCGCCATGTCGCCGAGGTCGCGGAATACGTGGAGGCCTTCTGCGAATTGTTCGACCATATGGGATGCCCACACCGCGAGTTTCTTTGAAACCAATCCGGCAATCGCGTTTGTAATGCGCAACATCAAGTTTTTGTTGATATAGATCATTACAAGGCCGACGAGAATTACGATCAAGAAAATCGCGGAACCCTGGCCGCCGGTAGTAATAATTGTTTTTGAAATCGTGTACGGTTCGGCCAGTCCGAAAGTGCCGGCGGGCAGGACAATGTCGTTTTCCGGCCGGAACGCGACCACACCCACCAACATCACCACAAGCAAGCCGATAAGATCATTCACGCGGTCAAGCGTATTGACCGCGAATGCTTTTCCGAAGGGCATGCGCGTGAGACGGCTTAGCACGAGCGGCCGCACCAGTTCGCCTAGCCGGAAACCAATCGTGAAGTTCACCAGAAATGCGAGCTGGGTGGCATTGAACATCGCGCGGAACGACGCGGGATGCACCGCGCGGACGACATATTTCCAGCGTTGAATGCGCAGGAAGAAACTGAGCCAGATGGGAATCTGCGCGACGATCAGCCAGCCCCAGTGCATTTTGTTCATGGACTCGCGCAGTTCAGTCCACGATACACCCCTCAACAAAAGCCACATGAGCGCGATGGCGATAAGAATGCCAATGATAATCTGGATTGCGCGTTTCACACGAAGCCCTCAAAGATGGTAATGAGCGCACAATATAGCATGATCGAGGGATGGGACGTCGTCATGGACGGACACGGACGGACATGGACGGACACGGACGGACACGGACCGACATGGACACGTCGAAGCCTCTAGTCACTCGCGGGTGTTGCCGTTATCATGCGCGTTGCGGCATGATGCGCGCATGCCGAATTCCATTTCACTAGCGGTGCTGCTTTCCGGTTCCGGTTCCACATTGCAGAACCTGATTGATCGCATTGCCGACGGTTCGTTGAACGCGCGGATCGCGTGCGTGATTGCGTCGCGCGCGGATGCGTATGGACTTGAACGCGCGCGCAAACAAGGCATTCAGGGTGTGCTGATTGAGCGTACGCGCTACGAGGATACGCCCGCGTTCAGTTATGCCGTGTGGGACGAGATTCGCGCGGAACGCGCGGACCTCGTCGTAATGGCAGGATTCATGAGTTTGATCGAGATTCCGCCCGATTACGAAAACCGCGTGGTGAATGTCCATCCCGGATTGATTCCTGCGTTTTGCGGCAAGGGCATGTTTGGCCATCATGTTCATGAGGCGGTGATTGCGTACGGCGCAAAGGTCAGCGGATGTACCGTACACTTCGCAAACGCACGCTATGACGAGGGGCCAATTATTATGCAGGGGGTCGTGCCAGTGTACGACGACGACACGCCGGAATCGCTTGCCGAGCGCGTGCAGGCGAAAGAGCGTGAAATCTATCCAAAAGCCATTCAGTTGATCGCCGAAGGCCGGGTGCAGGTTAAAGGCCGGCGAGTTCGAATCGAGGGATGGAACAAACCGTGAGTGGCGATGGACTACGGGGCCGGAGACGGCGCGAGGAAAGGACGGTCTTCCGAAACGGTGAAGGTTTCGTCAGGGTGTAATGGCGCGTTCGCGCCAAACGCCCTGTTCAGGGTTGTGCCGAACACATTCACAAGGCTGAGATCATCCCGAAATTGGGTTGATGGGTCCGTGGACGGCGTTGGAAAGCGGGCCATCAATAACGTATCGAAGCGCTCGGCCGCCGTGTCGGGCTGGCCATCCAGCGAGGGCGGCGCGCCCCGGCTCGAAAGAATCAGGACTACTACCGGCCGTTTGGACGTGTCGATAATCTTTCCGGCCGTTTCGATCAATTTCTTATTGACGAAATGCACCTGGTCGAGGTATGCCGCGCGGTATTCCGATTCCCGGCCGCGGAACGCAGTATCGTTCGCAAGCGATCCAGGGCCAAAAGGTTGCGCGCGGCCGCCGTCCCGCGTGAAGAGATAGGGCGGCTCAGGCACGAGCATCGGCGCATAAATGAGGCGGGGACGCTCGACTTGCTCCTGCGCCAGGCGGGGCATCTCGTCGAACATGTATAGAATGCGCGCGCGCCGGAACGCGTAACGCCAATAGGCGGGATTGTCGTATCGCCAATAGTAATAGGCCTGGAAGATGCGCGATGCGACGGTGCGGTCGATCAGCACCATCTCGAATTCTCCAAACGCGCCCGGAGGTGTGAGTCGCGTCACCTCGCTGCTGCGTGGTTCGAGAGATTCGAGGCCCGGTGAAAACACCTTCACTTCGTAACCGCGGTCCCGCACAATCGAGAAAAGCCTGTTGTTATGGTAGAGCGCAAACACGTGCTGCATGCCCGCATGCTCCCGTTCCTGATCCGAATCTATCAGCGCCGGCAAATAGTCCATGTTCAAAAGCGAGGCAAGGGACAATTCGGCCTGGGGATAGTTTGCCCGGCTTTGATCGGCGATCTCGAAGCCCAGTTTTTTCATGGATTCTTCGAATGCCTGGTTGTTATAGGCGTATGCCGATCGCAACACGTCGCTTCGGGCATATCCATCCAGCGCGAACACGTAGATGTCTGGGAAAACAGCGGAAGATGCAGGTTGCGCAACTGCCAGCGGTTTGGGAACGATTTCGGGTTGCTCCGCACGGTTGAAGAGTAATACAGCGCCGTACAGCGCGAGCAGGATGAGCGCAAACCAGTTCATCGAGCGGGTCGCGACATTCAGGTCGCCGTTGTACCGCCACACAATACATACGCTGACAATGATCGCGGCGAGATACGCGGTGATAAGCCATCCCGCGCGCCGGCCAAAGATGGGCGCGAGCAAAAGCATCGCCACAAGAAAAGCCGCCAGGACTGCGGTGGTGGTTGTTAAGAGGGTGGCCCGGAGGGCTTTCGGGTCGTTGCCATTGCGAAATGCAACGAAACCGATGAGCGCAAGCGCCGCCATGCCGGACAAAGCGTAGAACACGCCGCGTGGCGTCGTGCCGAGAAGCGGGATTATCGCGCGGATACTGTCTTCAAGCACACCCCACAACACAAAGAGAGGCACGATGACAGTCGAAGCAAGCAGTCCCCCATGATACCGGTTGCGCCGTAGCGCGGAGAACAACGCCCACAACGCAATTGAAACGATCAGCAGCGCCGCGGCGGGGCGCACCACGGCGTTAAACGTCAGCAAGCCCGCATTCTGTGCGTACAAGCCGCAAAGCGGAATGAGAGCGAGCAACATTGGATGAAACACCCGCACTGGCCGGAGGGCTTTGAGGGCGCGCTCTCCGCGGCTTGTTTCCGTTGACATTGCCCCTTCCGCAATTTGGCCGGATTGACTCAAGATTTTACATAGCTCCGAAATTGCTTATAACATAATTGGCAGGTAATTGGCGATAACCAAAGAGGCGATCCGGACGTCAAATGCATCAAAACAACACAACATATTGAAGTCTAACGAGCGCCGGTACAGCATATTGACCTTTTGGCTCGCTGCTGCTATGCTAGGGTCTACTTTCAACCCTACGAAATCCAGCATCTACGTGAATTCTAAGGGGTTCGATAATGACAGGGCACAGTATACAGGGGTGGCAGGAATGATTCTACCCCCGCCATATTGCTGCATCCGGTCTGATACAGCTCGCTTAACCAATTGTGGCGGCGACGTTTACGTCTCCCTTTCCCCCGCGCTTTACAAACCGTTGATGTGTTTCTATAATCGCGGTTTCGCGGAGGGGTTACCCGGCAGCGATACAGGGTCTGTAGATCAGCGCCGCTTCATAGACGTAACCTACTCTCTCAATACTACTTAACGCCATCTAATGGCATCGGACACTATCGCATGGAATTCGTCGAACCCAAAGTTTTTCTCGTTGGTGAGACGCGAATCGTCGAAGATGGTTTGAAAGCATATCTTGAACACGTGGGCGCGCCGAACTGGACTACCGACGCGCCATCCGATTCGGAACGCTTGTGCGAGGTATATGGCCGGTTATGTTACCGATCGTTCGAGCCGGGCTTGAATCCCAATGTCACACGCGTGCGCAAGGGAAATGACGTCTACCTCGGCCATGTGCTCGAAGTAGGCCACGGCAGCGTCATCGAACACGCCGTGCTGAACTTTGTGTTCGCCGATGTAAGCCGCGTGTTTACGCATGAGTTGGTGCGCCATCGCGCGGGCACTGCGATTTCGCAGGAGTCGCTCCGGTTCGTGCGGCTTGATAAATTGTCCGCATACCTGCCGACGCACATTCGCGAGAACGAAGAGGGCATGGAGATTTTCGGAAAGACGATTCAGCACCTCGAGGAGGTGCAGGCGTCGCTCGCGAAGCTGTATGCAATAGACGATGAAAAGAAATTCGACGTGAAGAAAAAACTCACCTCGGCTTTTCGCCGTATCGCGCCCGATGGGGTGGCGACGTCGATCGGGTGGTCGTGCAATTTCCGCGCATTGCGGCACGTTATCGAAATGCGGACCGCGCCGGACGCCGAAGAAGAGCTTCGTGTCGTGTTCGGGAAGGTGTACGATGTTATCAAGGATCGGTACACAAGCCTGTTCGGCGATTACGAGGTCGAGATGGCCGATGGGTTGCCGTGGGTGAGAACGAAGCATCGGAAGGTATGATGCGCTCGACGCTTTCGGGAGTGTGCGTTACCAGGCCGGAGCTTTGGGAACGAGTGTCGTAGACGAGAATTGAGGTGATGCGCGATGTTGTTTGATGCACGAGAACGGTTCACGCTGGAAGACGAGTTCATCGAGCAGTATCGCGGCAAGCAACCCAAGTGGGGTCCGCTGGGATACGTCACCTTCAAGCGCACGTATGCGCGCGTCGTGCCCGGAAAAGGCGGGCGCACGGAAGAGTATTGGGAAACCGTCCGGCGCGTTGTCGAAGGGTGTTACACCATCCAGCGCAATCACTGCCGCGTGTTGAGGCTCCCTTGGAACGCCCAAAAAGCGCAGCGGTCCGCGCAGGAAATGTACAACCTGATGTGGGAGTTCCGGTTTCTTCCGCCCGGCCGCGGGCTGTGGATGATGGGCACCGATTATATCTACGAGCGCGGATCGGCCGCGCTGAACAATTGCGCATTCGTATCGACGGAAGAAATTAGTTTCAACTTTTCCGAGCCGTTCTGCTTTCTCATGGATATGTCCATGCTCGGCGTAGGCGTCGCCTTTGACACGAAGGGCGCCGGCACCGTCATGGTCCACGATCCACGCATCGGCGAGCACACCCATGTCGTAGAGGACTCGAAAGAAGGCTGGGTCGAGTTGGTCCGCGACGTGCTGGAATCGTATGCGGGCCGCGGCAAACGCCCCGCGAACATTGACTATTCGCAGATTCGGCCGACTGGCGCGGCCATTCGGACCTTCGGCGGAATCGCCCCCGGCCCTGGACCTCTCATCGAATGCATTAAAAATATCGATGACGTCTTGAGCGCGCGCGTGAGCGAGCGGATTTCGTCCGCGGACATCACGGACCTTATGAATGTCATTGGCAAGTGCGTAGTATCGGGTGGCGTGCGGCGCACCGCCGAGCTTGCGCTCGGCAGCGCGGACGACAGCGAATATTTGCAATTGAAGGACCCGGACAAGCACCGCGAAAAGTTATTGGCGTGGCGCTGGGCATCGAACAACAGCATCACCGCGTCAATCGGCATGGACTACACGAAGGTCGGCGAGCAGACTGCGAAGAATGGCGAGCCGGGTTATTTCTGGCTCGAGAATGCGAAAGCATACGGGCGGCTCAAAGACGGCGCCAATTGGCTTGATGCCAAGGTGTCTGGCACCAATCCCTGCGCGGAACAGAGCCTGGAATCCTACGAAATCTGCAACCTGGTTGAAACGTTTCCCTCCTTGCACGAAAGCTATGAAGACTATAAGCGCACGCTGAAATACGCGTACCTCTACGCGAAAACAGTGACGTTGGTGCCGACGCACAGCGAGCGCACCAACGCTATCATGCTGCGCAACCGGCGCATCGGGTTGTCGCAATCCGGGATTGTGCAGGCTTTCGAGAAGCACGGGCGCCGCACGCATTTCGAATGGTGCGACCAAGGCTACAAATACATTTGCCAGCTCGACAGAATCTACGCGCAATGGCTGTGCATTCCGGAGAGCATCAAGAAGACCAGTGTGAAACCGAGCGGCACGGTGTCGTTGTTGCCTGGGGTGACGCCGGGGATTCACTATCCGCACTCGGAATTCTACTACCGCACGATCCGGCTCGACAGGACAAGCCCGCTGGTCGAAGCTATTCGTGGCGCGGGGTATCGCATCGAAGAATCGGTGTACGGCGACAATACGCTGGTCGTGTATTTCCCGGTGAAGCAGTCAAACTTCGAGCGGTCGAAAGAACACGTGTCAGTGTGGGAACAGGTCGAGAACGTCGCGCAGATGCAGTATTACTGGGCGGACAACCAAGTCAGCGCGACGATTACGTTCACACCGGAGGAGGCAAAAGACATTCCGAAGGTGCTCGAATTGTATGAGCCGAAATTGAAATCAATCAGTTTCCTGCCTTTGGTCGAGCACAATTATGCGCAGGCGCCGTATCAGGAAATCACGGAAGAGATGTATATCAACGCGACCGCGCGCATCCAAAAACTGGATTTTGCGAACCTGAACACGAAAGAAGCCGCAGACCTGTATTGCGACGGAGAGAAGTGCGAAGTGGTTTTGCCGACGGTGGAACCCGCAGTGGTGCCGCAGGAAGAGTTCGAGTTTTCGTTCGAGAAACCCGACAGCGGAAATGGCAAGCGGAAAAAGTCTGAAGAAGTCGGTGCGCCGGGGTAGGAAAAATTAACTCCCTTCTCCATGCACCCATTTGATTGCACTTTGCACAAGTTCGGTGGCGTCGTTCAGGCCCATTTTTTCCTTGATGTGTTCGCGGTAGGTCTCGATCGTCTTGACGCTGAGGCTAAGCTTCGCGGCAATCTGTCCGGTTTTCAGTCCCTGGCCAATGTGGCTATAGACTTCCAGTTCGCGGTCGCTGAGGCGCGATACGGACGATTCGCCGGCCGCGTCTGGACCATTTGCGAATTTGCGCATGATGCGCGCGGACAATTCATCGCTGAGATAAACATCGCCCGCCAAAACGCGCCGGATACCCGCGATGACTTTTGTTGGCGCTTCGCGTTTCATAATGTAGCCGTGGGCACCCGCGCGCAACGCGCGTTCGGCGTAAAGCGATTCTTCGTGCATCGATAACACCAGCACGCGCAAATTGCGTTGGCGCGCCTTCAAACTTTTGATCAGCACCAGCCCGTTCATATCGTCGAGCGATATATCGACGAGGGCGAGGTCCGGCTGCGCGGTGTCGGTGAGCACGATTGCCGCGGCGCCAGATTCCGCCTGGCCACAGACGGTCATATCCGATTCGCGGTTGATCAATTCCGCGAGTCCTTGCCGGACAATGGGGTGATCGTCAACCAGCATCACTTTGAACGCACGTTGCAAGTTTATTTCCCCTTCGTTCCGGGCGCGGTCAGTGAACAGGTGACGACGGTACCGGATGGACTGTCGCGGCGCACGTCGAGCGCGCCATCGATCATGCGCGCGCGATATTGCATGATACTCAGTCCCAATCCGCGCTGGCCATTTGTGGCCGGCGTGATGCCGACGCCGTCATCGGCGATACGCAGCCCGAGCGCATCCCCTTCTTCGCGCAACGCAATTTCGATGGTCGCGGGTTTTCCATGCCGGACGGCGTTGTTCAACGCCTCCTGTGCGATGCGGTAGAGATGCGTGGCCACCGAGTTATCATAGATCAGAATCGGTTCCTCGCACACGAAACGGCAGCGAATCTTGTACAACGCCTGGGTCTGCGCGGCCAATTCCTGCAACGCCGTCATCAGGCCGTCTGCTTCGAGATGCACGGGGTACAACCCGCGCGCGAGGCTGCGGGTCTGGTTAATTGCGTCTGACACCATTTCCACCACCGCTGCCGCAGTCGCCGCATCCGGCAGCCCCTTCGCCGCAAGGTCTTCCGCCAGCACCTGGCTTTTGAAGCCAATACCCGTGAGGTGCTGGCCCAGGCGGTCGTGCAGGTCCTGCCCGATGCGGATTTGTTCGCGCGCGCTGATTTCGAGCAGTTCGCGTTCGAGTTTCCGGCGGTCCGTTACATCCACGCCAATACCCCAGGATGCCCAGCCTGGAATCGGAAATCGCGCTGCGATGTTGAACCACGACACGGTGCGCACCGAACCGTCGCGGCAGGTGATGTGCCATTCCCAATCGCGGAAATCGTCGCCGCGCTCGTGCCATTCGCGCAGGAGGCGCGCGCGGTACGCCGCGTCGGGATAGAGCGTCTCGGTGGCGCGCGCATTGCCCACAATCTCGTCCGGGCGGTATCCGGTCACGCGCTCTGATTCGCGGTTCCACACGATGATGTTGCCGGGTTCATCGAACGCATTCATCATCACCGGCATATTCTGGACGACCAGGCGCAAGTGTTCTTCGCGCTCGCGGATAGCGCGCGCGGCTTCGTGACGTTCCGTTGCGTCGATCGCGGTGACAAGGAAGGATTCCTGGCCTTCAAACTCGATGCGCGTGCCCTGTACCTCGACCCACCGTTCCTCGCCGTGCTTATTCACGAAACGCGCCTCTGCGCCGCGAAAAAGTTCGTCTTGCGAAATTGTTTCAAGCACGCGGATGCCGGCATCCCGATCTTCGGGATGCAGGAAGGCCGTCCATTCCAACGCCTGCACCTCGTCGCGTGAATAGCCAGACAGGCGTTCCGCCGCCTGGTTGACGTATAGAAACCGGTGCGCGTCGACGATGGCGACCGCCGCGGGCAATTGGTCGGCGAGGGTGCGGAATTGCGCTTCCATCCGGTGCAACGCGGCTTCCGTGCGCTGGCGGCTGAGCGCGTTCGCGATCATCTGCGCGGCGGTTTCCAGTAGGCGCGTGTCTTCTTCGAGCCAGGTTTTCTTGTCGCGTTCAGTAGTTAGCGCGATGACGCCGAGCAGCTCCTTGCCGATGGCCAGCGGAACGGCCAGGACCGATTTCACGGACGAAGACCGCCACATTTCCTGATCGCTTGCCGCTTCCGGCGGAAGATCGTCAACGTCGGACACGTAGACCAATTGGAATTTTTTGTACATATCAAGCGACCACGGAAAGATGTCCATCGACACCACGGCGTATCGGTATTGTGTCGATTCGAGATCGGGCGCGCGCCACTCGTGCGTAAAATGCACATTGGAAGTATCATCAAATAACTGAAATACAACGCATCGGTCGACGCGCGTGAATTCACCGAGTTGGGCAAGCGCGGCAGTGATGGCGTCATCCAACTCATGTGCGGAAGAGTGGATAAACCGGGTGGACAGCCGGGTTACAAGGCGCTCGAACTCAAGCCGGTACGCCAGCGCCGCCTCCGCGCGCTGTTTGTCCTCGAGGAGTTCGCCTTGCAGTGACATTGCGGCCCCGGTTCGTAACTATCAAAAAGCGTCTAGTGAGAATAGCACAAGGCTATGGGGGGATCGCGACAGGGCAATCGCGCTTAATTGCGAAGTGACCTGCCCAGGAAATGGAAAGCGGCAGCTAACCGCTGCCGCACTCCAAGGCGCCTTGGACTGCGGCGTGTCAGGCCGCTTTCACTTCTGATACCCAAAATGCCTCAATAAATTCACTCGACGGCAGGGCAATCTCGCTCAATTGCCGGTTATTCGGATACAAGCGCGATTGCCTGGAAACGAGGCAGGCGCCTTAAGAATCAACCCATGTTTTAGTATGCCGCTTCCAGCGAACCCAAAAAGAGTCGCGTGTCGTAATCAATCGCGACCCCGTTCTCCGTTGCATGGCGGTCGAAAAGCGCGCGAAGGCCATCGGCAAACGCGGCGTAACCCGGCTCCCCTTCGGCGGGAACGTAGGAAGACGACATGGCGCGCCCGTACAGCCCATCCCAATCAAAACGCTGCTGGTTCTGAAACACGGTTTCGGTGAAACCCGCCGGGCCGAAGAACATCGAGAGCCGCGCCGCATCAATATTGCGATGATTGACTTTTTCGTAATCCGTGCCCAGTGTGCGCAACAGTTCATCATATTCCGCGAGAAAGGGTGTGGAATCGGTTTTACGGTCGTTCCAGATTAACGCGGCCTTTCCACCGGCGCGAAGAATGCGCAACCACTCGCGCCGCGTTTTGTCGGGATCAAACCAGTGAAAGGCCTGGGCCGCCACCACCAGGTCTACACTCGCGTCCGCGAGTGTCGTCAGTTCCGCGCTGCCATCCACGCTGACGAAATCCGGGTCATCCTGGAGCAGGCGTTCCGCCGTGTGTCGCATCGCGTCATTGGGTTCCACCGCAAATACGCGGCAGCCCCGGCCCAGCAGCGATTTGGAGAAAATCCCCGTACCCGAACCGATGTCCGCCACCGGCGTATCCGGACCAATCCCCGCGTGGAGCGCGAGATAGTCCAAAAGCGCCGCGGGGTAGCCGGGCCGATATTTGACGTAGTTATCGACACGGTTGGAGAATCGTTGCGTAACGTCCATAATTATATTTTAACGAACCGGAGTTCCCAATGCGCAACGCAGGCAGCATCGTGTTTGTCATCGTGGTCGGCGTGCTGCTGGCACTCGCCGGCGAAACGGTGTGGCGCGACACCACTTCGCGCGATGAGTCCGAGAACGACAGTTTTCCCAAATTCGGATTCATCGACAAGTCCGGCGCGTTTGTCATCGAACCGGAATTCGATCTGGCATACGATTTCTCCGAGGGTTTTGCGCCAGTCTCCGAGAATGGATACTTTGGTTTTTTGGACAAAAATGGAGACTTCCTCGTGCGTGGCGCGTATGAAGACGCGGCTTCTTTCTCGGAGGGACTGGCGCAGATCCAACTGAACAACCAGATTGGCTACATCGACACGAGCGGAAAACTGATCATACCCCCGTCGTTTTATCCGGCGGGCGCGTTCAACGAAGGGCTTGCGCCTGCCGCGCAGGACGGAAAGTACGGGTTCATAAATACGGAAGGCGATTTCGTCATTCCGCGAAAGTTCGATCATGCCACGCCGTTTAGCGAAGGGTTGGCGGGTGTCGTAATTGACGGGCAGGCGGGTTATATCGGCAAGACCGGCGAAGTGCTAATCCCACTTGCCTACGATTCCAGCGCGCCGTTTCAGGATGGCAGAGCCGCCGTGCGTGTCGGCGGCGAATGGTTCCATATCGACAAGCTTGGCAACCGTATTGATGAACCGCGGGGGGGCCAGGCAACGCAGAGACTCAGCGATGGATTGCGTCCCGTTCGCGAAGACCGTAAATGGGGTTTCGCGGATGCGGACGGCACGACGATTATTCCGGCGCGTTATGATGCGGTCCATCCGTTTCAGGAAGGACTCGCCGCGGTGAAGCGTAACCGGCGGTATGGGTATATCGATAAAGCGGGGACGGAGGTTATTCCTGTCCAGTTTTTGCGCGCGTATTCGTTCCGGGAGGGTCTTGCGCGGGTCCGGCTGGTGCCAGAGGATTAGGTATTCGCGAGGGCTCGAGTACACGCGCGCGACGCGCGAGTTCTACGCCAAGAGAGTGCTTCAAGGCACTGTCCAAAATCCGCGCGGAGCGCCTTGGAGTGCGGCAGCGGGTAGCTGCCGCTTTCCATTTCCTGGGCAAGATCGCTTCTTAATTAAGCACGACAGGCCTGGTTTCGGCTCACGTGTTCCTGAAGCCTTCAAGTTTACTGGGGCAATTTTGAGTACCCCGAAGTGAAAGCGGCGCTGACACGCCGCACTCCAAGGCGCAGCGCGCGGCCAATAGACGTCCAAAATCCGCGCGGAGCGCCTTGGAGTGCGGCAGCGGGTAGCTGCCGCTATCCCTTACATGGGCAAGGTCGCTTCGCAATTAAGCGCGATTGTCCTGCGAGTTCTTGCCGATGAGGTCTGGCGGGAAGTAAGATGTGGGTTCGGCTGCGTTGGGTGCGTAGGCGGCAAATGGCGGGTTGAAAACCCGCCCTCCAATAAAAAACAAAGGAGTATGCGTATGTGTGGCGGTTTACTACGGTCGGCGTGCTACTGCGCGATGATCGCTTTCGTGATGGCCGGGGCGGCATCGGCGGAACCCAAGAAGCTGTCCAAGGACGAAGCGTCCGCGGGATGGATCAACCTGTTTGACGGCGAGACGACGTTTGGTTTCAACCAGACGGGCGACGCCAAGTGGGCCGTCGAGGATGGCGCGATTGTGTGCGCGAACGGCACCGGCGGCGCGTTGGCGACGACCAGCCAGTTCGCGGATTTTGTGTTCAGCGCGAAGGTGCGCGTGTCGTCCGAGGACATCGCCGGTATCGCGGTGCGCGCAAGCCTTGAAGGGCATCCGACGGAGAATGGCTCCGCAATGCTGGTCATCACGGAACCGAAAGATGGTGGAAAAGAATGGCACACCGTCGAAATCACCGCGAACGGCGCGGACCTCACTGCGAAGTTGGATGGGAAGGACGTTGAGTTGAAGGGCTCAACGCGCGGACGCGGATACATCGCTTTTTTCTATTACGGGCACGGCGACCGCTCTCCGAAACCGGCAGGTTGGGACCACCGCATCAAGCTCGAGGTTGCCGATGCGAAACTTCAACCGCTGAACCTGAAATCGCTGTTCAACGGAAAAGACCTCGCCGGCTGGAGCGAGATTCCGGAGCATAAGTCGAAGTTCAGCGTGATCGACGGCGCGTTGAACATCAAAGACGGCAACGGCCAGATCGAAACCACCGAGTTGTTCAAGGACTTCGCATTGCAACTCGACATTATCTCGAATGGCGAACATCTGAACAGTGGCGTGTTCTATCGCGGGCCCGTCGGGGTATTCTGGAAAGGATACGAATCGCAGGTGCGCAACCAATGGAAGGATAACGATCGGACGCAGCCAATCGATTTCGGAACAGGTGGAAACTACGGCAACCAACCTTCCCGCAACGTCATTACGACGGATGGCGAGTGGTTTACGAAAACGATTGTGTGCAGTGGCAACCACACGTCCGTTTGGTTAAACGGCTATCACGTAAGCGATTTCACCGACAATCGTCCGTTGAATCCGGGCAACGATGGTAAGAACGGTTACGTGCCTGGCCCCGGCACATTTCACCTGCAAGGCCACGATCCGACGACCGATTTATCGTTCAAGAATATCAAGGCGGCCGAATACCCGAAGAACTGAATTTAGTTGAACTTGAGCGCGGGGCGGATGCGCGGATGCATCCGCCCGCTTTTATTTCGGGCAAAGGGGATGGTTGACAAAATACGCCGACTGGATTGGATCGTATCTTTCGCGGGTTGGACCGACTTTGTAAACTGGGCATTGACATGCGGTGTACGCCGCGTTAGGATAGGCACGCTCGCGACCGGGGGCGGGAAGCAGCCGAGCTCCAGCACGCCCGGTTGCGCGCAACGTTCGAGGGAAAACGTAGCGCGCAGTTAGCTGCATCCGCCAGTCCGCGCGGATGCTCGGAAGGGGAATCGTCCGAGTGACCTCAGTCATTCGCGCAGGCGGAGTTTCGGGGCAACGGCGCGACGCCGGTTTTACGCTCATTGAACTTCTCGTGTCGTTCGCTGTCCTCGCGATGGCGCTCACGCTGCTTGTCTCGATGTTTGGCAACAGTCTCGACCTTGGCAGTGAAATCCGACACCGCCGGGCCGCCGCAAACATTGCCGATGAAGTGCTCACCGAGATGCGGCTGAATCCAGCGTCCTTTACATGGCCGACGCCAAACGACCAACTGCTGAACGTCGCCAAAGGTGGTGAAGCGGGTATGGTCGAAGCGCCGGCGGTGTCGGCTATCACTATCATGGGCGACGACCACGTCAAACAATTTTACAGAGACTTCAAGTGGCGGACCTATGTCCGTGCTGCCGCGCCCGATTCGCCGGTCTGCGAGTTGACGGTCGTGGTGTTTTGGACCGACAAGAGCAAGTCCCAACGGTATACTCTTACGACACTTGCACCTCGCAGCGTGACGGAGGGCAAGCCGTGAGACAGTGCCATCCGAACCGCGGTTTTACCCTGCTGGAACTGTTGGTCGTCATTTCGCTCATGGCAATTGCCACGGGAATGGGGGCGGTCATCCTCGTTAGGGTGCTTGACGTCT
>Ga0163150_10004420_pt1 | contig 18834 bp, 17 predicted proteins | sample OliLakLV19P2IB_FD_148628 | JGI IMG/M metagenome (GOLD analysis project Ga0163150, IMG submission 148628) | Freshwater microbial mat bacterial communities from Lake Vanda, McMurdo Dry Valleys, Antarctica - Oligotrophic Lake LV.19.P2.IB | ecosystem: Environmental > Aquatic > Freshwater > Lake >...
CATGTTGTCGCTGCCGATGCGCGTGATGCCGCCGCCCTTGACCGTGCCGCGGTTGATCGTGACGAACTCGCGGATCGTGTTGCGGTCGCCGATCTCGAGCTCGGTCGGCTCGCCGCGGTACGACAGGTCCTGCGGCGCCCCGCCCAGCGCGGCCTGCCCGACGACGAGGTTGTCGGCGCCGATGCGCGTGATGCCGTCGACGACGACCTGCGGCCCGATGCGCGTGCGGTCGCCAACCGTGACGTCCGGGCCGATCGTGCAGTACGGACCGATCTCGACGTCGACGCCGATCCGTGCCAGCGGGTGGATCACGGCCGTCGGGTGGATCTTGCTGCTCATCTGTCTCCCTCCGTTACGGATCGACGAGCGTGAACATGAGGATGGCTTCGCACACGACCTTGCCCGCGACGGTGCCGACGCCCTGGACCTGTGCGACCTGGTCCTTGTCGCGCGTGGTGGTGACCTCGATGCGCAGCTGGTCGCCCGGGACGACGGCGCCGCGCAGCTTGACCTTGTCGATCGACCACAGGACCGCGAGCTTTCCGGTGTTCTCGAGCTTGCGCAGCAGCAGCACGCCGGCGAGCTGCGCCATGGCCTCGAGCTGCAGGACACCGGGCATGATCGGCGCGGCCGGGAAATGGCCCTGGAAGTAGGGTTCGTTGATCGTGACGTTCTTCAGCGCCACCGCGCGCTTGTAGCCCTCGATCTCGAGCACGCGGTCGATCATCAGGAACGGGTAGCGGTGCGGCAGCATCCGCAGGATCTCGCGCACGTCGAGGCCCGACTCGCGCTGGATGATCCCGCCCGTCTCGAGCGACTGCATCAGGTCGACCAGGCGCCGCACGAGCTCGGCGTTCGTAGCGTGACCGGAGCGCGTCGCGATCAGGTGCGCGTGCAGGTCGGCGCCCAGGAGGTGCAGGTCCCCCACCAGGTCGAGCATCTTGTGACGCACCGGCTCGGAGGCTATGCGCATCTTCGTCTGCGGATCGCCCAGGATGAGCGTGTTCTCGCGCGTCGCGCCCTTGCCCAGTCCCGCCTTCTGCAGGAGCTCGACCTCGGACGCCAGGCAGAACGTGCGCGCGGAAGCGATCTCCTTCACGAACGACTCGGGCGAGAGCTCGACCTGCAGCGTGCCGCTCTCGACGCCCGGCTCGTCGAACGAAGCGACGTACTGCAGCGTCAGCGCCGGCCTGTCGGAGGGCAGCGCGACCAGCGTGGCGTTGCCCTGGCGCACGTACACGGGCTGGTCGAGCACGAGCACGCGCGCCTCGGCCGGCTGCTCGACGATGCCGGCGCGCTGCACCAGCTCGACGAAGTCGCGCGCGCTGCCGTCCAGGCCGGGCAGCTCCGCGCCGGACAGCTCGACAGTCATGTTGTCGACGCCCAGGCCCGAGCAGGCCGCCAGCAGATGCTCGACCGTCTCGACCTCGGCCGAGCCGCGCACGAGCCGCGTGCGACGCTCCTTGTTCGAGTGGTAGGCGATGCGCGCCGGGATCGGCTCGCTGCCGGGCAGGTCGGTGCGCACGAACTCGACGCCGCGGTCGGGCGGCGCGGGCAGCATGCGGCCCTTCACGTGCACGCCGGAGTGCAGGCCCACGCCCTGGAACTCCACGGCCGTGCGCAGGGTGCGTTGTCGTCGGCTCACCGTGACTCCTTCTCGGCCCCTGGGCCGTCCAGCGTCTCCCTCGCAGATGCGCGGCCGTCGAGCTGCGCCAGGCGTCGCTCGAGATCCTTGATCCGCTTGCTCATGTCGGGGAGCTTGCCCGTAAGCGACCAGATCCGCAGCTCGTCGGCTCGCGGGCGCGCCGGGGTCCCGAAGTAGTCGGCGCCGGCCGGCACCTCGCCCGACACGCCCGACTGCGCGCCCACGCGCGCGCCGTCGCCGATCGTCGCGTGGCCGGCGACGCCGACCTGGCCGGCCAGGATCGCGCGCTTGCCGACGCGCGTGCTGCCGGCGATGCCGACCTGGGCGATCAACAGCGCGCCGTCCCCGACATCGACGTTGTGCCCGACCTGCACGAGGTTGTCGATCTTGACGCCGCGCCCGATGCGCGTGACGCCGAAGCGCGCGCGGTCGACCGTGACATTCGCGCCGATCTCGACGTCGTCCTCGACGAGGACCGTGCCGCACTGCGGGATCTTGACCCAGCCCGTGCGCGTCGGCTCGAAGCCGAAGCCGTCCGAGCCCAGCACGGTCCCGGCGTGGATCAGCACGCGGGAGCCGACGCGCACGCGCGCGTAGAGCACGACGGCCGGGTGCAGGACGCAGTCCTCGCCGACGACGGCGTCGCGGCCGATCGAGACGCCGGCTACGAGCTGCGACCGAGCGCCGACGCTGGCCCCGCTCGCGATCGTGCAGTTCGGCCCGATCGACGCGGTCGGGTCGACGCGAGCACCGGTCTCGACGAAGGCCGAAGGGTGCACGCCCGGCGCAGGCGCCGGGTCGCGCGGCGCGAAGGCCTCGACGACAGCCGTGAAGGCACGATTCGGGTCGTCGCAGCGCAAGAGCACGAGGTCCGCGCGCTGCGAGGCGCAGTTGCGCGCGACCACCACCGCGCCGGCCCTCGTCGTGGCGAGCTGGGGCGTGTAGCGCGGGTTCGCCAGGAAGCTGATCTCGCGCGGCCCGGCGTCGGCCAGCGCAGCCGGGCCGTCGATGGTGCGCGCCGCGTCGCCGTCGACGACGGCGCCACACAGTTGCGCGAGTTCGGCCAGGGTGCGGGAGGTCATCGAAAACGGACCCGAAATCGGGGCCGGCGCACGCCCTACGGTGCGGGCGGGGTGGAAGATCTAGCCCTTGCGCGGCGGGCTGTCAAAGACGGCCCGCGTACAGCGCCGGAACCAGCTCTCAGAACGCCAGGCTGAAGATCGAGAACGAGAACACCTGCTCGCGGTCGCCCTCGCCCTTCACCAGCGGGAAGCCGAAGTTCAGCGTGACCGGGAAGGGGCTGACCATGCCGAGGCTGAAGCCGACCGACAGGCGCAGCTCGCTCCAGTCGATGCTGTACGGCTCCGGATCGAGGATGCCGGCGTCCGTGAAGAGCGTCAGCCGGAACATCTCGATCTCCTTGTACGTGCCGGGCTGCACGCTCGTGTAGAGCGGCATGCGGTACTCGATCGTCCCGTCCAGCGACGTCTCGCCGCCCAGCGCGTTCGGGCCCAGGTTGGGGCCCACGCCCCGGTACGCGAATCCTCGCATCTGGCGGCTGCCGCCCAGGAAGAAGCGCTCGGTGTAGGGCACGTCGGCCGTGTCGCCGTACTCGTCGGCCAGCGCCAGGCCGAGGCCGATGTGGAAGCCCGGGCGGACCTCGGCGCCCGATTTCTTCGTCAGGAAGAACCAGTCGACGTCGATGTCGGAGCTGACGTAGTTGAAGTCACTGCCGAACGACTCGCCGTACAAGCCGTTGCTCCACAGGACCTGCACGCCCTCGCTCGGTCCCAGGAACTTGTCGAGCTTGCGCAAGGTGAAGTCGAGCGTGGGCCCGAAGATCTGCTGCGTACCGAGCTGCTCGTAGATCGACGGTGGGAACGCGGTCGGGTTGGGCGGCACCGGCGCCGCGTCCTCCGCCTGCAGGTCGTCGACCGTGACGTCTGTGAAGCGGTAGCCCATGAACATCGCGAACTGGCGGCCGAACTCGCGGCCCAGCCGGATCTTCTTGTCGAAGCGCGTTTCGTCGTAGAAGCGCTGTGTGCGCTCCCAGCGCCGCAACTGGAACTCGATGCTCCAGCGGTCGAAGTGCGTACGGAACAGATCGGGCTCGAGGAATCGGATGTTGTACGAGTTCTCGATCGTGCCAGGCATGTACTCGAGGTCGATGCGCTGGCCGGCGCCGTGGAACGCGGTCTTGTCGTAGACGTCGGCGAACACCGTCCACAGGCTCTCGGGCGGCGCCGCGACATCGGCGTTCGTCATCGACAGCGAGATGCGACCGAACAGGCCGCTGTTGCTGTCGACGCCGCCCTGGATCTGGAAGTTGACGACGGTCCCTTCCTCGACCTGGTACTCGAGGTCGACCCAGCTCGGATCGGGCGCTGCCTTGAAGGTGAACGTCGGATCGCGGTGCTCGAGCGGGTTCATCTGGTCGTTGAAGTACCCCGTCGAGAAGATCTGGCCGAGCGACCGGCGGATGCGCGTCGTGTCGGCCACGTCGCCCGGCAGCACGTCGACCTCGCGGCGCACGACGCGATCGCGCGTGTGGGTCGTTCCGCGGATCAGGACCTCGCGGATCCAGCGCTTCTTGCCCTGCACGATGCGGTAGGTGACCGCGACCTTGTGGTTCACCGGGTCGAACACCAGGCGTGGCTCGATGAACTCGAAGCCGTCGGCGCGCAGGCTCGGGTGCGAGACGTAGCCGTCCTTCCCGTAGCGGTCGCGGATGGCGATGCTGTCGCGCGTCTGAACGAATCGCTCGTATTTCTGACCCTTTTCCATCTCCAGCAGCTCGAGGATCTCCTCCTTGGGGATGAGGAAGTCCGCCGGCTTCTCGTCCCAGTCCTGCGCGGCCGTGTTCCAGGTCCGGTCGACGGCCTCGATGTCGAGCGACTCGACCGTGTAGGGCAGGCCCTCGTCGACGATGACGTGGACCGTCACCTCGCTGCGGTCGTCGGAGAATTCGTAGTGATCGAGCTCCACGACCGCGTCGAGCCAGCCGCGGTCGTGGAGCTCGATCACTACGAATAGCAGGTCGGCGTCGAGCTTCTCGCGCACGTACTCCTCGCCGTTCCAGTCGAAGAGCCAAGGGCCGCCCAGCTCGACCTTGGCCAGGCTCTTGATGCCGCCCTTCCACCACCACATGCCCGTCTCGGGCATCGTGTCGTTGCCGGTGACGACCACGTCCTGCACGTGAACACGCGGACCCTCGCGGATCTCGAAGATCACGTCGGGCAGCGCGCCGGACGGATCCTCGCCGGTCTCCGTGCCGCGGCGCACGACATCGACCTCGACCCAGGCGAAGCCCTCGCGGCGGTAGCCCTCGATCAGCCGCTGGCGCACGCGCTCCGACTGGTACAGGTACAGCTCGCCGCGGTCCTCGAGCAGCGCCCAGCGCTTCAGGTCCTCGAGGTCCATCTCCTTGTAGCCGACGAAGCGCGGCTCGAGGTCGACGTTCATCTCCTCGAGCGTGATCTGCAGCTCGACGCCGCCGGCGGCTTCGCGCAGATCCACCTTGCTGACGCGCGCGTTGAAGGCCTGCCACAGCGTGTCCTGACCCTTCTGGACCGCCAGCGGGTCGTACGGCTGGCCGACGCGCACGCCCAGGGCCGCGATGATCTGCTCCTCCGTGTATCGGCGCCGGCCGACGATCACGATCCCGATCAGCGTCGGACCCGGCTTCGCCTGTGCCCCGGGAACCTTCGGCGCGGCCGTCGGATCCTGCGGCAGCACCGGGTCCTTGAGCTGCGCCGGATCCTCCGGCTGCGTCGACTCCGGCGCCGCGCCCGTCGGAGCGACCTGTGTCGCATCCGGCGTCGTGTTCGCCGTCGTCGGGTCCTGCGCCCGGCCCGGCGCCGCACCGAGCGCGACGAGCGCGACGAGCATCAGCGGGAGCAGGCAGCGCGCGGGTCTCGTGCGGACCCGGGCGTCAGCCATGGAAGGGCTCGGCCATGGAGGGCGCGCGATTCTCGAAGCGCATGATCGAGCCGTTGAAGCCCAGAGGCACCATGCCGGTCGGCCCGTTGCGCTGCTTGGCGCAGATGATCTCGGCCAGCCCCTTGTTCTCGGGATTGTCGCGGTTGTAGTACTCGTCGCGGTACAGGAGCAGCACGACGTCCGCGTCCTGCTCGATCGAGCCGGATTCGCGCAGGTCCGAGAGCAGCGGCCGCTTGTCGTCGCGCGATTCCACCGCACGCGAGAGCTGCGACAGCGCGATCACGGGCACCTCGAGCTCGCGCGCCATCTCCTTCAGCATGCGGCTGATCGTGCTGATCTCCTGCTGGCGGTTCTCGGCCTTCTGCGACGTCATGAGCTGCAGGTAGTCGACCACGATCATGTCGAGGCCCTGCTTGGCCTTCAGGCGCTTGGCGCGGCTGCGCATCCCCAGCGCCGAGAGGCCGGGCGAGTCGTCGATGAAGATCTTGAGCTTCTGCAGCTCGCCGGCCGCGCGCGAGAGCTCGGCGTAGTCCTCGGTCGGGATGCGCCCCGTCCGCAGCCGGTGCGCGTCGACGCGCGCGCGCGCGCACAGCATGCGCCGCACGATCGACTGGTGGCCCATCTCGAGGCTGAAGAACAGCACGCTGGCCTGGTGGTCGAGCCACTCGGGCGCGTGGTCCGGGTCCGCGGCGTGGTCCATGCAGTTCAGGACCAGCGCGGTCTTGCCCATCGACGGTCGCGCCGCCACGACGATCAGCTCGCCGGCGTTGAAGCCGCACAGGAGCTCGTCCAGCTCGTAGTAGCCGCTGGCGAGCCCGGTGAGACCCTTCCGGTGCGACGACGAGTCGATGCGCTTGAACGTCTCGGTCACGGCCTTGGCGATCGGCAGCGCCTCGCCGCGGTCCTTGTGCGCGGCCATCTTGAAGACGCGGTCCTCGGCGTCGGCAATCAGCTCAGGGACGGCGTCGCCGTCGGGGTGCGTCGCGTAGGCCTCCGCAATCAGCTCGCCGCACTCGCGGATCAGGCGGCGCAACTGTGACGTCTCCGACACGATGCGCGCGTGGTGCTTGGCGTGCGCGGCCGAGGCGACCGAGCTGGCCAGCTCGACCAGGAACGCGCGCCCGCCGACCTGCTGGAACTGGCCGGCCTGGCTGAGCGCCTCGCCCAGGCTCACGTACTCGATCGGCGTCGAGCGCTCGGTCAGCGCCAGCATCGCCGCCCAGACCGCCTCGTGCCGCGGGTGGAAGAAGTCCCCGAGCTGCACGATCTCGGAGATCTCGGGGATGCGCCCCGGATCGAGGAGGAGCGCACCGAGCAGCGAGCGCTCGGCCTCTTCGTTGTGCGGCGGAACGCGTGACGGAGCTTCGGCGGACATGGACGACGTGCGGATCAGGGGCGGAGGATAGCGCCCTCGCGCGCATCCGTCGTCAGCGTCCTGTTGGTCTCGCGGAAGTGGCGCTGCCCGCTCGCCTTGTCGCCGGACAGCAAGGTGCAAGAGAGCGGGCCCGCGCATGGCGCGAGCCCGCCCCTTGGACCAGCCTCGGCGGAATCAGGCCCCGTCAGCAGCCACAATGACCAGGATCTCGGCGTGCATGTCGCCATGGACGTGCAGCTTCACCGGGTGCGTTCCGACCGTCTTGATCGGGGCGTCCAGGCGCACGGCCTTCTCCTCGAAGGTGTGCCCCATCTTCCGCAGCAGATCGACGATCTGCGCCGCACTGACCGACCCGAACAGGTGGCCCTGGTCGTCGGCCTTGGCCGACGTCTGGAGCTGGATCCCGCTCAGGCTGCCGACGAGCGCCTCGAACTCGGCCGTGCGCTTGGCCTCGACGGCGTCGAGGACGACGCGCCGCTTCGCCATCGCGCGCTTGTTGTCGTCATTCGCCGGCATGGCGATCTGACGCGGGAGGAGGAAATTGCGGGCGTAGCCCGGCGACACCTTGACGACGTCGCCGCAGCGCCCGAGATCCTTGACGTGCTCGCGCAGGAGCACTTCGACGTTCCTGGCCATGTAGATATCCTCCGTGTCAGCCCACGAAGGGCAGGAAGCCGACGTGACGCGCACGCTTCACGGCCTGCTTCAGCGCCTTCTGGCACTGGGAGCAGTAGCCGGTCCGCTTGCGCGAGTAGATCTGCGCGGAACCGTTGAGGAACTTCTTCAACGCCTCGAAGTTCTTGTACTCGGGGACCGAGTCCTCGCAAAAGCGTCCCGCGATCATCGGGAGCGGTGCACGGCGATCGCGACTCACGGGGCCACCTCCGCGGCCTTCTCGGCGCGGCGGCCACGCGGACGCTCCTCGACGAACTCGCCTTCGGCCAGCATGTCCTCCACCGTTTCCTGGGTGGGTGCTGCGGCCTCGGGCTCGACCACGTCGTCCTGCGGCGGCGTCGGCACGACGAATCCTTCGACCTCTTCGGCCTGGGCCAGTTCCAGTTCCGGCGCCGGGATCTGCTCGACGCGCAGGATCAGGTAGCGCAGGACCCGCTCCGACAGCTCGAGCTCGCGGCGCAAGCCCGGGAGGCCCTCACCGGCCATTTCGAGGTAGGCCAGAAGGTAGGTCGCGCGGTTCTTGCCGCGGATCGTGTAGGCGAGCCGGCGCTCGTCGAAGCGGCGCGACGTCTGCACCGCTCCCCCGTGTTTCGAGACGGCGTCGGCGACGATCGCCTTGGCCTTCTTCCAGTCCTCCCGCACCACGGCGTTGTCGAGGAGGAACATGCCTTCGTACAGAGTCAAATTTCCTGGTTCTCCTTCCATCCAGATGCGAGAGGCGGGAGGCGAAGCGCCTCACGACTCGGGGGTCCAGCGGCTGTGGAACCGCGACATGACACCCTCGAGGTCCTCGCCGCCGAGCCAGGCGCGGATCGCGTCGGCGGCTTCCGCCACCGAGATCTCCGCGTCCGGCATCTCCGCGTCCGAGAACCGCTCGAGCACATGGCGCGCCGCGTCGGTCCGGGCCGCCCCGATGCCCACGCGCAGGCGTGGAAACCGGTCGGTCCCGAGTGATGCCACGATGGACCGCATGCCGTTGTGCGTGCCGGAACCGCCGAAGGGCCGGATGCGCAGGCGGCCCAGCGGCAGGTCCAGGTCGTCGTAGACGACCAGGATCGCGCCCGGTTCCAACTGCTGCGTCCGCGCCAGCGCGGCCACGGCCGTGCCCGAGAGGTTCATGTAGGTCAGGGGCTTGGCGTACAGCGCGTCGAAGCGTTTCGAGCGCGCGAACGTGAAGCCCGTCGACCCGTCGTTCCCGGGCAGGCGGCGTGCGGATTCAAAGATCGCCTTCTCCTCAGCCGCGAGGCGCTCGACCACGTGGAAGCCGACGTTGTGCCGGGTCCACTCGTACTCCGGGCCTGGGTTGCCCAGTCCGACGACGAGCTTCGTCACGGCGCAGTTCGGTGCGGGGTCGATCCTCGCGGGGCCCCGTGAGGGCGGTTCCGCGGAGAAGGGTCGAACAGTCTACAACGCCGCGGTAGCGGCGTCACCAGTGCTTCTCAACGCCGCGTAGCGGCGTCACCCGTGCTTCTCAACGCCGCGGTAGCGGCGTCACCCGTGCTTCTCCCTCCGGAGGGTCCAGGCGCCGCCGGGGCCCCCGCAGCGCCGGCCGAAGCCGGCGCCCCAGGGGAAGAGAGAGAAGTCCTGGTGGCCTGCCGCGCAGGCGCGGCAGGCTGACGCGCAGCGCGTCAGGCTGCCGGCGGCGTGCCCACCGCGGGAGCCGCACCGTCGGCCGGGGTCACCACCGGAGCCGCCTCGGGCTTCGCGGCCGCGACGACGACTGCGACCTTGGCGTCCGGCGCGAGCAGGAGCTCGACGCCCTCGGGCACCTTCAGCTCGCGCGCGTAGACGGCTCCGCCCTGCTCCAGGCCGCTGACCGGGACCTCGATCGCGTCGGGGATCAGGGACGGGACGCAGCGCACGGTCACGTGCGTGATCAGGTGGTTCAGGACGCCGCCCTTCGGGTGGCCGATGAACTCGAGCTCGACCTCGGACTCGGTCTTGACGTCCTTCTGCACGCGCTTGAAGTCGATGTGGACGATCCGCTCGCCCAGCGTGTCCCACTGCAGCTCGCGCACGACCGCCATCTGGAGCTGGCCGCCCAGGTCGATCTCGTACAGGTGCGTGTGGCGCCGGCGCGAGGCCAGGTAGCCGTGCTCCTCGATCGACAGGTGCACGAGCTCGTGCTTGTCGTCGGCGTTCAGGGCGGCCGGGATCCGGCCTGCCTGGCGCAGGGCGCGCGCCTGGCGCGAGCCGACCTTGGAGCGCAACTCGGCCTTCAGGACTTCGGTCTTCTTCTTGTTGTCGGTCTTCGAGCTCATCGTGGTTCTCCGTCCCTGGCTGTTTCGTCGCCCGTCCCTCGGTCGGGCCTAGCAGGGATCCGTGAAGAGGGAGGAAACCGACTCGTTCCGGTGGATGTTCATGATCGCACGCGCCAACAGGGGCGCCACGGTCACGACCTCCACGTTCCGCGGCAGGTTGGCCCGCGGCGGGATCGAATCGGTGATCAGGATCTTGTCGATGGGTGCGGCGTCGAGCCGCTCGACCGCCGGTCCGCACAGCACCGCGTGCGTGACGGCGATCACGATCGTCTTGGCGCCGTATTTGCGGCACACGCGCGAGGCCTCAGAGATCGAGCCGCCGGTCGAGATCATGTCGTCGACCAGGATCACGTTGCGGCCCTCGACCTCGCCGATGATGTGCTCGACCGCCACTTGCGAGCCGCTGATGCGGCGCTTGTCGACGATCGCCAGGTCGGCGTTGTCGAGCGACTTGGCGTACGCGCGCGCCATCTTGATGCCGCCCACGTCGGGCGAAACGACGACCGGGCGGTCGACGCCGATCCTGTGCACGGCCTCGAGCAGCACCGGCTTGGCGTAGAGGTGGTCGACCGGGATGTCGAAGAAGCCCTGGATCTGCGCCGCGTGCATGTCGAGCGTCAGCAGGCGATCCGCGCCGCCGTTGACCAGCGTGTTGGCGACGACCTTGGCGCTGATCGGCACGCGCCCCTCGTCCTTGCGATCCTTCCGCGCATAGCCGTAGTACGGCATGACTGCCGTGATGCGGCCGGCGCTGGCGCGCCGCAGCGTGTCGAGCAGCAGCAGCAGCTCGATCCAGTTCTCGTTGACCGGCGGGCAGGTCGGGTGGATGACGAAGCAGTCCGCGCCGCGCAAGTCGTCGTTGACCTTGATGTCGATTTCGCCGTCGGGGAAGCGCGCGATGTGCGCCGCCGCCAGCGGGATCCCGAGATTACGCGAGATGCCCTGGGCCAGTGCCGGATGGGCGTTGCCCGCGATCAGCATGATCTTCTCGCTGTAACCGAGCATTCAGGCGCTCCGTTCCCTGCCCGTGGACGGCGAGCCGTCTGCCGGATTCGACTTCGAACCATCCGGCCGGCGCCGCGTCAGCGGCTTCGCCGGAACGCCGACCCAGACCTCGCCCGGGCCGATCCTGGAGTCGCGCGTCACGACCGCGCCGGCTCCCAGGATCGCTCCGGCCCCGATCTCGTTCGGCGCGACGATGATCGAGCCGCTGCCCACGAAGACCTTCTCGCCCAGCTTCGTCCTGTGCTTCAGCTTGCCGTCGTAGTTCGCGAAGATCGTGCCCGCGCCGATGTTCGAGCGCGCGCCGACGTCGCCGTCGCCCAGGTAGGCCAGGTGCTTGGCCTTGGCGTGCGATCCGATGCGCGTAGCCTTGACCTCGACGAAATTGCCGATTTCGGCGCCGTCCTCGAGCACGCTGCCGGAGCGCACCTGCGCGAACGGCCCGACCTCGCAGTCGCGCCCGATGCGCACGCCCGAGCGGATCACGCTGCAAGGCAGGATGCGCGTGCCCGCGCCGATCTCGACGCCGTGGTCGACGTACGTCGTGGCCGGGTCCTCGATCTGCACGCCGTTCTCGAGGTGGCGCTCGAGGATGCGCAACTGCAGCGCCCAGCGCGCCTCGGCCAGGTGCGCCAGCGTGTTCACGCCGATCGCCTCCTCCGCGTCGCGCAGCTCGACCGCGCGCACGGGCCGTTTCTCGCGCCCGAACAGGCTCAGCATTTCGGTCAGGTAGTATTCGCCCTGGGCGTTCTTGTTCGTGAGGCGCGGCAGCGCCGCGACGAGCGCCGGGCCGTCGAAGGCGTAGACGCCCAGGTTGACCTCGTCGATCGACTTCTGCTCGCGCGTGGCGTCGCGCTCCTCGACGATACCCGTGACCGAACCGGAATCGTCGCGCAGGATGCGCCCGAACCCGCGCGGCTCGTCCGGGAACGCGGTCAGGAGCGCCAGCCCGCCGCGCGCATCGCGCGCCTGCGTAGCGACCAGCTCGGCCAGCGTCTCGGCCTTCAAGCAGGGCATGTCGCCGTACAGCACGACGGTCGTGCCCGATCCGTCGCCCAGCTCGGGCAGGCAGATCTGGAGGGCGTGACCCGTGCCGAGCTGCGGCTCCTGGCGGACGAACCGGACGCGCGCGCCCAGGCCCATCTCGGCCACCGACTTCTGCACCTCGTCCGCGCCGTGCCCGACGACGACCAGGATGCGCTCGGGGTCGAGCGCGAGCGCCTGGTCGAGGACCCAGCCCAGCATCGGCCGGCCGCACAGCGCGTGCAGGACCTTGGGCCGCGGGCTGCGCATGCGCGTGCCCTGTCCGGCCGCCAGGATCACGACGTGGCCGACCTTCGTCACGGTCCGCCTCGCGATCCGGAGCGCATCTCGAAGGAGTGGTTCACGGTGACCGGGCGCCGCGCGCACCGGGGGGCGAAGAGGGTAAGGGCAGCGCGCAGGAGCGTCAATCGACGCGTGGTCCGGATCGCGCCCGCCGCGGGCCGGTCCGAGGCGTGCGCTGGATACGATCCCGCCATGGAGAGCCGTGAGGACCCGCGCGATGCCGGGGCGGCCTTGTGAGGCTGTGAAGGCGTCACAGCCTCCAGCACAAGAGAGGCCGTATGATCGATACTTTCTCGGCCTCTCCGAGCTTGGCCGTGCCGCTGGCGCGGACGCTCGAGCTGTACGCCGCCGGTATCGTCCTCCTGAGCGCGCTGCGGGCCGTGAAGCTGCGCGATTTCCGCGTCGCGCAGGGCCTCACCTCAGGCGATCACGCCGGCTGGCTGGCGATCTCAGCCGCGCTCGCCGGCCTGGCGTGGCTCGCGCCTGTCGCGGGCGCGGTCGCGGCGCTCGTCACGGCTGTGCTCCTCCTGGGTCTGTGGGTCGACGCTCTCCTGTGGCGCGTCTTCACGATCGAGCTGGGCGCGGGCGGCTTGAACGGGATCGTGGCGCCGGTCCTCTACCGCGAGCTGGCCGAGCTGGCGTTCGCGCGACGCTTCGTGCGCGAGAACGGCACGTTCGCGCTGTTCCCGGCGGCGGCGCTGGCGCTCGTCGCGTGGCCCTTCGTGCGCTTCTGCAGCGTGGCGGACATGGTGATGACCGCGCTGCTCGTCGCGTACGCGACAGTGCTGCTCGTGCGCGCGCGCGGCGCCGGAGCACTCGTTCCGCGCGGCGGGAGCGGCGTGCTGGCCGGCTTCCTGCTCGATCGGCCGCCTCCGCGTCAGAGCAGCTTCGCGCCCCGCGCCGAGCACGCCGCGCTGCTCGCGCTGGCGCCACGCGTTCCGCGGCCGAGCCGGGCGCACGGGAGCCTGAAGGACGCGAACGTGCTGCTCGTGACGGTCGAATCGCTGGGGCAGGCACATCTGTCGCCCGTCGCGTTCCAGCGCGCGCACATGCCGTTCCTCGAGTCGCTGCGCGCGCGCGGGCTCGGCTCGCAGGACCACTTCTGCATCTCGCCCACGACGAACAACGCGCACGTCGCGCTCCACGCCAGCCGCTACCGCGAGGACGGCGGGACCACGGGCGTGCAGCGGCTGGCGAGCGGCGGCCTGCACACCGTCTACCTGACCTCGGTGCGGACGCAGCACTACGGCCTGCGTCCGCTGCTCGTGCGCGCCGGATTCCAGACCATCGTCGACGGAACGGATCTGACGCCGCACGCGCTCGACCGCGGCCAGGTCTCGGATTGGGCGCTCGTCGAGCAGGGGCCGGGCCTCCTGGCGCGCGCGCTCGCGGGCCAGGGCCGTTTCTTCGCGCACGTGCACACCGCGAACACGCACGTCCCCTACCGGGTCGTCGACGCGGCACGTTTCCGCCGCCACGACCCGCTGAGCGACCGCGGACGCTTCCTCGACGGGCTCGAGGAGGCCGACGCCGTCGTGGCCGCGCTGGTCGGCGCGCTGGAGCGAGCGGGCCGGATGCAGAACACGTTGCTCGTCGTCTGCGCCGACCACGGCCAGTCGTTCGGCGAGATGGGCTACCGGTCGCACGCCAGCGCGATCACGCACGAGCAGCTCAACGTGCCGTTCCTGATGCACCACCCCGCGCTGACGCCGGGCGAAGTGCGCTGGTCCTCGCACTTCGACGTGATGCCGACGATCCTCGACCTGCTCGGGCTCGACGCGCCGGAGGGCTTCGGCGAGTCGGTGCTGCGCGACGACCGCACGCCCGAGCTCCTCTTGTGGGCCGGCCGACCGAGCCGCGCGTCGACGTCGAACTTCGGCCTGCTGCTGCCGTCCCGCAAGCTCATGCTCGACCTGGTCGTCGACTCCTGCACCGAGATGAGCTGGCACGACGAGGACCCGCGCGAGCTGCAGGGTGCCGAACGGACCTACTGGCAGGCGCTGGCCTCCGAAGTCTTCACGCGCCAGGGTCTGCGCTGATGGACCCGCGCCGAATGCCGCAGATCGGTGCCTGGCTCGATTCTTCGGGATTCGCCGCATGAGGCGCGTCCTGATCCTGTGTCCCGGCGTGTGGGACGAGGAGGCGCTGGCCCGGCCCGGGGTCGCGCAGCGCTACGAGCTCGTGCGCGAGGGCGCCGAGCTGGCCGAGGATCCGGCGCAGGTCGGGGGCCAGCCGTTCGAACTCGATGCGTGGGTGTCGTCCACGGTGCAACGCCACCGCCGTGCGCGCATCGACGGCGTGGTCGGGACGGGCGACTACCCGGGCTGCATGCTCGCGGCGGCCGTCGCGCAGGCGCTGGGCTGTCCGGCGCCGCGCTTCGCCGCCGTCGTGGACCTGTCGCACAAGTTCCACAGCCGCGAGATCCAGCAGCGCCTCGTGCCCGAGGCCACGCCGCGCTGCGCGGCGTACGACCCCTGGTCCTGCCCGGCGCCGCCGATGGCCTTCCCGTTCTTCACGAAGCCGGTGAAGGGCACGATGTCGATCCGCGCGCGGCTCGTGGGCACGGAGGCGGAATTCGCCGAGGCCGTGCGCTTCTCCGCGCACGAACGGACCGAGAGAGAACGCTTGCTCGCGCCGTTCGCGCAGATGTTGCAGCGCGCCGGCGGCGAGCGCGTTCCGGCGACGTGGTTCGTGGCCGAATCCCCGCTGCGCGGCCAGCAGGTGACGGTCGACGGGTTCGTGCAGGGCGGACGCGCGACGATCCAGGGGATCGTCGGTTCCGTCATGTACCCGGGCACGCACAGCTTCCAGCGCTTCGAGTACCCCTCGCGCCTCGGTGCGTCGACGCAGCAGCGCATGCGGGAGCTCGTCGCGCGCCTGATGGAGGGCTCGGGGTTCGACCACTCCTGCTTCAACGTCGAGCTGTTCTGGGACACGGCCCGGGAGTCGATCCACGTGATCGAGGTCAATCCGCGCATGTCGTACCAGTTCGCCGACCTCTACGAGCGTGTCGACGGCACGAACACGTTCGACGTGCAGCTCGCGCTGGCGACGGGCGAGACCGTGCGTTGGCACCCGCGCGCCGGTCGCCATGCGGCCGCGTCGAGCTTCGCGTTGCGCCGGTTCCGCGACGCGCGTGTGCGCGCGGTGCCGTCGCCCGCCGCGCTCGCGCGGATGGCCGAGCGCTTCCCCGGGCTGCGCGTGAAGATCCTGTGTCACGCGGGCCAGCGCCTGTCGGAGCTCGACCAGGACCCGCAGAGCTTCCGGTACGGCATCGCGAACCTGTCGGCCGACTCCGCCGACGCGCTCGCCGCCGATTGGGCGCAAGTCGAGTCGGCCCTGCGCTTCGACTTCGAGGAGGTTTGAGAGGCCGATCGAGAATCGGTCTTACGGCATCTCGCGTCGAGCGCTCCTACTCGGAGGCTACGAGCCCGCGCGAAGGGCTGTGAACGCGCCCGGCCGGGCGCGAATCTGTCCTTTTCGGCCGTAACGGGCGAGGCTCTGCGGGCGTACGAGGCTGCGATCACCGGCCTCACCTCGAACCTCGACAAGCGATTCCCATGAAGCCCTGGCTCACGTTCGGTCTGTTCTCCGCCCTCGCGCTCTCCACGCTCGCCGCGCCCGTCCGCGCCGACGTGCTCGACAAGAGCCGCGTTCCGGCCGCGGCGCGCTGGGTCGCGCACGTCGACGTCGAGGCCCTGACGCGCTCGACGTTGTTCGCGGCGTTGCGCACGCAAGAAGGCTTCGAGCTGGACGGCGACCTGGCCGAGCTGAAGGCCGAGTTCGGCATCGACCCGTTCGCCGACCTGCATGCGCTGACGATCTACTGCACCGAAGCATCGCCCGAGCGCTCCGTGATCCTGCTGTCGGGCAGCGAGAAGCTCGACGCCGCGCTCACGCGCCTCCAGGACCAGCCTGGGTACCGCACGGAGAAGGACGGCGCGCACACGCTGCACGTCTGGTCGCAGGACTCCAAGCCGTGGTACGGCTGGGTGCTGCGTCGCGACGCCACCGCGAACCGCGTCGTGGTCCTGTCCTCGAACCGTGACGACGTCCTCGGGGGCATCGCCGTGATCGAGGGCGCGCGGCCTAGCCTGGCGGCTCAGCAAGACGGGCTCGTGTTCGCCACGCCCGCGCCCGGCTCGATCCTGTTCGCGGCCGCGACCGAGAACCTGTCGGAGCTGAACGCGATCGAGGCGACCTCGCGCGTCTTCAAGCTCGCGCAGACGATGTCGATCGACGTGGGCGAGGATCGCGGCGCGCTCTACGCGCACGCGATCGTCGACACGAAGAGCCCCCAGGACGCGCTCAAGATCCAGCAGGTTCTGCAGGGTGCCGTCGCGCTCGTCGGCCTGATGAGCGACGAGCCCGGCATCGGCGCGCACCTGTCGAGCCTCGTGGGCGCGCTGCGCTTCCAGTGCACCGGCTCGCGCGTCACGGCCGACTTCCGCTACGACGTCAAGGCCCTGCTCGAGATCTTCGCGGAGCTCGAGAAGCACTCTGACGACGACGAAGACGGCGACGAGGGCGAAGACAAGTGAGCTTGCCGCGAGCCTGAAAATGGCGCCGGACCGCGTCCGCAAGGGCGCGGCCCGGCGCGCCCGTCGATGCGCACTCCCCCCACCCACCGCGACGAGAGCACCGCGCTGCGCGACACGAGCTCCCAGGAGCTGGCCGAGCAGGCGCGCGCCGGCTCGAAGGCCGCGTTCGCGGAGCTCGTCGCGCGCTACGAGGCGCCGCTCTTCAGCTTCCTGTTGATGCGCGTGCGCACGACCGAGGACGCCGAGGAGCTGACGCAGGACGCGTTCCTGCGCGCGTGGAGCAAGCTCGAGCTGTACCGCAGCGAGTGGAAGTTCTCGACCTGGCTCTTCACGCTCGCGCGCCACCTGGCGGCGAGCCGTCATCGCTCCGCGCCGCCGCAACCTTCCGGCGGTGAGGAAGCCTACGAGCAGGCGTGCCTGCAGCCCGATCCGCCCGGCGCGCTGGCCGACACGGAGGAGCGCGCGAACCTGTGGTCGCTGGCAGAGCGCGTGCTGACGCCCGACCAGCGCTCGGCGCTGTGGTTGCGCTACGCCGAGGACCGCACGGTGCCCGAGATCGCGCAGATCCTGGGCCGCAGCACGACGGCCGTGCGCGTGCTGCTCTTCCGCGCGCGCGCAAGCCTGGGCCGCCACCTCGATCCCGCGTCCACGGCGGCTGCCGCACGACCGGTTTCCTCGGGGGCTTGCGGCGCGTCGACCCCCGGCCGATCATCGAACCCGAGCTCGCGCCCCACCGTGTCATGAAACCCTCCTCTCCGCTCGAGCGCGCGCTGATCGCGGACGCGGATGCCGCCCGCCGCGGCCCGCCGCCGCGCCTGCGCGCGTCGATCCTGGCCCGGCTCGACGCCCAGCCCGCCGCGCAAGTCGGAGGCGCGCCGCTCCGCGCCCGGTCGCGCGCCACGCGGCCAATGCTGGCAGTCGCCGCCGGCGTGCTGCTCGCCGGCCTCGTGTGGGTCGCCACGCGCTCCAACCCGACGCAGCCGCTGCAGACCGCCTCGAGCGCGAGCTCGACGACGCAACGGCCGAATGAGCTCCAGCTCGCGCTGTCCTCGCTGCGCCAGGGCGCCGCGATCGACGGGCCGCTGCTGGCCGAGGCTGAAAACCTCTCGCGCGACACGACGCGCGCGACGCGCTACCTGCTCGATCGCGTCACGACGCCGTTCCTGCCGCGCAGCGCGCCGCGCTGAATCCGACCCACGCGATTCCCATTGCCCCCGGCTCCCATGCTGGACCGAGCGCCATGACGACCGAAGCTCAGCCGAAGCTCCTCCTGGCCTGCATCCGCTGTTTCACGGCCAACCGCGTCCCCGCCGCGCGCCTGAACGAGGCCGAGGCCGCCAAGTGCGGCAAGTGCGGCGCCCCGCTCTTCGACGGCAAGCCGGCCCAGCTCGACGACGCGAGCTTCGACGATTTCCTGAGGCGCACGGAGCTGCCGGTGCTCGTCGACTTCTGGGCTGACTGGTGCGGCCCCTGCCACGCGATGGCACCGTCGTTCGAGAAGGCCTCGCAAGACCTGCGCACGCAAGTGCGCTTCGCGAAGCTGAACACGGAAACGGCCCAGAACACGGCCGCGCGCTTCGAGATCCGCTCCATTCCGACGATCGTCCTCTTCAAGGGCGCCAAGGAAGCCGCGCGCGTTTCCGGCGCGATGAACGTCGGCCAGATCACGCAGTGGCTGAAGCAGCAGGGCGCGCTGCGGGCCTGAGTGTACAAGGGTGTCAGACACCTTCTCCCGTCGACGCGGCGGCTGACACAGCCGTCTGCCGTTCGACCAGCGCGCCGACAGCTCTGAGATACGCTCAGCCGGCAGCGGGGAACACTTCGATCCGCTGCCGCGTGTTCGCTGCGACGCGCTTCTCGGGCGTCAGGACTCCGGAGAAGTTGAGCGGGTCCGCCGCGACGACGCTGACGCGCGCGATCGCGGGGCGGTGACGCTGCGCGCGCAGCGCGCGCACCGCTTCGGGCAGCGCGTACTGCTCGCCCGGGAAACCGGCGACGAAGCGGCCGCCGTGGATCTCGCCGCGCGCTTCGAGGCGGCGGTAGCAGCGCAGCAGGTCGCGCCACGGCACG
>Ga0163150_10004422_pt1 | contig 18828 bp, 17 predicted proteins | sample OliLakLV19P2IB_FD_148628 | JGI IMG/M metagenome (GOLD analysis project Ga0163150, IMG submission 148628) | Freshwater microbial mat bacterial communities from Lake Vanda, McMurdo Dry Valleys, Antarctica - Oligotrophic Lake LV.19.P2.IB | ecosystem: Environmental > Aquatic > Freshwater > Lake >...
CAATGAGAAGGGCCACGTCGAGAACCTGATCGGATATGCGCGGCGGAACTACTTGGTGCCGGTTCCCGAGACCGACAGCCTGGAAGGCCTTAATCTCGTGTTAGAGGCTTCGTTGTTTGGATTGATAACCGATAGTGTTGGTGGCAGCCGAGCCATCATTGAAATGTCCGAACGGCTGCGCGCCTGCCGAAATCGAATGCAAGCCGACTTGCAAGGCGTCACGGTCGGCAAGATGCAGCCGCCGCTGCGACCTGAGAACGACGAAGGGTATTTTGAATACATTGAGGGGCCGAACTACGACAAGAATTTCGCCAATTTTACAACTCCATTGCCGCTCGGTGACTGTGATGACGGAGTGAATGACTGGCAGGTCGAACAAACCGGCAGGGCTTCGATTTGCTGGCCGAGCGTGCATTCGCCGAAGATCTCGCACGCCATGATCTTGATCTTGAACTGCCCTTTGTCGTCGCAGGTCTGGCAGACAACCCTGCGCATTTCGGCCCCCAAGTGTTGGCAATCTCCGACGTTAATCGGTGCGGTGCAATTCTTCCGCCACGTTGCATTGCCGCCCAGCTTGCCGATGGCAAACCCACAACGCGAGCATTTCAATTCGGAGTTACTGAAATCACAGTCCATGTTATCCCATCGCAACTTCGATGTAAATCGTTTGTAGGTCTACGTCTGGTGGGCATGGACCAATACCTGAGTGGAACCCAGTGAGAAAGGTATCACTCGCACCAATACATGCCCTTGGTCCAGAGTCGTAAGTAGCCCCACTCCCAATGACTGTTCCGTCAGCTAATCGGTATTGAACAGACCATTGGAAGCCGCCGCTAATTGGTGAGATCAATTGGAACCTGAGTTTTTCGACATCCTCCGGGGCACCAGCAGGAAATAGGTATTCCCATAAGCAAGGTGCGCTAGAGGGTGGGCTGGGATTCGCCAGCGTGAGAACGAACGTCCCATTTAGGCCATCCATGTCCCTACCGTGACAATCGACTCCAACCCATCCAGAAACGGTGACTGTAACCGTGTCTGGGGTGTCTGCTGAACTCAAACAGTACAGGCATGTTTTGGTGACTGGACAGCCCCAGGATAGATGCCCAGCTTGCCAAATAATGTGCCCCCCACGCCATGCCAGTGGCAAAGCAAAGATACTGCAAACCAAGAGGATCGCTGCGGTTTCTAGCATGTGGTTCCCGTGTCAATCGTCGAGTCGACACTGGCCGCGGCCGCCTTACCGAGCACGGGTCGTTTGGTCTGCCTGAGCAGATTAGTTGCAGCCGTGAAAATGTTGACCGCAGGAACCACGACATCCCACTCTACGAACCGCAGCAAATAGTCCACACTGCCGCCCGACCAGTCTTCAACTACCAAACAATAATCGTTGTCGTCCCCAGCCCAGCCCAAAAAGTTCGCTGCTGTCACAGATGCCGGTGCGCTGCCACCATCCAGGGCCAAAAGTCCGTCAATGTACGCCGTTGTGCTGGCATTCGTGATCGCACCATTGAGCGATCCCTTGAACTCACGCGGAGTCCGGCCTTGAGGTTGAATTTCAGCGACGAACCATGTAGGAGGATTGGCCGAAGTGACTTCTTCGAGAATCGCAATGTCATTATCCGACCCGAATAGCTTGAGCGTATTCGCGGCCGAAACAATGCTCGGCACAGAACCGCCGTCAAAGGAAGTTACCGTGTCCACCGTCGCATCTGCGTCGTCCGTCTGTAACCCGGCGGCGTTGTTGATTTGGGCTTTCAGGCGACGGCGAAACTTGCTCTGTACGGCGAGAATGAACCAACCGAGCGGCGACAAAAAACCACTTAGGTCCTCTTGAATGATAACGATGTCATTATCCCGAGCCGCCAGTTTCAGAGGGTTATCGACGTGAGTGATTGCGACGCCAAGAAGCTTTGGTGCGGGTCTGCCGTCGAATCCTTTGAGGTTGTCGATAATCGGGTCGGCACTAGCGGGGTTCAAGCCGCTATCCATGTTGATCTCCGCTGAAAGCATCCGAGGGACAATGGTGTCGGTCGGAATAATCCACCAACTCTTATTGAATCGATCCAAATAGACACTGATCGAAGCGTCCGTCGCAATGAAATGATCGCTGCCATTGGTGGCAGTCACCGTGCGACCATCGGGGAGATCGATGTCTATGTCGTCGCCACCATCCACTCCTGGCGACGGACAGAAGAGCGGGTATATCTCGGTGCCGTAGTTGATCGCGTACCAGTAACCAGCATCTTTGTAGACCGTAACATAGTCACCGTCGTACATGGAAACGCCAGATTGATTTGTAGCGGTCACTGCCCCCGCGACAGTATTTACGCCCCCCGTGGCGGCGGGATGGATTACGTCCGACGACACCTGCCCGTGGCGCAGTAAGTCCTCTCCGGAACCAATAGCGTACCACTGCTGAGTCTTCGGATCGTAGTAAACGGTGACCGGATCGTCGACCTGAATCGTAGCCACGGATTGGTTCGCCGCCGATACGGTCGTGGTGCCATTGCTCAGCATGACAAGGCCCACCGCCCCGGCGGCGATCGGCGCGTAGGCCGTGCCTGGCCGAACCAAACTCCCCTCCATCGAAATCACTTCCCAGCGATTACTATCAGGCCAATACAGGGCCCAGCCACGCTCGCCGATCAGGCCGAAGGAGCGATAGAAGGTGCTAAACACATCGATCCGCAACGTCGAGTCGAGCGAAGCGCTTTCGGCTTGATAATCGTTGGTGCCGCTGGAAGCGTTGAACCATACGATCCGCGCTTGGGCGCTAGCGTTCGGCTGGAGCGCGGTCACCAATTCAAATCGCAAGACTTGATGGCTCGCATCTTGGCCGTGTCGTGTTGACGTGCGTTCGTCCATGGCTGAGTCGGTTATTTGAGTTTGCGCGTCTTACGAATGAAGCTGGCGACCCAGGCGTCGGGGTTCTTGAATTCGTTGGCGATCAGATCGGTTTTCTGATTCTGAACGTCATAGGTGATCCCCACGATTTGCGGATAGCGGCCGTCGACGCTGTTCGAATTGTTCAGGCTGAAAGTCACCGCGCGGCCGGCGATGCCCGTGATCAGGTCGCCAACTTCGTATTCCAGATGGTCGCACCCTTCGAGCGTGATCTTGCCAGAGCATTGGGCGGCGTCGAACGCCCCACGCGCTTCGTCGACAAACACCTGCAAGGCCGCGCGTCCGTCGGTCTGATCGGCCTGGCGGCGGGCGCCACGCACATCGGAGTAGTATTTGCTCCCCGAATGCAACAGGCGGGCATGGAAGCGGCTGGCGACGTCGAGCAGTTGCTCGTGGACATCGACGTTGACGCTGGTAGTCTTCCGCGCGGCGGTGGCTCGAATGCGTGTATCGCTGCGAAACGTGGCCGTCACGCGCACGCGCGCGTTTGGACCTTGTCGCATGATCAATACCGGCGGCTGTGGGCCGGAGAAGCTGATTCCGCATTCGTCGGTGAGCACGCGGCAGGCAAAAAAAGGAATATGCGGATTGAGTTTGTCCCAATCGGCGCCACCGGCCTTGTTTGGGTTCCACCATTCGACGTCCAGGCCGCCGACATCGCCCAAGGGCTGGCCATCCGAGCCGCGGGTGAGCATCGGGTGGAACTTGCTGCGCTTCGGCACGATTGGTGGATGATCCTGGCCGAACACGGCCCGAAATAGCTTTGTCAGCTCAGGGTTGCCAGAGTTGGCGCTCGCGTCGCGCCACCCGCGCGGGTAGTCGGCCCCTTCGTTCAGCACCCAATCTCGATGGATGCGATGGTATTCGGGGTGGAGCTCCCAGGCTGGATTGCCTTTGATCACGTTTTGTAGCGGGATACTGTCTTGGGCCGCCGTCCAGGCCGGTTTGAGCTCAAAGCTGGCCTCGATTTCTGTGTAACTGCCGGTCGCAGTCACCTGATTGATGGCCATCGAGCTATCGAACTGCAACTCGAGGTGTTCGACTTCCGTCTTGGCCGGGTCGAAGAGCTGGCCGGGCGGTTGATGCTTGACGGTCCGCCGGGTACCGACACCGTTTTCGACGATTTGGATTTCGCGGCGGCTAACGCTCGGATATTTGATGCGCGCCTGGAAACCGTAGGGCTCGAGCAACGCTGCCAAGGCCTCGTTGAGGTACAGCCCGCGGCGGAGCTGATGGTTTTTCAGAATCGCGCGATCTTCGGGCAAAATGCCTTGCAGCACGTTGACCGTCGGATTCTTGATGTACTTTTCCTTCGCGTTGCACTCGCCGCATAGGTACCGGACCGCGTCGAGCAGACTCCAGTTTTCAGCGGCTTGCTCGTGAACGTAGAGATCCAGGTCGATCGCCGTGATCGCCGCCCCTTGAAACAAAATGGCGGCCGGGGTTGCGACGCTCCTGGGGTCGATGAAGACCGGATATTTCAGATCGGCGCCTTTGGAGTTGATCCGCTTATTGCCGACGATCGCCCCTTTGATTTCCGGATTGAAGACAACTTCGTGATCGAGATACGTCAGGGCGTTCGTGATCGGGTCGAACACACGTTGGAATCCCAACGGTGTGCCGAAGTGAACGTTTTCCACGCGGCTCAGAAGAATCAGCGCCTCATCGGCGCCGATCGTGGGCTCGACGACGGTGATCCGACCCCAGTGGATGCTTTGGCCCTTGCCGTCGACCAGGGCCTCGATCGTCATTTCACGGCCCGAAAGCTGGAGTTGCCCCTGATCGGTCCTGAACGTGAGTTTGCCGAGGGTGATGTTTTGCACGAACTGTTGCACCGTCGGGTCGCCCAGGTCGAAGGCCACGACAGCGTAATCCAGAAACTTCGTGCCGGCCGACAGATGGACCGAAAGGACGCGGAAAATGCGCGGAGAGAGCCCTTGGACTTTGGCAACAAACTGCAAAGCATCTCGCGACAGCTCGGGCATGGCGGTTGTTTACCCGTTATTGGGACCTTGTTCGACAACCGCTAGTTGGTGGAAGTAGAGCATACCATCGATCCACCAGCTTGGCTTGACACCATCGGGCTCGAGCGTGCCGACCAGGTCCGGCAATGGGCCAGCGTCGGGCGTCGGATCTTTTTCGAAACCCTCGAATGTGCAAAACGGATAGATGGCCGGCGCCCCCACGCCGTTGCGGCGCTGAATTTCCAAGAGGCCATGCTCACCCACGCGCGCGTCGAGGCCCCGGATATAGGCCGCCAGTTGCTCGGCGGTCTGAAAGTGACTGTGAATCTTGATGGGTATGACGATCGCCCTGCCCTTCGATCCCTGGCGGATTTCGCTTTCACCGATCACGCCCGAAAACAGCGTGCGCTTGACCATCAACCCAGGCCGAGCCGGGTTGGGCGACTGGTGCGTCCCTTCGATAAAGCGGTTGTTGAAGTAGATGGCCAAGGGGAGTGAATCCGTGTTTAACCAAGGGCGTTGTCGGATAGCAGTTCGAGCGAACGCGGCCGGCTGGTCGATCGACCGATTTGCCGGCCGGTTTCGTCGCGGACCGTGACATCGACTTGCCGTACCCGCTCACTGTCGGCTAGTTTCGAAATCGCGTCGGCGAGTTGGTCCAGGCGCTCGAGCACGCCGCGAAAACTCGATTGATCGCCTGGCGCCGGCCCGGCGGCGGGTGCCCGGAGTGGCTCCGCATTTTGCGGAGTGGCTTCACCAGCGTCGTCAGCCGGAACCATGGCCGGCAATTTCGGCGCGCTGGATGGGGGATTGGACCCGACGCCGCGGCGGCCCATACGGCGACCGTGCCGGAAAGGCATGCGTACGGCGGCAGGCTCGCCGGCCTCTTCCGTCGGCTCCGCCTTGGGTGGCTGCGGAGGCTGTTGCCGTTCGATGTTGCTCAGGATGCCACGCTTGAACTGGTTGAGGGCTTCGAATTGTTTGGCCTCATCCTCGGTCATCATGGCCCGCGTACGATCGCGTTTCTCTTCGCGAATCTCGCCCATTGGATCCATGAAATAGCCGGCAACGCCGTGCTTGAGCATCATTTGATCGTTGAACTTAAAATTCTCTTCCCGGCTCCATTCGTGAGAATCCAAGATCAGGTTTTGGAACTCCGTGCCGTATTTGAGCAGCATGTCGCGCAACTGGTCGGGGCTCTGGTTCGAGCTTTCGATGACGTTGGCGATGTTCAAGAACTTTTGCCCGATGTCGGTTTTGCCGAGCTGCATGCCGGTCTTCTCGACCAGCTTTTGCAACAGGCCTTGCTGGGCCCGCTGGACGTTTTCAACCTGCATCCGAGCGTCTAAGCCCTCTTGGGCCTGGACGTCCGCAAAATACTGTTCGGTGGGCGTCTTCAATTGCCCTTTGACCGCCTCGTCGAAGCGATCGCGGGCGGCCTGGCCGACTTTGACGCGCTTGCTGGCCGCTTTGGCACGATCGACCAGTTCGTGCTTATCTTGCGACAACATTTCTTCCGTCGTCGCTTCGGTGCCCGCTTCGCCGCGGATCGAGCCCATGTGGGCCTCGCCCCAGATATAGCTCAGGTCGCGCACCTGCTGTTTGGGATGGCGCTGGCCAAACAAGAACGATTGCATCAGGTCGCCAAACTCATCGTCGCCCTTAGCCGCGGCGATTTTGTCCCAGATGCTTTGCTTGTTCCACTCGTTGATGTCCTTGAATTTCGGTTCCTGCAGGCCCTTGGCTTGCAGCTCGGCAAACGCTTTATCCAGGTCCTCGAACATATGGATACCGCCGGTGCGACTTTTGCGACCGGTCGGATCGGGGATGTTGCCACCATAGGCCGAGAAGAAGCCCACCGCTTCGGCATAGCTGGCGTGCTGATTGCGCATCAGGTAGTTGACGCCGACCAACTCGTGCATCGCCATCTGCTGTTGCGTGGTGGTGCGCGATTCGGCGTTGCCGCTCATGAAACCGCCGATGATTTCGCGCGCGTCGGCCTTTCCACCCTTATCCAAATAGGTTTTCATGATGTCCATCACACCGCCGCCGATTTCTTGCGAGTCTTCGGCGGGGATCGCCTGCTGGCCTTTGATCAGGGCCATGGCGCCAATCGCATCGAGCAACACCTGTTTGGGCACGTTGCCGCCGCCGGCGCTCGCCATGTGAGCTGCCAGACCGTAAGTGTCGGCCGGGTTGCCGCCGGCGGCTTGGACCCAATTGCCGCGTGCTTTATCCAGCTCGGGGCTCGAGCGAAGATCCTCCGGCATCGAATACTGCATACGCATGAATTCGGGCCGGGTGGCGCGGAGCGAGTCGTCGGCGCTCGATCGCACTTCTTTGAGCCGTTCGTATTCGGCCACGAGCTGCTTGACGGCCAGATACACGCCGGCGGTTCCGGTGACCATCTTGGTCATCGCCAGCGGGTAGCCCTTTAAAATGTTCAGACCGGCGCTCCAAGCCGCGGTCGCGTCGTCGCCCGACCGCTTACCTGCCTTACCGCCCTTGTCGAACTCGACGTTGACGCCTTCAATCGCTTTGGAGACAGCCATGAACGCCGCAATGGCTTGCGTGTTCTTGGCGTCGACGGCAAAAGTAACGGTTTGGACCATGACCTACAGACTCAAAAAGTGCAAATCAAAGTACGTCAGTTGATGATTGGGCAACAGCCCTTTGCTCCACATCAGGTACGTCAGGTACCGTGGATTCCGGCTAGTTCCATATTTTTTTTTTCTTCCTCCACGTCGGCCACAAGCTTCAACTCGATCGTCGCCCCGCAGACGCGACCGCCGCTCTTGTCGCCGATCAGCTCCAATGCCGAAATGATGGGCGCGGCCAAGCGATAATTTAGTTCGAGCGCCCGGCAGACGAATTCCCACTGCGTGTTAAAACGCAGCTTCGTAGGGTCGGAATCAAGCACCTGGCGGAAGATCTCCATCGCTTGTTCGCAAAACTCGGCGAATTCGCGCTTCGGCGTGCGAATCCCTTCGCCCGTCGCATCTTGACCCCATTTGTGCGGCAGGTGTCGCGCGATCGGAATGTCCCAATGATTGCCGTCCTCGAGCAACACAGCGATAACTTCACCGTGGGGCCTGGCCCGCAATAGGTTTGCTGGCACCAGCGGGCTTGCCAGATCCAAGCCAATCCAAAACTTGCCGTCGGGCGAAAGGATCCATCGCTGGCGATCGGGCAGATACCCCATGGCCGGCGGGTTATTGGGGTCGATCCAACAGCCGAGCATCCCGGCGCCCGGATCGTCGGCCGTGCCGCCGGGCCCAGACGCACAAGCCGTCCAGGCCATTTTGCTTTCGCCGGCATCAATGCCGGCGATGCCAAGCGATTCGGTAATGCCACCGGTTTGCGGGTGAGAACCGGGGGCAAAGATCATGTATGCGGCCATCGGTAGGAATTTTCCTTTCCTGAACTAACCCCTAGCCCACAATCCCTACGCGATGTACGCGTCGCCGATGTTTTCGCTGCCGTCGTCTTTGCTGGGCAGGATCAGCCCCAGCTTGGGCATATCGAAGGAACGCCAAAAACCCGTTTGAATTCCGCCGTCGTAATCGTTCGAGACGTTGATCACGATCAAATCGTCGTCGCTCCAATTCTCAGAGCCCGAGAACAGGGCCACGAAAGGACCCAGGCCGCCGGCGTTGTAGAGCTGGATCATCGGCACGAGCGAAAACTCATCAATGTAAAGCGTCTTGGCGTTTTCCAGCGCGGTTGTCAGGCGCAGTCTTAGGCTTACGCTGTCGCCGGGTAACGGCTCGGGGAGCCGGAAGGCGGCGCCCTGGTCGGCGAAACTTGTGCCGAGCGTCGTTAGATCGATCGCCAGCGAGTTGGGGTTTCCGCTTTCGTCCTCGATCACCGCGCTTCCGTCCCATAACTCGACCTGCAATACGCCCGTCGACGGCGTCGCGCTCATTGCCACCCATAAATTGACCGCGTAGGGAGTTTTGGATTTGAGTGACGTCAGCTCTTGAGAAAGCGTCGTGAGGTTTGAGCCGTTGCCGACAATTCGCAGGCTCTTGGCGCCCTTGTAGATCGTGCTCGACTCGCTCAGCACTTGTGCCCCGGCAACGCCGACGTCGATTGTCCAATCGTCGGGCACGTTCGGCGTCGTGAACGTTTCGAAATCGCCATTGCTCAGCAGATTCGAGCTACCATCGGCCGCCGAGCTGTTAAACGAAGTGTTGGTGCCCGAGCCCAGCGGCCAGTTTTGCGAAAAATAGCCGTCGGCGGAGGCCGTGCCGGTCACCGTGGCCCGCTCCGTGCCGGCCGTGGCGGGTCCGCTTCCCGAGAACGTCAAATCGAGCGCTTCGTCATAGACGTATTCGAGCTGCTTGCCGCTGCCATCGAGCAGCGAGAGCACTAGCGCTCCGTTGCCGGCATTGCCACCGTGGGCCGTCGCGCTAATGCTGATCGTGTTGGCGTTGACGAACTTGCCATCGGCCAGCATTTCACGGATCAGCTCGGCGATCGCGGTGCGGGGCTGCTTGTTGGCCAGCCGATGCACGTCGTTCGTCATTTCAGCCACGAGCGATTGGAGCGAACTGGCGATCCAGCTCGGCGGACCCGAGAGGCTGTCGATCCAGTTGGCAAGCTGATCGCTGGCATCACTGATCGTCGCACGAATGTTCGGCTGTTCGCCGTCGAATTGCTGGACGTAGCTTTTCCAGCGTGTGGGCAGATCGGTGGCAATGTAATCGGTGCCTGCCGCGCCACGGAATTCGTTAACGAGCAGGAACAGGTAATAGCCCTTGCCGAACCGCGTGAAAAACGTCGTGTAATTCATGCCGCTTTCTCCGACGACGGTCGCCCCGACTCCGCCAGGTCGACCAGCCAATACGAACAGGATGAGGCGCGGATTCATCAGTAGGGGCTAGGGCTTGTGGTTTGGTTGTGGAACAAACCGCCCCGGCGGAACGGTTAGACGTCCGCCGGAGCGTCTTCGCTTGACCGGTCCCTACTTGATCTCTTGGTTCGCCAGTATCGACAGACCGCCCGTGGCGCGGATGATGATGTCGGTCGTGACGTCGTCGATGTTGTTGACCGCGATATCGTCGGTCGTGTTGTCGCCCGTGCTGGCCGTGATCAGCATGTGTTCGGCCACGTTCGCGGCGATCCGGCCGCCGCCATGCACGCCTTTCCACAGGAAGACATTGAACGAGCCGCTGCCGCCGCCGCCGGCAAAGGCATGGCCCCAGGGCGTACCCAAGAACGAAGAGTGACCCGCCGGATGGAGCGTGCGAATAGTGATTTCCGGCACGATCGAATTGATCGAGCAGTTGACCGGAAACACACCGCCGTCGGCACGCGGCGCTTTGACCGTGAAGCCCGCTTTGATTTCGACGCGCTGGATACCTTCGACCTGCGTGGTGGAGCTGCCGTAGGTGCCCACGCGCACCGGGCCCAGGTACCAGATGCCATTGAAGTTGGGCGAGCTGGTGAGCGCCGACGTCGCGCTCCAGCTCACCGGCGACGTCAGGCCGTCAGGACTCATCAGCACATACGAGAGGGAGGCCTTAGCCCCTTCTTCGTCGTCTTGCTGGGCGACGAGCCCATCGAGAAAAAGGAACCCCTTGCCGTTGGTGCCGACAAGATGCGAGCCGATACCCGCACCCACGTAACTACCGCCGTCAACGCGCTTCTGCATCTGAAACAACGCGGCCGGCGTGGGGCTGCCGGCATTCACGTTGACCGCGTAGCCGCTTTGCATGCCGATCGAGGCGCCGCCAGCAAACAGACCGAGCATATCGCGACTGCCGAAGGTGATCATTGGATCGGCGCAGCAATTGACGATCGCCGACGGATGCAGCGAGCCGCCTGGAATTACTGACGACTTTTTGCTCGCGCTCTTGAGATCGAAGTTCGAAACGTCGCGGATGAGTATGTCGCCGATTTTCACCGGGTAAATCGAGTAACGATCGAACCCCATGTTGATACCTCCGAAGTTAGACGCTAACCCCTGTTGCCGGTGTAAAACCGGCGCATGGGCCCGTGATAGTTGTTAATTCGATCTACCAGTGTGTCGCGAAACTTGTTGCCGATTTCTTGATCTTCCTCGTTGGTGGTGGCCGTGATTTCGCGATCGATCTGGTCGATTTGGATGCCGTATTTCTTGCCGCGGTAAAACGGGTGGCCGTGCTTCATCACCAGCCGGCCTTGCAACGTGCCTCCCGATCCCTCACCACCAAATGCCCCAGAGAACTTGACCGTGTAGTTTTCGATCAGCGATCGGCTGTCGGAGCCGCTGCGGACCAGGTCCAGCGATCCCGGTTTCCGCCAATACCTCTCCTTTTTGTGCTCCGTTGAATACTTCCGCGGCTGATACCCGTATTTCGAGCGAGCGCCCAAGCGAAAGTGCAACGGGATGCGCTTGCGGTGATGCTCTTCGAGCGTTTCTCGCATCGCGACGCGCGAATGCTGGTTCCACAGTCTCCCACCGCGGATCAGGCCATAGAGCCCGTCCGAAATGCGGACACTGACCACCAGTTCTGGAAAAACGCGAGGCATGGAGTAGGAATTGGGGGTTAGGGGTTGGATCGTTGGTTCATTATTCGCGCTCAGGCCAGTGCCAACTGCCGAGTGCTTTGCCAGTCTTACCCTTTGAACGAAGTTATGAATGTGACCCCGTAGAACAACTCGCCTTGGTTTTCTTGCGGATCGCCCTGTGCTGGGCCGTCGACCAGCTTCCAGCCCACCAGGTTGACATGCGTAATGCCTTCCTCGGTCATGACGCCTTCGCCGGCCAGCTTGTCATGCCCCGATCGCTCTTCCATTTCGTCGAGGATCTTGCCAACCTGTTCCTCGAAGGCCAGTAGTTCCAAATTCTTGTCACCTTCGGCCGCTGGATCTGGCAAGAATTCGAAAGACACAATCAGATCGCCATCGCCACCACCCCAGGCCGATCCCAGCTTGTGACGCTCGCGATCGTTATGGTTGATCGTGCAGCGTGGCATTGGGTGCTGCCGCACCTTTTTCGGGTAGCCATGTTCGATCACTGGATCGCCATGCTCGTCGAGCTTGTCGATCATCCGGTCATCGGAAAACGGCGAATGGATACTCGCCATGGCCTCAGTCGAGTCATCGGCACCAACCACCACACGAAATGTCGGACTAGCAGCGACTAGATCCATCGCCAGCAGCCGCGGCCGGGATAAGTTGGTTGTGGCTGTGGGGCTCATGACCTAACCTTTTTTAACCGGCCGGTTACTGCGCACGTTCAGCGAGTGTTGCGTGTAGCGCGGCACGTTGCTGGTCACCAGCCAGCCTTGATACACCTGATCCTTGCCGGTGCGACGCTGGGTGGTGTAAAGCTCGCCCTGGATGCGCCACAGGTCTTCTTTGGCAGTCACCGTCAGTGCAACCGGCACTTCGATATGACCGCTACGCCGTTCTTTATCGCCCGAGTCGTTCTGGGTAATCGCGCCGTCGCCGACCATTTCGTTCGTACCGAGCTCGTTGTCGAGCGCCACCAGCGCCTGCACTTCCACCCCCGCATCCAAATTCCCCAGCGGGTAATGGATGATGGTTTCTTCGAGCACGGCGCCCAGCGTCGGCTGGCCGACCGATTCGAAAAGTTTGGAAGCGAGTGACATGGCACAAGTTGCCGTTGGCAGTGGCTTACGGAGTGGGATCGAAGATGCAGCGGAATTCCAAATTGGCGTCAGGATCGCCCGGCACCACGACATAGATCTTCTGGACGTCGGTAGTGAGCGGGCACGCGGTCGGAGAATCGGGCGTCCATTCGACTTGCACTCCCGCCGCCAGTTCGATCGTGTCGTCGGGATCGTCCGCATCGTTGGTTTTGATCGTGACAGCAACGTCCGATTTCAGCGACAGGGCTTTAATGTTGGCCACTGACGGCACGGCCCAATTGACCAAAGTGGTGTTGTCGCCATTGGCAACGTCGGACAGGTTTGCCTGCGCGCCGCCTTGGTAGGTGTTCGTCGTCGTGATCGGGTCCTCGGTACCCGAGCTCACGCTGACGGTGTGTTTTTGAGAAAAGCTCATGATTGGTCGTCAGGGGTATAGAGAATGGGATCAGGAGCGACACAAGAAGGAAAACCAGCCGCCGGCAGTGCGACCCGCCGGCGACGGTCATGGATTGCAAATCGCTGGCAGATCAGGACGGTGCGGCGCTGACGCCCGTAATGTGATAACCCAGCTTCTCGTACATGATCTTTTCGCCGGTCTGATGGCGCGCACGCATGATGCGACGCCGCTTGACCATGTCCATGTACTCTTCGATGATCCCGTTGATGTCTCCGCCATCCTCGGCCCAATGGAACGTCCGAGCCAACGTCATCGCACGGATATCGCGCGATTTGCGGACCGAGCAAACCACGACGATGTCGTCGTTCCAAATTTCCTCGAGGCTGGGGTCCTGGCCTTCATGCGCGACGTTCTGGACCGTGTTGGCGACTTCGACGTTCTCGACGTCGAACACGTCGGCCAACACCTTCTTCGTAACTCCCTTGGTCTTGGGATCGTCGCCGCCCCAAAACTTGATCCGATCGATCAGCGACTTGCTTTCGCGGGCATCGCGGAAGGCGCGGCGCGTCATGATCACGGTATTGGGCCACACTCCGGAAACATCGCGGCTGGCCTCGCAAGCCGCTTTGACGTCCTGGATGGGCTCCGAATTGTCGAAATCCTTCCAAGTTGTCGAGCAAGGAGCGCTTTTGCCGCTGCCAGTGTCGAAAATGCTGGTGTCCAAAAACCGGTCCGCGACTCGCTGCTCGTACCCCAGCAACAAACCGTTGAAGACGCGGCCGGCGCTGACTTCGTCCAAGTCGAACCAGTTCCGGTACATCTTCTTTTCTTTGTTGTCGATCGGCTCTTCGAGACCATGCTCCTCGGTGTCGAAGTTGTCCTTGTCGAACTTCCAGTTCGAGCGGTTGTAATCGCCACTCTCACGGCGCCGCGTTTCGCGCTTCTGCAACATGCTGGCCAGCGGCAGGCGCCCGAACTGGCCAAACGCTTCGGCCACGTCCATGATGGGGCAGACGCGAGCGCCGATCAGCCCGGCGGCGTTCATCTCGTAATCCCACTCCATAAAACCGGCCGCCAGGTCGGGCCGCAGGGTGGCGAGATTTTCGGATGGATGTCCCATACACTGTTGTCCTTTCAAAAAAGAGGGGCCGTGCGCTCATCGCGCGGTGCGGGTGAACGCACGGCCCCTTGTGGCAAAGTTTTATTAGTTAGAGAATCTTGTTCAGGAACTCACTCAGAAAGCAGGCCGATTAAGGAGCCGCTTTCAGGTGCTGCACGTTGAGCACATCCATTCGGCAACTGTTGCCGACGTTCGCCGCGCTCCACGTCGCGGTGGCAGTAATGTCGCTGTCGGCGGTCGTGTCGAGCGCCGTTTCGGCCAACAGGTACGGATTGGTGTTCTGAGTGCCAGGCGCACCTTCGAACGTTTGGCCGGCGGCGACGATCTTGCCGCTGGCGCCGATCTCCCGCACGACGATATCGGACGTGATCTGGAATAGTGCGCCATCAGCCACGTCCAACGCTGCAATGGCCGCGACGGTGACCGAACCGATCTTCAACTTAACCGCCAACGTGGCGCTGGTATTCGTGGCCGGCGCAATGCCACCCATCACGACGCGAATCACGTCGCCGACGGCCAGGTCGTTCGCGTCGATATCGTAGTGATTGTCGAACGCGGTTTCGACGGCCGTATTGGTCACCGCCGCACTGGCATCGGTCGCCGCCACGATGTACTTATTCGTGTTGGTCGCGGGACTCTCGGCATCGAGGTTCATGACCTCGATAATGTCGCCGGCCGCGGCGTTGACACCGCTGAAATAAACCCCTTCCAGATTGTTGTTGTCGGTGTCGTCGACTTTTCCGAGGGCGGCGCCGTAGACAGAGGCGCCAGCCACAATCGTACCGGCCGCGATCATCTTGCGAGTGCCTTCGGCCGTACGCAGACGAACGGGGCAATTGGGAAACGTGCCGTCAGCACGCGCGATAACCGGGCGCTCAGCAACACCGATCGAAAACTCCGTGGCGCCAGCCACGGCGACTTTGCCAGTGCTGGCGAGCTTAACGCGCGCGTACTGGGGAATTGCTTCACTCGCCGGAAATGTTTTTACCGAGCCCTCAATCATTTCAGCCATCATGGGTCGTATATCCTCATATTCGAGGTCAGTGATTTAAAAAAGAAATTCAAACAGCTCCTCGCGAGTCGTCAGCTCGCCGCCGGCACGCCATGTCAGGCGCTCTTACGCTTAAACCGATCGCTGGCGGCCGCATCGCCGGCCAGGTGAGAGTTTCGTTCGTTGTATTCGACGACGTAAGCGGCGTGCGCATCCGGGTGCTTGAGCGCCACTTCGCGCACGGCATCCTTCTTGCTCATCCCACCAGTCATCTGCTCCTTGACGAGCCTGTTGAAAACTTCCGTGGCGGTACCGCCACCGCCAGCTTCCTCTTCGGCGCCCTGGATGCCGGCACCGACGGGGCGGGTCGCACCTGGACGCTGCGGAGCGCTTTTCGCCTCTTCCTTGGCCTTGGCGGCGGCCTCGTTGGCAGCAGCCGTTTCCTTGCGGGCCGCCTCCAAGCGGTTGTTTTGCTCGATCGCCCACGCAGTCTGGGCCGCTTCCTTCGTGGCCTTGCCGCGCAGTTGTTTCATCAGAAAATCGTTGTCGGCGCCGGGGCAAGCCGCTTCCAACTCTTCGAGCGTGGCAGCTTTCGGGGCGTCATTGGCCGCGGGAGCGCTGGTGGACATAGAAGACTCCTTCTCGAGTGAATTCGCCTCGGAACGCTCCGACGCGTTGGGTTGTGATGCGGTTTCCAACGCGGAAACCGCCGATGGTTCGTCGTGAATCGCCTCACTGGCTGCGGCACCCGTAATCGGATCACCGCCAACATGGGTCGCAATCTCGGCTCCGGTCGCTGCCGCCGCGCGGGGCGGTTTGGCCTTGGCCGCCATAGCAATCGTATCATCGAGTGATTGGACGCCATCCAAGATGCCCATTTCGACGCTCTTACTCGCCACGAACGCCCGACCGTCGGCCCATTCGCGCGCCTTGGTCTGGCTCACTCTGCGGCCGGTGGCCACCGCGCGCACGAAATGGTCGTTGAGATCGTTGACTTCGCCCTGCCACTCGGCTAATTGCTCGGTCGTAATGGCCGTCCCCTCGAGACCGGCACCTTTGAACTCGCCGGCCTTGATGACATGCGTTTGCACGCCAGCTTTTTCGTAGGCCTTACTCCAATCGTCGATCACCATGTATGTGCCGATGCAAGGTGTCAGGCTGGTAGCGTTGGAAAAGATCCGGGTGCATTGACTGGCAACCCAGAACGCGGCGGAGCAACACAAGTCCTCGACGTAACCGTAGACAGGCTTTTGCTTGGCCGCGGCGGCAACGTCGTCGGCCAGGTCCTTTGTGCCGCTGACGGTCCCACCCGGGGAATCGAAGACGAGCACGATTGCTTTGACGAACGGATCGTCTTGGGCCGACCGCACTTTGCGGCGTGTGTCCACGGTGGACGCGCCGCCGCCCATGCTGGAAGCGAATTTCATCATCGGCCCGCGGATCGTGATGATCGCCACCCCTTCGGGAGTCACCTGATATATGCCACGGCCGCTGGAGTCGGCATTGGCCCGCGCTTCGGCCTCATGCGCCATGTGAGCACCGAGGTCCATTGAGGCGGCACGGCCGCACAAGTCGCGAAAAGTAGTTTCACGCATTGCCCAAATACCGAAGTATTCGTGCAGATGGGCAAATTCACGGGCGCTACTGGGCAAGTGGATGCCAACTTCGCGAGAGGCGAGAATCATCGTCACTTCTCCATGACCATTTGCGTTTGAAGCGGTGTAATGTTCGTGGGAATCTGCTCGTTCAGCACTTGCTCCCAAGTGAGCGGATGCGCCGGGTACTTCGCATTGAATTTGTCGGCGGCTCTTTGGGCCCGATAGATGGCGCGCATGCGATCTTCGATGCGCTCTTTGTCGATGTCGTCGATTTCCAGGCCACGGGCGGCCAGGATGCGCCGAGTGCTGTTCAGGCCGTGCTCTTTTTGCGTCACATCCGACATCGCATCCTTGAACGGCTCGATATACGGCCAGCTCGGCAGATGCCACTTATGTCCAAAGGCGTTAATTTTGCCACTGGTATGCAGCTTATTGAGCGTCGGGTCTTCGCTCAGCCATTGCCGGACCTTGAACCGATAGACCGGCCGGTGAAATCGACGGACCATCATCCGTTGATTGGCCCGAAAACCCATGCGGGCCTGCTCGATCGCACCGCGCCAGCCGCTGAAATTTGTTTCGCTCGCATCCATCAGCCCCATCACCAGCGGCAGGCCGAGATTCAGGCCGATCAACGTTATGATCAGCTTCATGTGCGAAATAAAATCGGTGCTTGCGACCTGGGGTGTGAACCCCGTCAATTCCTCGCCAGGCTCGCCGATGACATCCATGCCGGGGCCAATGTTCTCAAGCTCGCGTACCGAGCCATCTTCGTCCGTTTCCTCGGTAACTTTGCCGGTCGGCTTGGGATCAGCCCCACCGGCAAAACCGAGTTGCCGCTTGCGAAAGACGCACCAGCAGGCGGCGACCTGTTGCTGCACCAGCTTGGCAAAGCCGATGTCTTCAAACATGCCAGCGAACTCGAACATCGGCGCGAACGCCGTCACACCGCGGGTTTGGCTGACCCGCTTGGGGTTGTAAATGTGACACACGGCCCGATCGCCGTTGGCATCGCGCGCTTTAAACTTGTCGACGTCCCCCACGGCCATTAGCGATGAGAGCGGCGAAATATCGTTTTTGGTGAACCAGTATTCCAGCCGCTTCCGATTGCCGTCGAGCAGGATTCCATTGATCAGATTGTCGCGGGTGCTGTTGCTCGGCCGGCGGCAGCGGTGGGCTTCGACCATCTCGAGCGCGCCGGTCTGGTTGGGCACGACAAAATGGTCGCCATCGACCAACGAAGCTCGGAAAACCTTGTTTTCCTGCTCGGGAAAGTCCATTTCTCCAGCGAGATCGACGGAGTCCGGCTCGTCTGCGTATTCGTTCCACCGGGCACGCAAGTCGCGGTCCACACCGCGGTCGCGCGTCGTGGGGTCGCAGGTGAAACCGCCTTGCATCGTGTTATCGGTCGCTCGATCGACCATCTGACCGATCAGCACGTCGTTGCGGTCCATATCGCGGGCCCGCTCCATCAATTTCAGATGGTCGCCCACAATCCGATAATGAAAATCGGCGTTTCGCCCGGAGCGTGTCACTCCCTGGCGAGTGCGGACAAAACGACTGTCCTTGGCGCCAGTATAGTCAGCGCGCATCCGCTCGTAGTTGTCTTGCAAAGACGGTTCGGGTTTGCGGGATCGCTTAACCATGCGAGTGCGATTAATCTCTGAAATCTCGAAAATTCGAATAGCGAACGCTCGATGCAGATTTGCTGCGGATGTAATTTTCCGCGTTGCTTTTGCTTTGAGCGATGTTTGTCAGGTTCACGCCGAACGCCGTTTCAAACCGGGCCCCTTGCCGAGTCCTTTCTGGTATCAGCATTTCCAACTGCGTGCAGGCCGTGACAAACGCCTTCGCTTTGGCAACGTCTCCGTCGGCAAAGTAACTGGAGTTGTCCAGGTAAGCCTGCTGCGCAGTCTCGAGGGCGGCGGACAAGTCGGCCATGTGCCCAATCGTGGCCGAGGAGCGCCGAAAGCGCCTAGCTATTCCGATTGCAGGATGAGGCGGAAGGGTCGGAAGACCAATTCAGGCGTTCAATTGTCGGCCTGTTTCATCCGTTGAGCGTCTGTTGCACAGGCCGAAGCCAGGTGGCCGTACCGCATCGGACCGCCAGCGGTGATCTTCGCGGCGATGCGATCGTGTTCTAGCTTCGCTCTTACCTCATCGACCTGGTCAGGCGGGATGCGAACGACATGCCTGATGCCATCGCGATATTGATAAACGCAGAGAAAACCGTCGTGGTCTACGAAGGCATCAACC
>Ga0163150_10004423_pt1 | contig 18821 bp, 12 predicted proteins | sample OliLakLV19P2IB_FD_148628 | JGI IMG/M metagenome (GOLD analysis project Ga0163150, IMG submission 148628) | Freshwater microbial mat bacterial communities from Lake Vanda, McMurdo Dry Valleys, Antarctica - Oligotrophic Lake LV.19.P2.IB | ecosystem: Environmental > Aquatic > Freshwater > Lake >...
CTTTGGACATCGGAGCCATCCCTTGTAAATCCATCCGCCAAACTCATTGCACCATCCAAACCATAGCAATTTTTTGGGTAAGCATTTCCGATCAGAAAGCGAACCTTGGTTTTTGCAATCACTCAGTCGAGTGTTTTCCTTGTATTTCACGGCTAAAATCGATTGCGGATCACGAAAACCACCCACAGTTTCTGCGGAAGAGCGAAACAAGAAGACGTTCAACAACTTCCAATATCATTTAGCGATTTTAATTTTAATCGGAATGCGTTGGACAGTGGACTAGCTATGTTATAGCCGCGACGACGAATTGCAAGTTCGTATTAATCGCGCCAATCAAGTCCTTCGGGCAACCGATTCAAGTTGCGGCATCCGTCTTCGGTGACGACCACCATATCTTCGACGCGAACGCCACCGACTGCTCGGCAATAAAGTCCGGGCTCGATCGTGACGACATCGCCAACGAGGAGCTCGACACCGCCGCTGGCAAGTAGCGGAGGTTCGTGGACTTCTAATCCTACTCCGTGGCCAGTGCCGTGAGTCATGGCCGTGTAATCGTCGTTGTCGTCGGTACTCGGCAGTCCCATCGAAAATCCGTGGCTGCGAATTGTTTCTGCGGTAATTAAATCAACGGCATGCCCAGTGACGCCAGGCTTGACGGTGGCAGTCGCGGCCCCCTTGGCAGCTACGACTGCGGCGTGCATTTTTTGTATGCGTTCCGAAATCTTCCCGTTGACCACAGTGCGTGTACAGTCGCCATTGTAAAGCGTCGACTTATCGCGTGGAAAAATATCGATAATGATCGGCTGTTCTGTAACGAGCGGGCCATGACCATGTTCGTGGCAGTCAGCGCCCATGGGACCGCACGCGACGATCGAGCCAGGATTCGAATAGGCTTGTTCAATCAACCACTGATCGATCTTTGCCCGCAACGATTCGCTCGAAAGCAATTCACCATTCAAGGTTAACTGTCCGAGACGATCGGGGACAGCATTGGCAACTGTCTCACAGGCTCGTTTCATGACAAGCTCGGTAATGTTTTGGGCTTTCTCGATGAATTCCAACTCCTGATCGTCTTTCTGACGTCGCTCGATCACTCCCCATTCGGTATCGCAAATAATTTCGATTCCAGCACGACGTATGAACTCTGCGAAGATCAACGGCAGACTACGATCAGCGACCACCGAATTGACACCGTTTCGCAATAAGCATTCAGCGGTTGCTTGCGCTGTGGCCGTTTCTCGATCACCCGAAAGTCCAGTGGCAGGTTCAAAATCTTTGGGACAAGCAAAAGCATCGGCCCGAGCTTTGGCTTTCGCTCGCTCGATTTCGATGTCTCGAAGAATGAGTGTCGATGTAACAGTGCCCGCATCGCCACCAATTTCAATGATCGAGACAGGGTCGCCGACGAGAAATCGAATCCGTCGGTAGAGAGCGGCGTTGAGCGAGGGGATACCAGCCATGATTCTGGCTTGCCAAGGACTGAGCGTCATACTATTTCCTCTTTGTTCATGGGGCTAATTTTATAGCATTGACCGGATTGAAAATAAAATATTCTAAAGAACATGCCCAGCTAATGATTGGCGTAAATTGGCCCGTTATAGGTGAATAATTCAGCGCAACCAAAAACGCACCGTTTCATCGATCTCGGGTTCATAGATCGTTTCATGAGCGAGCAATTCGTCGGCGAGTGCCGCGACGGCGTTCCAGACGTAATCTCGATGAAAGAGTTGATAGATTTTAACCGTCAATGCTTCAAGGAGTCGCACGCGTTTTTCCTCGTCTGAAACCCGCAATCCCGCTAAATCCCAAGCAATTCCCCAGTCTTCGGACCATTCTGCGACACTGCCTGGGTGAAATGGTTCCTGGCGATAGACCATTTCTGCGGCAAGTCCGGCTAAAGCGACGAGGCATTCCGATTCAAAAGAAGGACGACGATCCCAACGCACCTGGACAATCCCGTGAAGCGGCCTATCCGACCGATCCGGACTAATCGACGCAACCTCTACATTACCTCCTACCATCATAGCCATCACGCAATGACCAGCTTCATGATAGGCTGTTAGCAACTCGGGCATTGACGACATGGATAGGGGGCAAGCACAATAAGAGGATTGTAAAAATATGCCTTTGAGCGTCTGCGGTCGATTCTATGTCTAAAGCTAAAGTTCGCACAACCGTATCCGTCGCTGTCGAAGAGTTCGACGTCGTCCGGCATGAAGTCGCACCGATCGAAGAAGTGATCATTGAGCGCCCGGTTTTCAAGTCTGATCTTGGAACGTGGTGGGAGGGACTATGCGCTGTCGTTTTACTAGTCGCATTTGCTAACGTCGTTCGCTCTGGCACCGTTTTTTGGTCGCGACTCGACATCGTCTTCACTTGGATCTTAGTTCTTTTAGGAATCAGCGTCGCAGCGATCTCAGGCCGATATGCAGGGGACCAGACTCGGTTCAAAAAAGTGTTAGGAGTCTCGCTTGTCGTCTTGGGCCTCGGATTTGCGATTGTAGCGATCGCCTGGGGACCTCTTCCGAATTCTAGTCATTGGACCAGTGCCGCGATAGGACTAACAATCTCTGGTTGGTCCGTGCGACGTCTATTGGGCGAGAGCATTGTCCGATCTTTATCGTTGGGCTTGGCAGCCGCCTTGCCCTTAGGATTTCTGAATGGCGGATATTTGTTTCGCGTTTGGGGTACTCAAATTAAAACGATTGTTGATCAAGCGGTTTTTTGGTACGCCGGAATCATGGCCGATCTGAATAGCGTCACCAATGCCCCGATCGACGGTGGACTGAAGTTTGCATCAGGAGACCTTCTCACGGCTGCCTCTTTTGAAAACATGTGCGGTGTTCTTGTCGCGTTGGGCGCCAGCCTCGGGCTTTCGATTATTGCCAGGCATTCGTTATTGGTAGGGACGGTGGCATTAGGCATGGCCTTCTTTTGGTGGCTCGTTTTCCGAGCCGGTTATTGCGTAAGCATCGGTGCGAACGGTCAGCTCAATGGTCCGTATGCAGAGTTAGCCATGCCGTCGTACGCTTTGATTGGAATGCTAATGATTATCGCCGCAACGAATATTTGTATCGGTTTGATTTTTGCTCCGATTCCAATCAGTCAAGAAGAGTACGAAGTTTCATCCTTAACGCAACTATACAACGCTTGCGTAAGCTTCCCCCAATTAGGGCCGTCTCACTTTAGTATGGTCGTGGATGAAATCGACGATGTCACGAAGCATGTGCCGCATGATCGAGCATAGTCGTCAGGAGAAATGCGTCGTCCAGCACCGAAAATCATCGCCAGACAGTCAACACCGATAGTAATAGCATATTGAATTCAAAATGAATAACGTAAGCGTCCAAGCCCATCTAAAATCGCTCGCCGTGAGTGTTTTTTCGTTGATTCGTTCGCCAGAAACATTTCCGGGGCTTTTGCTCGAATCATTTACGGATTGGAGTCGAAATCGAAAATGGATATTGATTTGGTCGACAATGCCGGCTTTGATTGCGATTTTAGGATTTATGCTCGCGGGCCTCTTCCTTTCGTTTCGCAGTTCCAGCAGCATTGTCCAATCGGCATTGAGTGTCGTCGATAAGAAAATCCCGAGAGACGACTTAGAGTCATTGGCGTTCGACGAACATTACATACGCAATCGAATTAAAGTCAGGCCAGATCCGACTATCTACATCGAGTCATCCAGTAGCGAGGAGCCGGCGTTCAAGAAGACTGAACTGGTAGCGAATGACGAGTTTGTTAATTCCGCAAAGTTTCGCGAGAGCGAAGTTTTACTGCACCGCGCCACCAACACGAGTTCGGATAGCATTCAAGCTAAATATCGACTTGCGCTGCTGACTTCGCTCGACTCGAAGCGTCCCGACCGCCAAAAAGAAGCCGATGCGCTCATGGAGTCGCTAGCAGAAAACGCAATGGAAGAATTTCCCCCAGCCCACGCATGGTTGGCGGTTTCCCTTTACGGATTGCCCAAGCAACTGGATCCCGTCGAGATTATTCAACTCGATAACTATTTAAGAATCGCGTCGAAATGGAAGCTGATTGAGCCGAGCTTACTGTCGCTCTATAGCTCGATCTGCCTCCAATCCGGCCAGCCTAAAAAAGCACTGAGCATGGCGAAACTGGCTGCCGAGTTTCGTCCTGAATTGAATTTGGCTTACGCACAGATTTGTAAAATGCTAGGCCCCGAGCATGATCGCGAATTACAGAAAGCGGCCAAGGCGGCAGAAGTCGCTTTTAATTCCAAGCTTGGAACGCCGCTCGAAACCGACAATGATCGAATCGGATTGGCTCAAGCGCTCTTGCTGCAGGACAATAACGAACAAGCCATCGAGATCCTTGCGTCCGGTCTATCCGAAGACGTTAGCGAACACAAACCTTTGCGACGTGGTTTGGCTGACATGTACATCGACAAGTTCAGAAGCGATAACAGCGAGCAACTTGCCAAGGCCGATCCCAAACGTGACGACACAGCGGCAGTAGAGCCTGGAGAAAGTGCCGACGTGGCACTGCCTGTCGTCATCGATTGGACGAATCTTCTAGAAGCCGCAAAGTTCGATCGAGATAACCCTGTCGTAGGGCAGGAGATAGCGATGCAGTGGCGTAAGCTCGAGCGTCCGCCTAGAGAACTTCTCAAAGTCCTTTCCTATCAGCTTCAAAACGATATTGCTTCCAATGGTGCAAGAGTCATGGTTGCGGAACTCTACCTCATTGCCGGCCGGGTCAAAGAAGCAAGAGCCCAATGGGAGCACATCCTTCAAAAAGATCCCTACGTCATACCGGCACTCAATAATTTGGCCGTTTTGCTTAGCCGTGAGACCCCACCCAATCTCTCGCGGGCAATCGAGTTGATCGATCGAGCATATCGAATACAACCGATGAGCGCCGAGATGTGCGATACGTATGGCGAAGTTTATATGAATGCAGGTCGACCGATGGATGCCATTGCAAAACTGGAAGAATCGATTCGACTCGATCCTACTCGAAAGACAACTCGAAAACGCCTTTCCGATTGCTATCGACAACTTGGAATGAACGAGATGGCTGAAGAGCAAGATCTGCAAATTCGAAAGCTGACTGATGCTCAGCGCTGAGCCATCGGAATCTGGTTGGGCGACGAGTTCGCTACGTTTTCAAAGCTTCGAGAACTTACGGGTTCGAGGCTTTTGAATTGATACCAAGTTGACTGAATCAATACACTGTGTCGCTTTGGACACGCTTGCATATCTATCCATTCTTGGATCCTGAGGGCTGTATATTCCTCTTGCGATACTTCGATTTCGTTCGGCATCACCCAATTACCGAATAAATGCGTCATGGACGTCGACATTTTAGCAACGTTTCTCTTAACGTTTCGCCCATGGACGGCGATCAATGCTAGCGATTGATCAATGGCACAATTCGTCCAAGTCTCAGATTGTGCAATCATGCCGTCGAAAAGTTCGGTGGTTGACGACCAGTTGTGCGACAGAATCGTTGCCAACCATGGAATCTCGACAATTGCGTCCGTTGAACGAGACTCGGAAACCAACAGCGGTTTCACGCCAATTTCCAAATGGCGGTAGTCTTTAAACCAAAGCGTCTCGCGAATATCAATATCGTAAGGGAGGTATTCTTCTACGAGTAACCTACTGGCCAAGCTATCAAGGATCGCTTCCTCGCGCTGGAATAGCACTTGATCGGAGTTCAACTGACAATTCTCATTACTCCCATCCTTCCCATCGACTAGCTCGCATTGAATGAGTGCCTCGTCAGAGGGGGACGCTGAAACTATCGACCGCCCCAAGCTTTTCTGTGATTCGACTCGTTTGGTAAATGCATCGTACGATTCTACAATCGAGCTCATCGAATCGAGCCATGGTTGCAATTCGAAATTTCCCAGACAATTGGTGGACAGAAGCCACAGTATGCTCAGTTTACCAGTCCACTCGATCAAGATTCGACGAATTAAAGCGGTTGGCATGTAGGAGAGTCCCTTGGTCGAGTGAAAGCAACGAATGGCGAGATCATGCTCCATCGGCATGACAGGCTAGGTATCGAACGCCCCAAGAGTCGACCCAGCATGCAAAGTTCTCGTTGTAGGAGAATTTGGGAAATGCTAGCCAGATTACCCTATCGGCAAGGTTCGCTGCGGTTGTAGCGATTATGCCATCCCGAAATTGCCCTTTTTTCAATATTGGAAATTTGAGTCGCGTTTGTTACTCTTCCGTCCCGCCAGTCATGGAATCATCCTACGTCCCCGACGGCGCATCCATGAAATATTTTGATCACGGGAAGGATCGAGCGAAATGCCAAGAGCTGAAAAGGAACAATCGTGCGTTCATATTCGATGGATGATACGACGCGATATGCCAGCGGTCCTCGACATCGAAGGGCACAGCTTTGAATTTCCGTGGTCCGAAGAGGAGTTCATTCGAGCGCTTCGTCAACGCAATTGCATCGGCATGGTCGCTGAACTCAACGAAGTTGTCGTGGGTTTCATGATCTACGAACTCCACAAAAACCGTTTGCATATCCTAAATTTCGCCGTTCACTCGGACTATCGACGAAACGGAGTTGGGCAAGCGATGATCGAGAAACTTGTTAGCAAACTGAGCTACCAGCGACGTAGCCGTATCTTGCTCGAAGTTCGCGAAACGAATCTCCCTGCACAGTTGTTTTTTAAAAATGTCGGCTTCCAAGCAGTATCGGTATTGCGAGATTTTTACGAAGATACAACCGAAGATGCCTACGTCATGCAGCTTCGACATATCGCCAATGAAGAATCCGTCGAATCAGGTACACGTCGGATGGCTGGCTAGTTCGCCATCAATTGTGAGCCGACGGCGCTTGCCTGGATTATTCATCAGCCGGAGTGCGTTAGCCGAACAAGAGTCTCATCGCTGCGATGGCGGTGAAGGCGAGGATGAGGCTATCAAAAGTTTTTTGCGGCAAGCGCTTGACGATCGCTTTGCCAAAAAACAAGCCGCCGATGATGATGGGGCAAAGCAACGCATTCAGTTGCAAGCTCTCCAGGTCGATAAGTCCTAGCTGCCAGCTAAACGGGACTTTAAAAGCGTTGAGCATTAAAAAAAACCAAGCGCTGGTTCCGACAAACTCAAGCTTGGGGATCATTAACGCGAGCAGATAAAGTCCAAAGACGGGACCGGCGGCGTTCGCCAACATCGTTGTCATCCCCACCGTCAGCCCCATCATCCACGCAAACCATACCGCGTGCGGGATTTTCGATTGAAAATCGGAACGCCATAAGCGGACGATCTGCAAAATGGTTAGGCCTAATATGATGCTGCCGATGAGCGGTTTGTATATTGTCTCGTCGAGGCTTTGCATCCACAACCACGCAGCTATGACACCGATGATCGCTGGCGGCATCATTCGCCAAACCTGATTCCAGTTGGCATGTTGTCCGTATGCTCGAATCGCGCATATATCCCCAAAGATAAGCATCGGGAGAACGACTCCGGTAGAATCTCGCGCACCAAATACGGCCGCGAAGACAAGCACATGAACCATGCTGATGCCTGAGAGCCCACTTTTCGAGATCCCGATGCCGGCGGCAGCGATAATCATCAAGCACCATTGCAATACCGAAAACTCAGGCATGGAGACCCTTGATGACTATTTTCCCAAAATGCCGCGCGTCTTCCAAACTCTCAAAGGCAGTTGGTGCCTCGTCAAACGCGAATTGGCTATCGATGACGGGATGTATCTTCGATTGTGTCAGGAACTGATTGAGTTCTTTAAAATGCTGACGCGAACCTACGTAAATGCCATTGAGCGAAACATTCCTAGCAAGCAACGGAAACAGGCTCGCCGTCGGCGGCCCAAAACCAGTTAAGACGCCGATCAAAGCAATCTTTCCTTCAGCCGCAATCGACTTCATCGAACGTTCAAGCGTACCCGGCCCGCCCGTCTCGACAACATGGTCGACGCCTTTACCATCGGTGAGCTTCCAAACTTCTCGATCCCAATCCGGTTCGCGCCCATAGTGGATGGTCGCCCACGCTCCCATCGCTTTTGCTTTTTCCAGTTTTTCATCGCTACTCGACGTTACGATCACCTTGGCGCCCATCGCGTTGGCTATTTGCAAGGCAAAGATCGAGACGCCGCCGGTCCCTAAAACTAAGACGGTCTGGCCGCTTTGAAGCGATCCTCGAATGACCAGTGCATGCCACGCCGTCACAGCGGCGCAGGGCAAGGTGGCAGCTTCTGCAAAGCTCAGTTGATTTGGTATTTCCACTAAGCCGTCCTGGTCTACGACAACTTGTTCGGCCAACATTCCATCTAAACTCCCCCCCAGGTCTTCGCGATGGTAGCCAAGATCAAATCGGCCAGATTTCCAGGTAGGAAAAAAACATCCGGCTACCCGATCCCCCACCCGCCATTCGGTCACCGATTTGCCGATTTCGATGATTTCGCCCGAGCCGTCGGAAGCGGCAATGCGTCCATCCACCTTCCGTCCAGCCTTGTTTTTCAAGGCAATCACATCGCGATAATTCAGCGACACGCCGCGAATAGCCACCCGAACCTGGGAATCTTCAAGCTTCAGTTCAGGACGATCGACAATTTCCAGGCGATACGCCGAGTTAAAATCGCGATAGACCCAGGCCTTAAAAAGCATCTGCACGACCTTTGTAGAGTTACCTTTGCCAAAAACGATTCTTGAGCTATGCTTTGCAGCATACTCGAACGCGACTAAATTGTCTCATCGGGGAGTTGAAAAAGGAGGGTAAGCGAATGGTTAGCGGCTTCATTGGAAATGAAGTGCCCCGTAAGGGGTTGCGGGTTCGAATCCCGTGCCCTCCGCTTTAGGAAAAAGTCGCTTTTTGCGTCACGAAATACCGAAATTTTCGTCTACTTTTCCTTTTCGAATCGAAACATTGGATCGCCATTTTCTCGGGACCAATCCTGCAACTGAGTATGCAGTCTCTCACGTATTTCGTGATAATCTTCACGCTGACCGAGATCGATCCTTTCATCGGGATCCGTCGACAAATCGAAAAGCTGAACGCGATCCGCTTTCGGATATTCGATCAATTTCCATCGAGCATCGCGAATCATGCGCTGGGTGTCGGTAAATGCTCCCATGACAAAATCATGAACGCTCGTCGACTTTCCGTGAATCAGGTCCGCTAGGCTGAGCCCTTGAACGGTATTGGGAATGGGGATTGCCGCAAGATCGCATAACGTCGGGAAAAGATCTCGCAACGAAACCAATGCATCGCACTGGCGACCAGTCGGCAAACCCGGCCCCGCGATCAATAAGGGACTGCGGATCGAGTGCTGGTATTGATTCTGCTTCCCAAGTAAGCCGTGACTGCCCATCGCAAGGCCTTGGTCGCTGGTAAAAATGATCACCGTGTTTTTTCTGCCAGCATCTTCGAGTGCGCTAACGACGCGTCCAATCTGGGCATCAAGGTCGGTGATCATCGCGTAATAAATGGCGAGTTCCATTCGAACTGCCATTTCTGTTCGAGGGGTCGGCAGCAGTAGTTCGTCTCGACCGTTAATATTTCCATGATCGAACGGATGATTGGGCGCGAAGTTCGCCGGTAACGAAATACGACTAGGATCGTATCGATGCAACGGATCGGGCGGCCATTGTCGAGGATCGTGTGGGAACGCAAAATTGACATGCAATAAAATTGACTTGTCGGCATCGGAGTCGCGAATCGCTTGGATTGCTCCGTTGGCGACATGGAGGCTATTGTCGGCCTGCAACCCGACGCCCTTTTCAAGTTCGGGTTTTCCATCGTCGGTTTTGAAAGTCCAACCTCGATAACCCGTAAGTGGGTTGCCTCGATCGTCGATGTCTCGAGTCTGACCGTCTTTCGGACCGCCACCGCTGCTATAAAGTCCGCGTGTTCCGGTATAGCCTCGCTGTTTAGGCTGGCCATCGTTGTGCCATTTGCCGGTGAACCAAGTTTGATAACCGGCGGCATTGAACGTTTGGGCAAGCGTCTTGAGGGATGGATCGATCGAGCCAGCCGGATATTGCGGCAATGCACGAAACGCCGTGCATCCTGTCAGCATTTCAGCTCGACTCACGTGGCATATCGGATATCCGGCGTAAGCTTGGGTGAAGGCTGTTCCGCTGGCAACAAGTCGATCGAGATTCGGAGTCCGAATCATCGGATTGCCTAACGCTGCGATCGTGTCTGGTCGTTGGTCATCGGCAACGATAAATAAAATATCGGGCGGTCTCGAATTTGCAATTGCAGGATTGAAAACCGCCGACAGTACGACAAGCGTCAGTAACGTATAGCGACTTCGAAGGTTCATCGAGCTTCCTTTCAAACATCACGGACGGTGGCGAGGAATCTCGGCTTTAAAATCTCCCAGGCTTGGCCAATGCAGACGGCGTCCCAGGTCGACTTCGGCAACGGCGATCGTTCCCCATTCGGTAGCTTGAGCAAGCAAGTGCCCGTCATGACCAAAGACTCCTGAGACCATCCAGTTGCGATCGACATCGGTGTGAGTGCTGCTGACCACATAGACATGATTCTCGCAAGCTCGAGCGGCGCCGAGCAATGGATTGCAACCCATTACTGGCCATGCGATCACTTCGGCACCATTGTTGCTCAGTTGTCTGGCAACTTCAGGAAAGAAACCGTCGTAACAGACCATCATTCCAACTTTGCCGAAGCTCGTCTGAAATACAGGATACTCATGACCGGGCGTGATTCCATTTTCGATCTCGCCGCGCGGCAGGCAAACTTTACGATACTTACCGATAAGATTGCCATCGGGTCCGATCAAGACAGCGACGTTGTATAAAAGCGGCCCGTCGCGTTCGACCAATCCCGGTACGATATGGACTTGATAGCGTTTGGCAAATTCACCAAAGAATTTTGTCGAAGGTCCTGGAATCGATTCGGCGACATCGGCGTACGTTGTTCCTGATCCATACGTCACGACTTCGGGGAGGACAACTAAATCCGCTCGATTTTTTGCGGCTTCTTCTATCATTGGAACGAAGGCGTTCAAGCGTTCTTGAGCCGACTTCGCACTACGTGGGACGAAATGAACGGTCGCCAGTCGGACGATCCTTGGCTTAGGCGATTCGGTAGGCGTCAGCGATACCGACGCCCATTCGAGACGAGCATTGGGAGCCCAACGAAATTCCAATTCGACTACCGCTTGCGTCGCATTCGGCGGCGCGAGATAAACGCCTGTAAGCTCCGTCCAACCGTCAGCATTCGAACGACCATCCATAGGGTATTCAGGTTCAGAACGAACCGTCGAACCGGCCGCATAAGTCGCGGCTGTCGGTTCAGCATGATCAACTTTTGCTCCTTTGGAATCTTTCCATAAAATGCGAGCGACACCAAAGCGACGCTGAGAATCGATGCCCGTCATTTTTCGCATGACGCTAAAACGAAAATACTTTCCGCCATCGGTCGCGAACGTCTTTACCCATCGACCTTGCAATCCCTCGCGTTCATTCGATTCGATAACGAAACAACCGTCGCCTTGCGGGCCTCCCTTCGCGTCGAAAGAAAAAGCTGGAGCGATCTCTTCGCGAGGAGACGCGGTCGTCCAACCCGTTGGGGCCGATGCCGCGAAAGAATCTGTTATCGCAATGAAAAAAATCAGAAGTGCGCAATGCGATTTTAACATGCTGAGGTCACCTATCAAACGGAAGCATTTTAAAACACATCTCGCTGATCGCCACCCCGAAAACACTTGTTCCAAGGCTCTCGCCTAGAACGCACTGCTTCGGAGGCTCCGCCTCGTCTACCGTTTGTCGCCAATCTCGAACAATTGACATGTCTGCAGGCAGAGCCTGCGTTGCAGTGGGTTCCGAGGCAGAGCCCCGGAACCAGATGGTGGCGTTCAGCGCGAAGTGTCCACTTTAACCCTGAAGCGATAATATAACCGATGCTTGCGGCAGTCGCCACTGGATTGTGAACGTAGACCTTCAGAACTCTTAGCCGCGTCGGTTTCGGCGTCGAAAGCCGTTCATCCAATCGCATTAGCGGCTCGGTTACAGTCCATTCGTTGAGGAAATCTTCGCCTTTGAACAACTCCTGCGGCGCCGCATTACAAAAGCTAGCGCCAGAGCCGAACTCCCCAGAAGTGAGCTGGGCTCAGGAACGGCTGCGACTTTCACGGTGAAGTCATACTTGAACCCTAACGTAGGCGAGAACAAGCTAGGGTCGAGATCCGTAAAAGTGGGGGAATCATTCAATGTAAAGTCGCTAACGAAAGGATCGAAGTCACCGAAAGAAATAACCGAAGTCCCTGCCGCCGTTGCGTTAAAGTTTAGTGTAGCTAGGTGAATCGACGACATCTTCGGGGGTGACGTGGCTCCTCCGTAGACATCGATCTGGCCATTCACCGAAAGATCAGGACTGCCGCCAGCGATTGGAAAGTTGGCATCGTTGGTCGCCCCTGTCGCTTGTATCACGGTCGAGTTGTAGTTGGCGCGGCTTCCAAATCCCAATAAGCCAAAAGTGGTAAGATTGGTCGTATTGGATTCGATCAAATACAGATTGACCGCGAAGGAGTCGCCGACAAAAACATTTGCCGAATTCAAAGTGTTCGTGCCGTTGAAGCCGAGCACAAATCCTGCATTGGCGAACTGGACTTTCGTGAAAGAGATCACTATGAATAAAAACAGAACGTTACGCATGATGAGGTTCCTAGTTCACGGTTCGTCTAGACCGGAAAAGCGGATTGAAAATTGCTAAGTCTCGATTATCTACGACATGGTCGGCATTGAAATCCGCAAACGTGTTGTATTTAATTTGCCCTAGCTTCTTTCGGAATGAAAGGTTAAATATTCCTTTGTCGGCGTTATCAACTCGAACTCGGATCGCCGCGTTGTGAAATCTGGTTAGCATCTATGATCAGATCATAATTTCCATTTGTCAGCGATCCATTGGATTCGACAAAGTTTCCGGAAAAAGTGAGCGTCACAACGGTCTTCGCCGCCGCACCCGTTCCAACAGTCGAAACAAAAGCGCGAGTTGCGATCGATTCCAAACCGGAATCGCGCTTTCTGACGGACAATGCCCCGGAGTTGAGATTGGCAATGTCAACGAGTCCGTCGAAGCTTACTGTCAAGTTTTAACATCGAATGTTGCGCAAATCCATCGTTTACGTTGACGCTATCCACTTCGGTTGGGTTGTTTTTCCGCTTTGGACTTACTTTGAACCACAGATTCTTCGGAAGTGCCAAAGATTTCAAGGGGTGTTGCAGTCCATTCTTTGGGGAAACCTTCGCCTTGGTACGACTTCGCCGGCGCCACATTACAAATGTTAGCCCTAGAGTCGAACAACCCAGAAGAGAACTGGGCTCAGGAACCGCTGCGACGTTCACTGTGAAGTCAAACTTAAACGCCAACGAAGGCGAGAACAAACTGGGGTCGAGATCGGTGAAAGCGGGGGTATCATTCAGTGTGAAATCGCTGATCAATGGATCGTAGTCACCAAATGAAATTACCGTTGTCCCCGCCGCCGCTGCCGAAAAGTTCAGCGTTGCAAGGTGAATCGAAGACAACTTCGGAGGTGTCGTCGCTCCTCCGAAGAGATCGATTTGGCCACTCACCGAAAGATCAGGACTGCCGCCAACGATAGGAAAGTTGGCATCGTTGGTCGCGCCTGTCGCTTGTATCACCGTCGAGTTGTAGGTGGCGCGGCTTCCAAATCCCAGTAAGCCAAAAGTGGTTAGTTTGGTCGTATTGGATTCAATCAAATACAGATTGACCGCAAAGGAGTCGCCGACGAAGACGTTGGCCGAATTCAAAGTGTTTGTGGGGTTAAAGCCGATCACAAAATCCGCCTTGGCAAAATCCAAGTTTGTAAAAAAAGTAGCTACAAGTAAAATCAGGATGTTTCGCATGATAGATTTCCTATGCCTCACTTCGTTTCGACCGGAAGAGCGGGTTGAATATGCCTACGTCGCGATTGTCGATGACACTATCCTCATTCACGTCGGTGTCGGGGTTAAAACCGGATTGCCCCAACTTCTTGCGGAACGACGTGTTTAACATTCCGAGGTCCGCATTGTCGACCGCCCCGCTACCTGAAAAATCTCCCAGGAGGCGGAAGAAGGCGTCGGTAAGGGCGACTTGGTTTTGCGCATTGGATCCAAACCGAAAGTTACCGCCTGCAGTTCCATCGCGATTGCCATCCAATCGCGTGTTGGCTCCAAGGCCCGTGCGAACAATATTGTTCGCATCGATCACTAGTTCGTAGTTGCCGTTGGCTAACGATCCATTTGATTCGACAAACGACCCTGTGAAACTTAAGGTCACGACTGTCTGCGCGCTCGCTCCGGCTCCGATCGTTGATATGATCGCATTGTTCGCAATGGTCGCCATTCCGGAATCTCGCTTCCTCACCGTGAAGGTTCCCGAATTCAGATTGGTAATGTCCACCAAACCATCAAAAGTGACTTTAACTTGCTTCAGTAGCGATCGTTGAGCCGATCCATCGCCAATCGTTACGGCGGCAACTTCAGTCATATCGACGACGCCAATCGAAAGGCTCTTCTCGTACTCTAAACCTGCCGCGTCGACGACCTTAATTCGAATCGAATAAATCGACTTCGTTTCAAAATCGAAAACTTGTTTCGGTCGAAGCTGATTGCCTACGATTTCAAACACGCCATTGTCAGTCGAACCATCACCACTTACGAGGCTGTATGTATGCTGCTCGATCGTGTCTGGATCGATAGCACTCAACGCGCTCAGGAATAGTGAGGGCTGTAGATTCTCGGGGATCAAGAGATTCGATGCCGTCAAATCGATAGGCGTACTCCCCGAAAGTTGAACGGTAACGGCGGTCGGCGAGTAGTTTATTTTCCAACTGCCACCGAGGATACTCGGCGGGAAGGAAGCACTTGAGAATGTACCGTTCACTTGAGCGGCAGACACGATCGTAAAGCTTTGGCCGAGTGTCGGTGTATAACCGTTATTAATCGCAATCAATTTGACATCCAGCGCACCACCAAGAATGACCGTTCCCGTCGATTGGATCTTGTCGAATTCGGAGCCCGCGATCAGGCCACCAATTTCAACCGTATGCACGTTCGTTGTACCGAACGATGTCGCGCCTTGCATATCGGTTAGCGTGGGGCTGTTGCCCAGGCTCGATCCGCCGTTGAACTCGACGTTGGCAAACGAGCCACGCCCAGTGACGAGCTGCGAGAACTTGATTTTGGCAGCCGCGCTCTGGCCTTGCACATGACCTTGATTCTCAAAGGAGCCGTTCGTCGTATTGATCACGCCTCGTCCAACCAGCGTTTGATTGTCTTCGAGAGCAATTCCGTTCGGCGCGTTCAGTATTCCATCGACCGTAAGGGTTCCGATCGTCGTCTGCGATCCCAAGACCGCCTTATATCCGTCGTTCAAGGTGACCGTGAAGGCCCCGACATTCAATCGACCATGGAGATCGATACCATCAAAGGCATTCGCGTCGCCGAGAGCCAAATTGCCATTGAGCGTAATCGTAGAACCGGGCGCTGAATAAATCGGCGCGTTGATCGCCCCGCGTCCAACAACTGTTTGACCTGTTGCCAGCACCAATCCGCTTGGGGCATTGATCGTGCCGCCGGTAAGCGTCGTCGTTTGTCCCAGGGTGGTGAAACCAGCCGAATCCAGCGTCAGAATTTGATTCCCAACATTCACCCCGCCGGTAACATTGATATCGATCGCATTCAAGATCGACAACGGTTCGACGCCGGTAAAGCGAATCGTATCTCTCTCAATCCAATCGAAGGCTTCGATCGCTGCATTGCCGATCGAGCCGCCCGACGAGACAAAGTTAAACGACGTCGCACCGGTACCTTTGACAATTAGTGAATCACCAAGTCCGGTTCCGCCATTAAAGTAAACACCTTCTGGTAACGCAAAGAATCCTCCGTAGCTGTAGTCGACTGTCAGTCGATCGGGCTCCGTGTTCGTTCCGTTTACGGTAATCCTAGATGTCGCTGCCAGCAATTGACTTAGTATCAATGCGTTGGTTTGATTGTCATAGACTTCGAGATTTAGACCGTTCTTTCTCAGGGTAACATCATCTGCACCATTTCCGTTGGGCAAATTGACTACAAGGTTGGGATCAAAAATGGTAACGGCGTAGTCTTCAACTTCCCCGGAATAAATGTTACCGGTAGGTCCAAATCCGCTAGACCCGATCCCAATACGAAACCTTGCGTAGGTCAAACCAATTCCAGCATCCGATGGAATAGAAAAAGATATCGACTGATTCACCAAATCATTGCGGATGGCCGAACTCCAAATCAGCTCATCTTCCTCAAACATGCCATTTCGGTCGAAATCGAGCCAGCCCTGCACATAGGTGTCAAACAGGTTGCTTGGGCCATTAACCGTGACTGTAAAAGACGATTGATTTTCAGCTCGATTGATTACAAAGTTGTTTCCGATGGCGCTGATTCCGTCTTCGTCGTCAAAGCCTCCATTTGCGGTGCTATCATCGCCGTCGGCACCCATCGAATGTTGGCTCAAAGCTTCCAAATCGGGTATTTCCCCGAAACTCACATACGGAGGAAAATCATACGGCGTATGTGATGCGACACCATAACTTGAAGGAGCGTCGCCATAATCTCTTGGTGGAGGGATATCGACGATCGACAATGCATAGTCTTCAACTTCCCCGGAATAAATGTTACCGGTAGGTCCAAATCCGCTAGACCCGATCCCAATACGAAACCTTGCGTAGGTCAAACCAATTCCAGCATCCGATGGAATAGAAAAAGATATCGATTGATTCACCAAATCATTGCGGATGGCCGAACTCCAAATCAGCTCATCTTCCTCAAACATGCCATTTCGGTCGAAATCGAGCCAGCCCTGCACATAGGTGTCAAACAGGGTGCTTGGGCCATTAACCGTAACCGTAAAAGACGATTGATTTTCAGCTCGATTGATTACAAAGTTGTTTCCGATGGCGCTGATTCCGTCTTCGTCGTCAAAGCCTCCATTTGCGGTGTTATCATCGCCGTCGGCACCCATCGAATGTTGGCTCAAAGCTTCCAAATCGGGTATGTTCCCGAAACTCACATACGGAGGAAAACCCGTTGGCGTATGCGATGCGATACCATAACTTGAAGGAGCGTCGCCAAAGTCCAAACCGACATTCTCATACCATTTCACAACACCAGCAAAGTATGCACCGGCCAGAATATCCAAATCACCATCGCGATCAATATCTGCTGCGACCGCGCTGTGTGCTCCGGATATCGATGATTCAATAGTTGTACGAGTATAAACTTGTCCAAGACCGTTGTTTCGATACCAGACAAAGCTATCGGCTCCGAACAGACTTGCAAGCACATCGACGTCTCCGTCGCCGTCCAAGTCGGCCACTTCGATGCTACGCACGCCGGTGGCGCCGGGCGTGCCGCCAGGCGCGCTAGTGTCGATCTCGTGGATGGATGTGGTAGTTCCCAACCCAATGTTTTCATACCAAGTAATTCGATTGTCGTTTATCGAGGATGAAACAATATCAATATCGCCATCGCGGTCCATGTCGGCAGCCAACACGCGATGGGCTCCGTCCGCTTGGCTTGAGACGATATGAGTGTGGGAGTCGTCGATAGGAAAGCTAGCGGCTCCGGAGTTCTCGTACCAAACGACGGTGTCACTGCCCAACAGAGCCGCGAGAATATCCATGTCGCCATCATGATCGAGATCAGCCGCAGTGACGTCGTAGGCCGCATTTAGTCCGTTGCGAACAACACTCGTGGTAAAAAAGCCAGGAAGGGATGGACCATTGTTTATGTGGAGCTTGATCACGCCGCCCGCAGTCCCGTTTCCGATGGAGGCCGACAACAAATCGATATCGCCGTCATTGTCCATGTCAGCGGCAAAGACCTTGGAGGCTAGTGTTGCATTCGCGTCGATTACGGCCTGCGGAACGAAACTGACACCGCCAGTATTAGTAACCGTATTTTTGTACCATAGGACACGATTGGTTGTGTACGACGTTGCGATCACGTCCAGTCGACCGTCGCCGTCAATGTCGGCGGCGATTGCGCTCGTTGCTCCACCGATGGTGGCGATCGGGCTCTGAGGGGTGAAAACATACCCTAACGAGTCGTTGCGTTGCCAAGCGATTTTACCATTGCCGAACGACGCGGTCAGCGAATCTAAATCGCCATCGCCATCTAAATCGGCTGCGTAAACGGTGGACAACGATGGGAAGCTATCATCAAACCTTATTACTGGAGAGACTAAAAACGTGCCCGAGCCATCATAGGACGTTGGCGGCAGAATCGTGACGGCGTAATCTTCGACTTCACCATCTTCAGCGTATCCAACGACTCCCAGATTGCCTGTCGAACTTAATCGAAACCGCGCAAAGGTTTGCCCGACGATTGCGTAGCTTGGAATGTTAAACCTGGGGAAATTGTAACCATCTTCCACCGGTTCTGATTTAAAAATCTGCTCGCCTGGCCCACCCCATACTCCGTCGCGATTGAAGTCGATCCAAGCATCGAGGAAAGCGCCCGCCGGTGCATTTTGGATATCTACGAATAAGTACTGCTCGATTTGTCCGACCCTTGGGGCTACAAAGCTCACGCCGTCTTCATCCGCCCCATCGCCATCCGCGCTGGTCGAAGGTTGACCATTCGGTTCGATATCGCGAGTCGCGCCCAATCGAGGACCAGTTGCCTCATGCCGAGCAGCATTTTGAAGCATCGTCGTAGGGTAAGGTGCCGGTGCATCGCCAAAGTCGTAAATGGGCTGGATGATCGTGTCAAACGTAGCATTCACGCTACGAGCCTGACTCATGGTCACAATAACCGTTGGACTCGAGCCCGCTGCTGCGCCACTCCAACCGGTAAAGACTGA
>Ga0163150_10004425_pt1 | contig 18803 bp, 13 predicted proteins | sample OliLakLV19P2IB_FD_148628 | JGI IMG/M metagenome (GOLD analysis project Ga0163150, IMG submission 148628) | Freshwater microbial mat bacterial communities from Lake Vanda, McMurdo Dry Valleys, Antarctica - Oligotrophic Lake LV.19.P2.IB | ecosystem: Environmental > Aquatic > Freshwater > Lake >...
CCGTGTCAGTACACGACCCCGGCAGGGGTCGCAGGGTCAGTCTTCGGTACTGCGACCCCTGCCGGGGTCAATCGATGGTTTCCGCGAATTCAGTTTCCGGTGGTATCACTGCGCTCAACCACCGGCTAATGGCTGGGACCCCTGCGGGGTCGGCTCGCGATGCGAGCGCAACATCAGAACGCGCCAGCGAGGGAGTTTCGCCACCCCCCAGCCCAAACTCCCTTGCTGGCGCGTCGGGCTAGTAGGGCTTTACGTGCGCAGCGATTGCGCCACGACCCGTTCGGCCAGACGGTCGGCGAGCTCGGAGAAATCCTCGGCATGCGCGGGGGTTTCCGCAAGCGCATCGTCGGTCGTTCGATGCTGGCGACCCGGCTTCTCCGGTTGGGAGTGAACTCTTAGCGTGTCCAAGTCGTAAACGCCGTACACGACCTGCGGCGGCGTTTCAACCAGTTTGCCGACTTCGCGTTGCAAGTCGAACGCCGTCACCGCGGCATTCAGATACACGGTCGTTTCGATGAGCATCTGGCGATACTCGGGCCGCTCACTCACGTCGTTGCCGCCGCTGCGCTTCAGCGCGTTGGCCGCTCCGCGCGCCGCCACCATGATCCGATCCACGAGCGAACGCAGCGCGTGCGTCGCGGCGATCTCCGCGTAATCGCTAGGACTTAGGTAGGTATCGACGGCGGCCGTGACCGCGCCGCACCGGCTGTGTCCTAGCACGACAACCAGTTTCAGGCTCGAGTCAAAGCTCCGCACGGCATAGTCGACGCTCCCCAAGCATTCGACGCCCATCACATTGCCCGCGATGCGGATCACGAACAAATCGTTGAACGCCAGGTCGAAGATCTGTTCGATCGGGACGCGAGCGTCGGAGCAACCCAACACCAGGGCGAACGGGGCCTGATCCGGCGCGCCCCCGGCCCACAGCGGCAGCCCCAGCGACAGTGGGCTAATGGGGATCACCACCTGGCTATGCACCGACTCTCCAAGCGTCGCCTTTTGCATGCGTTCGACCATGTCGGCGAATCTCCGATTGCCCTCGAAGAGCGTCCGCCGCGCAGTTTCGGCATCGGCACAGCATTCGTGAGTAATCGGCTGATGGGGATCGTAACGGTAAATCAAGTCCATGAAGATCGCCTTGTTCCTGGTAACCGGCGCTTGGCCGGCGATCTGCGCGGGCGGTTCACATCGCCCTCTTGTCGCCGCCGACAGCAGTGGTCGGCGGTGATGGAACAGTGTACTTGGTCTTGCTGTTTTATAGAATCCGGCAAGAATAATGCCGCTGGTCGAACGCCGTTGCGTACTTAAAACCGCTAACTCAACCTCCCCAACACCACGTCATTCCCGCGAAAGCGGGAATCCAGTGCATGACAAATCGGTCCCGCACCACAAGTATTACAACCGCCCTGCACGAGTCGCATCTTCCACCCTCTCCTCGAGTCCCTGGATTCCCGCCTGCGCGGGAATGACGTCCGGGTCGAGAGGGTCGGGACTCGTTGTCGCCGGCGCGTTGCGGCCGAGCGTAGGACCGTCTCCGACAACGACTCGCCGACCCCTCGTCATGGGTACCGGCGCGGCCTTTTTCGATGAGCTCGTAATTGAAACCCACCATTCGACCGGAAACGCCCGCGGACATCGACGCCGTTCGGGCCGTCCACAAAGCGGCCTTTCCCAATCCGGCCGAGGCGGGCCTCGTCGACCGCCTGCGCGCGAGCGGCAAGGCCAAGGTTTCGCTTGTTGCCGAAGTGGAAGGCCAGATCGTCGGGCACATTCTGTTTAGCCCCGTGACGATTTCCGGGCCAACGCGTGATGTCGCAACTGGCCTGGGCCTGGCACCTCTGGCGGTTTTGCCTGACGTTCAGCGCCGGGGAATAGGTTCGCGATTGACTCGCGAAGGGCTGGATGCCTGCCGCGACGGTGGGTATTCGTTTGTCGTGGTCTTAGGGCATCCGCCGTATTACCCCCGGTTTGGATTCGAGCGGGCCGACCAGCGTGGAATCGGCAACGAGTATGGCGCCGACGAGGCATTCATGGTGTTGGAATTGTTGCCCGGCTCGCTACCTGCCGAAGGATTGGCCAAGTATGCGGCCGAGTTCGGCGAAACGGACTGGTAGCGACTTCAATTGGGAATCAACACTTCGTCCACCGTATGCCGATCCGATCACAGCCATGCCGACCAAATGTGATGGTCACCTCTTGTGCGAAGCGCTGCGGAAAACGATCAAAAATAACACACCTGAGAAAGCTGTTACGAGCACGAGCAGTGCTATGGGCAGCACCACTGTCGCTTTGAACGGACCGTCATTTAGCACCAAATAAGTCGTAAAGGCCGTGATGCCTGCCGAGGCGATGGTAATTGCTCCCAGAGTGACGAGGGCAATATATTGCCACCAAGGGCGGTTTATCGCGGGATCGTTCATGCCCAGATTCTACCGCGCGGCCGAACCGGGCGGCAAAAAATCTGGGAGCCAGAGTGAACCACTATCCGACCAAAGGATATTTTCATCCCAGCCGCCGGGATGGTATGCTAAGGGGACCCGAACGACGCTTCGAGTCCCGCCCCACCAACCCACCCGCTACCAACCCCCGCACCGGCCCTTGGCCCTAACGAGGAATTCGTCATGAGCGATCGCGTCCAAAGTTCCGCCGCCGATCAACCTTCTCGACGCAGCTTTCTCAAGCTTTCGGCCGCGGCGGCCGCGGGCGGAGCGTTGGCCGGCAGCCTGGCCATCGGTCGTAGCGCGCATGCGGCCGGCAGCGACGTGCTGAAGATTGGCTTGATCGGATGCGGTGGACGGGGATCCGGCGCCGCTGCCGATGCGCTGCGGGCCGATCCCAACCTAAAGCTCACGGCGCTGGGTGATACCTTCTCCGATCGAGTGAAGTCGAGCCTGCACAACCTCTCCATGCAGTTCGGCGACAAGGTGGCGGTGGCCGACGACCGCTGCTTTGTCGGTTTCGACGCCTATCAGAAGGTGATCGACAGCGGCGTCGATGTCGTTATTCTGGCCTCGCCGCCGCACTTCCGGCCCGCCCACTTGAAGGCGGTCGTCGCCGCGGGCAAGCACGTGTTCGTCGAGAAGCCCGTGGCCGTCGACGCTCCCGGCGTGCGCAGCGTGCAAGAGTCGTGCGCAGAGGCGAAGAAGAAGGGGATCTCGCTCGTCTCCGGATTGTGCTACCGCTACGACCCGGGCAAGCGCGAGACGATCAAGCGGATCCATGACGGCGCGATCGGCGACATCGTCGCGATCAACGTCAATTACAACACCAGCCCACTGAAGGTTTTCCAGCGTCAGCCCAGTTGGAGCGAAATGGAGTGGCAGGTCCGCAACTGGCAATACTTCAACTGGCTCTCGGGCGATCACAACGTCGAACAACACGTCCACAGCCTCGATAAAGCCGCCTGGGTCATGCGCGACGAGCCGCCGAAGGAGGCCATCGGCCTGGGCGGACGTCAGGTGCGGGCCGAGGTCGAGGATTGCAACAACTTCGACCACCATGCCGTGGTGTACGAATACGCCTCGGGCGTGAAACTCTTCGCCTACTGCCGGCAGCAGTCCGGGTGCCACATCGACGTCACGGATCACATCATGGGCACCAAAGGCCGGGCCGAATTGATGAAGCACACCATCGAGGGTGAAGCCAAGTGGCGCTACCGCGGCAAAACGCCCAGCATGTACCAGGAAGAACACGACGCGCTGTTCGCTAGCATTCGCTCGGGTCAGCCGATCAACAATGGCGAGTACATGATTCGCAGCACAATGATGGGCATTCTGGGTCGCATGGCCACCTACACGGGGCAGTTGATCACCTGGGATCAAGCGATCAACTCGAATGAAAAGTTGGGCCCCGATAAATACGAGTGGGGCGCCCTGCCGGTCGCGCCGGTGGCCAAGCCGGGCATTACGCAGTTTGCGTGATCCGCGATTCGCGCGACCGCGGATGTGTTATTCCCAGACGTCACTCTACCACGATGCCGTCCAGTCCGTCCTCGACCTTGGGGATTTTTGGATCCATCCGCTCCAGCGTTTCGCGCAGAATGCGGCTGACGATCAGGTCGCGGTGCCATTTTCGGTTTGCCGGGACGATGTGCCAGCGGGCGTGCTCCGTATTGCACCGGGTGAGTGCTGCCTCGTAGGCCTGCTGATAGTCGTCCCACAGCTTGCGCTCGGCCAGATCTCCTTTGCTGAACTTCCACCGCTTGTGCGGATCGTCGAGTCGCGCTTGTAAGCGCTCCCGCTGCTCGTCCTTGCTGATGTGCAGAAACACCTTGATGAGGGCCACTCCACCTTCGACTAGCAGCTTTTCGAATTCGTTGATCCGCTCGTAGCGGGTTTTCCAATCCGACTCGGGAACCAGGTTGTGGACCCGGACCACGAGCACGTCTTCGTAGTGCGACCGATTGAAGATACCGATGTTGCCCCGCGCCGGCACGGCCCGATGGATGCGCCAGAGAAAGTCATGGTCCAGTTCTTCCTGGCTGGGCTGCTTGAACGACGTGACCTGGCAACTTTGCGGGTCGACGCCGTACATCACTTTGCGGATCGTGCCGTCCTTACCTGAGGTGTCCATGCCCTGCAGCATCAGCAGCACGGCCCGACGATTCTCGGCGTACAGCCGATAACTGAGGTCGTCGAGCGCCTCGGTATTCGCCTTGGTCTCGGCTTGGGCTGTTTCTTTGTCCTCGATGCCGCTGCGGTAGCCGGGGTCGAAGTCGGCCAGACGGATCTTGGTACCGGGTTTAACGGTGATCGGCTGCGTCATGGATCGCTCGCTGCTGAGAATCGTGTTCCTGGCGATAGTTTCCAGGTGCAATTATCTCAGCAACGGAGATCGTATGCTACGGGGACCAAACGGCGAGCGGACGGTGTGAGCCGGCCGGGGATGAGACCTTGCACAGGCTCGTACGACCGAAGAACCGGGGGGCTTACGCCGCCCCGCTCGCCGTGTTCGTCACCTACTAAAACCGCCGCATTCCCAATCCGCGTAGCGACGCCGGCCCTAGGCGCTGGGGCAGTCGAACCACAGCAGCATCACTGGCGCCCGGGGCACGGCGTCGCATCCGACTCAAAGGGCTTTCGGCCTGGTTCGTTCGCTCGGAAGCGCCGCTGCGCGATGACGAATATTCCACGAGCGACTCGCTCGGTTGGCTGGCGGGAGCGGCCGCACGAGTAATGCGCGGGCTCGTGGCCGGGGTGGCGGGCCGTGTCGCGAGCTCTTTCGGCGGCAGCTCGGCTCGCAACACACGCACATTTTTCGGCGCTTCGATCCCCACGCGAACCGTGTTGCCCTTGATGAGCAGGATCGTAATCGTGATGTTGTCGCCGATTTGGATTTTCTGTTCCGCCTTGCGAGAGAGCACGAGCATGGCACACTCCTTTGCGAACTCTTGTATCGTTGAGGTTGGGGTGGTGTCGAACGGCGATGCGACCTAATGCAGAGTGCGTGCCAATGTTCGCAAAATCTCAGCGCCGAGGCCGAAGTGCCTGGCAGCGATGCGTTTGCGGCACGGGACAAGGATCGGTGCCCAGAAAAGTAGTGTACGTTCGTTTACAAAACTTTGTAAACGTTGACCCAAGGGAAGATGCCGCTGCTACCGCCTGAGTAGATATTGGCAGCACTAAAACGTGGCTTTGGGTGGAATGGGTCGAGATAGCGTGGTCCTGGATTCAAACCAGAAATAACTCACATTCTCTATTTAACCTAATCACGACAATCACCGCGCGGCTCGGAGCGTCCCGCACGATGGGTTCTTCGAGGTGCCATTCGCCGCCGTCGCGGGCTGTACACCGACGAAGGCCCGGCGCCCGGAAGCGATTCACCGCGCAATGCAGAAGGTTGTAGTCGTGCTTTGTGCCTACAGACTTCAGACGACGGACCGAGCACGTGAGCGACGGCTTTTGGGTGCCCCCCAGGGGCAATAGCCATTAGCCGGGAGTTGAGCGCAGCGACACTCCCGGTTACGAGTCGATTGGTTAAACCCTCACGACCCCGGCGGGGTCGCAGTGACGGCCAAGATTCGGATTGCGCAGTCGCATGGCTGTTGCTGTAACCGTTTATGTCTGTCAGGAGCGCGTCGTGAACGGCGCTTTCTGCGACCCCTAAGGGGTCGAATTGACATCGGCGCCCGTGACCGGTGGTCTCGCTGCGCTTCGACCACCGGCTAATGGCTGTGACCCCTGTCGGGGTCGGTAGGGATGCTTACGCCGCTCGATGTACCGGAGTCACCTTTGGCATCTTGCCTCGACACCAAGCTGTCGCGTAAACCGCGATTTGCACCCAAAGCAGATTTGCGTCCCGGCCTCGCGTCCCCTGCCCCGCGAACTTTCACAAACGGCGAAAGATCTGACGGGGCCGCGGTCGACAACCACAGAACGAATCAATTGGCGTCGGCTTCATGCTTCCCATGCAGCTTCCGCAAGTACTCGTAGTTGCTCGGCAGCGATTGCAACAACTCTCGTTGCTGCTGCTTGACGCGTGCGAAGAGCTCCTCGGCCTGGCGGACCGAATCGGTCTTGTAGGTCAGCAGCGGCAGCGGTTGGTCGGGCAGGAAGCCCAGTCCAGCCAGGATGCAGTAGTAGCTGCCATTGGTCCAGAAGTTACGGAACTCGGCCTCGAAACTGCCGTAGTACGAGCTTTCGTCGGCGATCGGCGGGTTCACCGGCAGGCCGGCCTTGTACATGGCGATTTTCTCTTGGATGTTGTCCGTCAGATGAAGTTCTTTGTTGGCTCGCCAGAAACGCGTGTCCATCCGCGGAGAGAATCGAAAATGCGCCTGGATAAAATCCCGAGTGTCGTCAAACATCGTTGCGATTTCGGCATTGAATCGATCGACGAGAATCGGATCGAAGTTGCGATTCGGAAAGTGCTTGACCAGTTGATACAAGGCCGCGTAGATGAAGTAGATGCCGGAGGATTCCAGCGGCTCGAGGAAGCAGGAAGCCAGCCCGATGCTGACGCAGTTTTTGACCCAGGCCCGGCGATTGCGGCCGACCCGGAAGCGGAGCTTATTGAGCGTCGCCTTGTTGGGATCGAGGCCCCATAGCTTGCAGAAATCTTCCGTGGCCTGATCCTGGCTGGAAAACTGGCTGGAATACACGTATCCGGTGCCAAAGCGTCCCAGCATCGGAATCTTCCAGGTCCAGCCGGCCGCCATGGCAATCGCCGACGTGTACGGCTCGACGCCGTTCTGCGCATCGTCGTTGGGGACCGCGCTGGCGACGGCGCTGTCGCACAGCAAATGATCGTTCATGTCGAGGAACGGTTCCGCCATCGCCTGATTGATCAACAGGCCGCGAAACCCGGAGCAGTCGATGAACAAGTCCCCCTCGAGCGTGCGACCGCCTTTGGTGCGCAAACTTTTGATTGCGCCGCCGGAGTCAAAACTCACGCCTTCCAGTTCATCCTGCACGTGAACGACGCCCAATTTCGCGATGGCGTGCTTTTGCAGGAACGCCGCGACCAGGTGCGCGTCGAAGTGCCATGCGTAGCGCGTCGCGGGCCGGCCGTCCATCCAGCATGGCGCCAGCTTCGCGTCCAAGAGCGGCGGCTCGCGAAAGCAGGCGTAGTCGTAGGCCTCCTTCGTTTGGCCCCGATATTTTTTCAGGAACCAATAGTGCGACATCGGAATCTGGTCGCAATCGGGCAGGATGCCAAACGGATGGTCGAAGTGGTCGGGGCCGCCGTCGATCGTTCGGGGCGAGGGCGTGGCCGCGCCGGGCGTGCGCCAATTGATAAACCGGACTCCCACCTTGAAGCTGCCATTGCAGTGCGGCATCCAATCGCGCTCGGCAAATCCCAATCGATCGAAAAACACCTTCTGAAGGTTTGGGATCGTTGCCTCGCCGACGCCAATCTTGCCGATCGACGGCGCTTCCATCAGCGTCACTCGCGCACTGCCCTGCAAGTGCGTGCTCAGGTAGGCCGCGGTCATCCAGCCCGCGGTGCCACCGCCAAGAATGACAATTTCCTTGATCCGTTTGTCCTCGTTGGCGGCTTCTGTGGGAGTCGTCGGCATGGTGGGATTCACTGAGGAGTGCAAGTGCAAAATGCGGAAACCGGCTCGAAGCCACCACGAAAGCACCCGGCGGTTGGCCGAGCCCAGCAGGGGGCCTAGCTACTTTTATTGAATCGTTGTATTACCGGATTGGCGTCTTGGCGACCGCGCGCGTTGACGAGCGCACTTTTCCATTGGCTCCGTAGCCCGAACCAATCCGCGCTTGACCGAGGCTGTGGCCATCGACTGCGGGACTGGGGAAAATCTGCCGTGTTGCGGTTCGCGAAACCGAAAGTTGTTGCTCGTGCGAATGGCGCGCGTGGCGGCGAAACTCGCCAGGTGTTTGGCCGGTTTGCTGCTTGAATACGACGCTTAAATAGGCAGCTCGCGAGAAGCCCGCATTGGCGGCAATTACGTCGAGCGTGTCCTCGGTCTCCGCCAATTGCCGTTTCACGCGATCGACGCGCACGCGCAAGAGTTGATCGTGGGGCGAGCAATGAAAAAACCGCGTAAAGCCGCGCTCGAGCACGCGACGCGAGATGCCCACGTGGTCGCAAATCTGCTCGACGCTAATGCCTTCGCAGGCGTGCTCGCGTACGTAGCGAATGGCCGCGGCGATCACCGGATCGTCGATGGCCACCACATCCGTCGATTGCCTGGCGACGATCCCTTGGGGCTCGAATAGCAGCGGGACTTTCGAGACAGGTTTTCCGCGCATCATCTGGTCCAACAGGCAAGCCGCTTCGTATCCGATGCAATCCAGTTGATGCGACACGCTGGTAAGCGGGGGGTCCGCGAGCTCGCAAAGCACTTCATCGTTGTCGACGCCGATGACGGCCACTTGTTCTGGCACGGCGGCATTGATGCGGCGGCACGCGTCGAGTACGCACAGCGCGCGAAGGTCGTGCGCCGTCATGATGCCGACGGGCTTCGGCAAGTTCTGGATCCACTCGCACAGATCGTCTTGCCCGCCCTCCCAGCTTGCGTCGAACCGTTTGCGCGACAAAGGAGCATAAACGTGGCAGCGATATCCCTGGCTCGTGATGTACTCGTGGAGCGCGTCGGCGCGCAATCGAGACCAGTAAGCGCCCTCGACGCCGACGAACGCGAAATTCTGGAACTGTCGCTCGATCAGATGGTCGGCAACCATCCGCGAAATCGCCTGGGGATCTGAATACACGGCCGGCAGGTTGTCTGCCTCGAACTGTCGCAAGGCGTGAACGACGGGCACCCGCAATTTGCCGACCTCTTTGGCGATGCTGCGCGTCGAAGCCCGAGTGATGACTCCGTCACCGTCCCAGTCCTTCAGCCAACTGGGTGGCGCTTCGTGGGCCGAGCGTTCGTCGACGTAAATGGACCAGGGGTCGTGCGTCCGCACGTAGCGGGCAATTCCCCGCAAAAGCCCACGCCCATAGCCCTTCGTAGTCTCGATAATCAGTGCGACGTGGGGGCGTTTGTTCGCCATGATCGCGATTCTCCACGGATTGCATCGGGGCGCGCCATTGCGGCGCAATTTTGAATTATCACTTCGTCATAGCTGGCGCGCGGGGCGTCGTCAACATATTTCAGCAGGCCCAATTGACGCCATTGATTCCCGAGTTCTGTCGGTTCCAGACGCCGGACACGTCTGCCGTCGGGCGGGGGCGCAAAATCGAAAGACAATTGCCGCAATATTGGATTGTGGCGCTATCCACGCGACCCTAGAGTTGAGGTCGCAACGCGGATCGCGAGCTTGCAGCGGCTGAAATGTTTCACCGGCAGTGGGTCGAACACGAAGGCGACCTTCTTGGAACAGAGCTGCCCTCGACAACCTCTGCACGAATGCGTCCGCTCTGCACGAATGTGTCTACGCAGTCTCGAAAATCAAAGTGCTGAAAAACAGGATACGGCTCGTGTGGTGTCAAACCGTCCGAGTTAGTATCCACACATGAATAGCCTGTTCAATTTGCCACGGATTGAACACGAATTAAACACGGAAGTGAATAAGAAATTGTACCGCGGATGAACGCCGATAAACGCGGATATGAAGTCTGGAACAAGAAACCCAATAGCCTCGTCCGTTTTCATCGGCGTTCATCCGCGGTACAATCGATTTCCATAAAGCCGTCTTTCGTCCGTGTGTGATCCGTGGCTAAAGACTGCTCAACTTATTTCTGTACGACCCGTTAGCATCAGAGCATTGCCGAGATCGTCACGGTCGCGCATGACCGCCGGTTGCGGCGTACCAGTGCAGGTTCAGGAATTCCGCAGTGGGGGCGACTGAAAAGGAAAGTCCGTCGCATGAGTGTCACTTCGAGCACGGATCGACGACCGACTCGGGCGAAGCCTTTTCATGGTTTCACCCTCGTTGAATTGCTGGTCGTCATCGCGATCATCGGCATCTTGATCGGCTTGCTGCTGCCAGCCGTGCAGGCGGCTCGCGAGGCCGCGCGGCGCTCGCAATGCACGAACAACTCGAAGCAGATCGCCCTGGCGCTGCACCTCTATCACGACTCGTACAATGCCCTGCCGCCGGGATATGGCATTCTGCCCACGGGCGGCTACGGCACGGGCGTCGGCGACATTGGACAGCGCGATTACGCGGAATGGTCCTGGGCAGCCCGCTTGTTCGGCTTTCTGGAGCAAACGGCCATTTATGGGCAGATCGATTGGACCTGGAACCCAGGTCTCGCAGGGGAGCCGACTCCCACAATCAAAGAGATCATTACCGCCAAGTTGCCTGCTTTCTACTGCCCCTCCGACGATTCGGTCCGCACGAATTGGAACGAGGACCTTTCCTGTTTTGGGGGGATGGCGACCAAAGAGGGCTTTGGCCGGATGTCTTACGCCGGCAACTTCGGTCGCGGCCAAATGGAAGCCCCCTTAGCGCCCCAAGGGCGCAGATATCACGGTGTGTTTAAGTACAACTCCGGCGACGGTTTCAGCGCCATCACCGATGGTACTTCGAACACTCTTTTGACGTTGGAGCTAATTCCTGGTGGAGTTTGCGCCGTGCGCGGCTGCTTCGCCTACGACGAGGGGCCCGTTGCCATGCAAGACTATCCGCCCAACGACAAGACACCCGATTTGGTCCGCTGGTGCGACAAGACTGATCGCCAACCTGACAGCCCGATGTCTGTTGCACCCTGCATTGATTCGCTCACGCAGCTCAATATGGTGCGGCATACCTCGCGGAGCAAGCATCCCGGCGGCGTGGTGGTGAGCATGTGCGACGCCAGCGTGAGTTTTCGCACGAACGAAATCCAGCTCGATGTTTGGCAAGCCATGGGCACCCCCGGCAATGGTGAAGCGATCGGTGGCAATGCTCCATAATTCTCAATACCTCAGGTCAAGGCAAATGCGAGCCTTAGCCGCTTGTTCAATGGCGCTGGTCGCTGTGATCGCGCTGGCAGGATGCGGACACCAAGAGCTGGGCGTGCAAGGCACCGTCAAGGTAGACGGCCAACCCTTGGAACAGGGAACCGTTCATTTTGAGTCCGTCGGGGCCAAGCAACTGATCCGGGGTGGAGCGGCGGTAAAGGACGGCGCCTTCACGATCTCGCCCACGGACAAAGGCATGGCGCCCGGCAATTATAAGGTCAGCGTCGAGGGGTATCACAAGACAGGTCGCCAGGTAAAAGACCCGCAGCGCGGCCCCGTCGATGAGATCGTGCCGATCCCCCTTCGCGAGTCAACGGTCGATGTCACCGTCACTCCCGAAAACGCCCAGCAACTGGAAATTAAAGTGTCCCGCGTGCGATGAGTCCTCCATACATGTTCTCTTTTCAGGCGCGCGCCTGAAAGCCTTATTACAGGAGCACCACGATGAAGCGCTTGATGAGTGTCTTCGGCAGCCTGGCCCTTGCGGCAGCCATCTTTCCTTGGAACCATGCCGACGGGGCCGAAGTCGCGAGCCGTTCGAATGGCGTTCCGAACGACTTTATCAAGATCGACGGCAATCTTTCGGATTGGCTCAACCCGGGCGTTACCTGGTATCCGATCGACGACGTGGGCGATGGTTCGACGGGCGGCGCACGGCCGCTCGATATTGACATTCTTCAAGGCGCCGTTGCCAACGACGAGAACTATATCTACGTGCTGTACCGAAACGCCGGCGACAACATGGTCGACGGCGCTTCCAACTGGGTGTTCTTCGATACGGATAAGAATCTTGCTACCGGGTTGGCCTTCGCGGCATGGACCGGAGGTGGGTTAGATTTTAATCTTGGCGGAACCGGCGGCTGGAATGCGTGGAGCGCGGCCGGCGCGTTTGTCGGCGGTGGCGCAGGAAAGACTGTCGCCGTAGGCGATAGCGACGGTTCCGGTGGCGCTGACTTTCTTGAGTACCGCATTTCTCGTACTGCCGCCCAACCCAACGGCATCCCGTTTAACCCGGCCAATGGCACCGATTTCAATCTGAGCTTCATTGCCGAAGATACGACGATGGATTGGAGCCCCAATAACAGCGCTGACTGGTTCAACTACGTGCTAGGCTCCTACACGCCCAAGGCCCCGGGCGACGCCAACGGTGTCGGCGGTGTCGACATCAACGATTACTTGTTGATCCAAGCGCATGCGTTCGAGGCCGTCCCGTTCGGCGCGTTGGGCGACGTGACGGACGACGGCTTCGTCGACTTCACGGATTTTCGTGAGTGGAAGGAGAACTTCCCGGGCGGCGCCGCGGCCGCTGACGCCGCCGTCGAAGCTCTGGGAGTTCCTGAACCCAGTACTTTTGCCCTGGGAGGGATCGGACTGCTGCTGCTCGCGACGTTCCATCGTCGTCGCGGACTGCGCAATCGTTGACAATCTTGACGACTTCGATCCTGAATCCCTCTTCACAAGGCATCACCCATGAACTTTATCCTACTACGTCGGTGCGTCTGGGCCGGTGTCGTTGCCGCGGCAATGACCGCCGCCAGCGCACGGGCACAGACGGCCGTGAACTTCAACGTTGCGGGACCAGCCAGTTGGAACGACCTGAATAGTTGGAGCACTTTACAGATCCCTGAAGCGCAATTTAGCGAATTCGCGGTCATCGGCGGCGCAAGATCGGCGTTTGTCAACGATTCTCCCCCCGCGATTGGCGGCGTCACGATAGGCGCCGGCACGCTCGAGATTCAGCCCACTGGCAACCTAACCGTGGTCGCCGGAGGGCTTAATACGGGACGAATCATCCTTGGCTCAGGTGGGGCCAGCAATGTATCGATTCGTCGGGGAGGTACGCTCACGGGCGACTCGCTCACCACCGCCGGCGGCGCGGCAACGCAACTCGTGCTTGGAGGAACGACCGGCTCGGGCACGTCGACGCTCACAGTCGGCAATGCCACGCTCGCCGCAACCACGCGCGTCATCGGTCCCAACGTGAACTTCGATGTGACTGGCAATCTGACGTTGGATTCGACAAGTCAACTCGTTGCGGAGATCACCGGCACAACGCACTCGGCCATCGACGTCACGGGCTCGGCCACGCTCGGAGGCACGGTGCGCGTCGAGTTCAACGGCTACGCACCAGTGCTCGGCAACTCGTGGACCTTGGTCAATGCCGCATCGGTGACCGGAAATCCGACGATCGACGCTTCGGCAGCCCCGGCCCTGGCGCGGGGCACAGGCTACCAGGTGATCAAGACGCCGACTTCTGCCGCGCTGACACTCACTAACCAGTTGGTGCTGACGGTCAACCGTCTCAATGGATTGACGAAAATCGAGAATGTCGTGGGCAGTCCGATTCTCTTGGACGGCTACACGATCGCTTCGCCGGGCGGCAATCTCGGCGGCGCATGGAATAGCCTCCAGGATCAATTGCTGACCGGCTGGGACGAAGCTGCCACTTCCAACTCGCATCGCTTAACGGAGTTCAAGACGTCCAGTGGAACTTCGATCGGTGCGGGCGCGTCGCTGTCGATCGGCACTCCGTTCCTGGCGAATCCTCCGGCGCTCGGAGTAGGAGTGCAAACGGATCTGGCGTTTCAGTACACAACGTCGTCGAAACAGATTATCGCGGGCACGGTCGAACTGAGCGGTCCTGAGAACAATCTGGTGTTGACCATCAATCCGGCGAACGGATTGACGACCATTCAGAACGAGTCGCCGTTCTTCAACGCCACGATCGACGCCTACACCATTACCTCGACATCGGGAAAGCTTAAAGTTGCCAACGGCGATTGGATCAGTCTCGACGATCAGAACGTCGGTTCGTGGGATGAGGCCGACAACGCCAATGCCAATCGTGTGACGGAATTCAGTCCCAACGGCGCCACACTGCTGGGCGGCGGTGGAACGATCTATGCCATGGGCGATTTGGTGAATGTCGTGGGCGGCGCGCCGTCGGCCAGCGATTTCACCTTTAGTTACACGCTTTCCAATGGCACGGAAATGACGGGCATCGTCAAGGTTGGCGCCCTGCCCACGCCGGGCCTCTCGGGAGACGTAAACTTCGATAAGGTCGTCAACATCTTCGACATCAATCTCGTGTCCTCGAAGTGGAATACGGCTGGCCCCTCCGGCGACGCCAACCACGATGGCATTGTAAACATTTTCGACATCAACCTAATCAGCTCGAACTGGGGTGCGATGGGCGGCAGCGCGACCGCGGTGCCCGAGCCGAGTTCGATCTTGACGGCATTAATCGCGATGGGCTGCCTGGCGACGTTTCGTCGTCGGTCTCCCAAGCCTCAACGCGGCCCTTCGATGGAAACTTGAGGCCCTAGAAAAACCGCACTGCGGCAGTATCAAACGTCTTGCTTCGGAATGCGGATCGCCCGGTTTTCCCCAGACAGGCCGGGCCGATCCGCATTCGCTTAGAGCCCCTAACTCAACCTCCCAACACGCCGTCATTCCCGCGCAGGCGGGAATCCAGTACACCGCAAGACGGCCAGGCACCACAAGATTTACAACCGCAGAATACAGGTCTCTTTCGCAACCACCCTCCCCGAGTCCCTGGATTCCCGCCTGCGCGGGAATGACGTCCGAGTAGTAGAATTAGAGGTTCTTAGTAGGCGCCGCTGCTCGTAGCCATTTCTTGTGACTTCGGCGGTGCGCAAGCGCCATGACACCACCTCGTGCGCCGTACCTCTGGATTTTGTCAATCGTCGTATCTAGTCAAAACGTCCCTCCCCGCGAAGCATCCTGTGCGTCTCAACTGTCGAATCACAACCTTCGCGATTCTTGTTGGCTTAGCATGCAGCGCTGGAACCACTAGGGGCCAGACGGGCTATTTCGGCATTGCGCAGACGAACATCAACCCCACTACGCCGATCATGCTTAGCGGCTACGCGGGCCGTGCGGGCGGCCCAGAAGCAACGAGCGTTCAGCTCGCAATCGGGGCTCAAGCCGCCGCCTTCGGCGACGGAGCCGATACGGCGTTGTTGCTTTCTGTCGATGCGACCGGGTTCCCCCGTAGCGTTACCGATGCCGTCGCGGCACGATTGAACGCTACGTATGGAATTCCCCGCGAGCGGATTGTCATCACCTGTACGCATTCGCACAACTGTCCCCACTGCAGCGGCTACTTGGACAATCTGTTTTCGTCCGTGGGCGGTTTGACGCCAGACGAGCAACAGAACGTCGATCAGTACACGAACCAGCTCGTCGACAAACTCGAAGCCGTGGCCGTCCAGGCCCTCGGCAACCGCACGCCCGGGCATCAGATGCAGCGGGGCCAAGGCGCTGTCGATTTTGCCGTGAATCGTCGAGGCACGGCGATTGCGCCGGTGGATCACGACTTGCCTGTGTTGCAAGTCATCGATGCCGACGGCAACACCGTGTCGATCGTGACCAGTTATGCGTCGCATGCCGTCACGCTGGCCAACAATCGTGTCAGCGGCGACTGGCCCGGCTATGCCCAACAGTACATTGAGGACGCCTATCCTGGCGCGATTGCCATGGTGATGATCGGCGCAGCCGGCGACTCGAACCCTTCGCCGCTGGGCTCCACGGCCTACGCGCGGGATCATGGCATGTCGGTCGCCAACGAAGTGCAGCGAATTCTCAGTCAGACGCCGCTGAAGCCGGTGGCCTTTGGCGTCACGGCACAGCAATCGATTTTGCAACTGGACCATGCGACCACTCTCGCGCCAGGCGACCCTGCCAGCGCACGACTTGCCCCGGCGCCCGCGCAAATGCCGTATGGGATCACCTCGTGGAGTTTTGGAGACGACCTGGCAATGGTCTTCATGGAGGGCGAGGTCACCGTCGACTATTCGCTGCGTCTGAAGGCCGAGGTGGGCGACGACCGTCTCTGGGTCAATGCTTACTCCAACGCAGTGCCAGGATACGTTCCCTCCGAACGAATTCTCTACGAAGGCGGCTACGAGGCCGACGATTCCACGTTCTGGTATGCGCTGCCGGGCCGGCTGGCGCACGGATTGGAGGACAAAATCGTCGGCACGGTCGAATCGCAGCTTGGGAGCTTCTTCAATCCGCAAGATCGGCTGACGCTGATCGTCGATGCCGCGACAGGTGAGGTGACGTTGCGAAATGGCTGGCAAGAGTCGATCGCGTTCGATGCCTACACGATCTCCTCGGCAGGCGGCGGGCTACGGCCGCAGAATGGGGCCTGGAACAGTCTCCAGGACCAGCACCTCAACGGTTGGGATGAGGCCACGACCGCCAGCACCAACCGACTCACGGAGTTCAATCCACACGGCGGCCTCACACTCGCATCGGGCACAAGTATTTCACTGGGAAACGCGTACCAAATCGTTGCGCCCTCCGCGTTCGGCGAAACGGTCACGATCGACGACGACATGGAGCTGCGCTATTCCACGGATGGAGAGAACTCGATCGCCGGCATACTCAGTTTTATTGGCGCTGCGAACAAGAACAATCTTGTGCTGACGATTGACCCCGCCACGGGCCAGGCGACCATTCAGAACGAGTCCCTGTTCTTCAATGCGGCTATCGACGGATACACGATCACGTCGGCCGACGGTATACTCCAAATTGCCAACGGCCAGTGGTCCAGTCTCGAGGACCAGCAACGAGGCAGTTGGAGCGAGGCTGACAATTCAAATGCGCATCGAATCACCGAGTTCAGCCCCGTTGGATCGCTGTTTCTCGGTGGCGACGGCCAGATCGTCGATCTTGGGAAATTGGTCAACATTTCGGAGGGAGCGCCGGCGCTCGACGACTTCGAGTTTCTTTTTACATTGTCCGACGGCACAGTCTTGGCCGGCGTGGTCGTACTGGGGGAACTCCCGGTGCCCGGCTTAATGGGCGACGCCAATGGCGACGAGATCGTCAACATTTTTGATATCAACATGATCTCGACGTATTGGGGCGGCACCGGCCCTCGGGCGGACGTCAATCACGACGGCATCGTCAATATTTTCGATGTGAATGCGGTCAGCGCCAACTGGCTTGCCACGGGTGGGTCCACGGCCGTTCCTGAACCAAGTGCATCGACGACTATGCTCTCATGCTTGGTAATTTGCGTTGCCGCAAAAGTGCGAGCGCGACGGCGACGTTTCGCCAAACGCGCGAATGATCCTTAGGGCTCGTACCGAAACAGCTCGAGCAGTTTTTCAGCCACGGACCAAACACGGATCGACACGGATGACGAGAATCACGAAGACAGAAACGAGGCAACAGCCCTGATTTTGCGTTTTCGCACTTTCTGTCTTTCGCGATTGCATTTTCCTATCCGTGTTTCATTCGTGTTCAATCCGTGGCAAATTGAACAGGTTATTCATGTGCGGAGCCTTATTACGAGCGCCGTTCACTTGGAATGGCCCTTCGAGACGAACCTAGGAATCAGGAGTGACCATTATGCGAACGAGCAGTTGGGCTCGCGTCGCCCTGGGCTTGGTCGGGCCTTTTGTCGTTGGGCTCGCGCAAAGCAATCCATCCGCGGCCGCGGAGACCGAAAGCGTTGCCGGCGTTGCCAAGGTCGACATTACGCCGGATTACCCGATTCGTCTCAGCGGCTATGGTGGTCGTCGCAAGGAACACGAGGGGGTCGTGCATCCTGTCTGGGCGAAGGCCGTGGCCTTCGGCAGCGACACCCAGGGGCCAACCGTATTGATCACGGTCGACAACTTGGGCGTGCCCGACTACCTGGTCACCGATGTCGCGGACCGATTGCAAAAGAAAGTCAACCTTCCACGCGAACGTCTGGCCGTCTGTTCGAGCCACGCGCATACCGCCCCCTGTCTGACGAACGTTGCCCCGACGCTCTTCGGCGAGCCGATCCCAGCCGGGCACCAAGCGCACATCGATCGCTATACGCGCGAGCTTGCCGACAAACTCGAGGGTGTGGCCTTGGCGGCCTTGAAGGATCGCGGTCCTGCCAAGCTGGCCTGGGGGCAAGGAAAAGTTGACTTCGCCCACAACCGCCGCACGCCGGGTGGGCCCGTCGATCACGACATGCCGCTCTTGCGCGTGACCGATCTCGATGGAACGCTGCGCGCAATACTCGTCAATTATGCCTGCCATTGTACCGCTTTGGACGACAACCAGATTAGCGGAGATTGGGCCGGATACGCGCAGCAACAAATCGAACGCAGCCATCCCGGCGTCATCGCCCTGGTAGCTATCGGCTGCGGTGCCGACGCGAACCCCGAGCCGCGTGTCGGACACAACTTCGCCGAGCAGCACGGCACGGCCATCGCACGCGAGGTGGACCGTCTACTGGCAAGCGATCTCAAATCGCTCGACAGCAAGGTCGCGACGCGTTTGAAGCGAGTCAAATTGCCATTCGATACATTGCCGACTCGCGAAGAGTGGCAGCGCCGAGCAGCCACCGAAGGCGCCGTGGGCTATCACGCCCGCGTGCAATTGGCGCGGCTCGATGCGGGCGAGTCTCTGCCGACCGAGCTCGACTATCCGATTC
>Ga0163150_10004427_pt1 | contig 18801 bp, 17 predicted proteins | sample OliLakLV19P2IB_FD_148628 | JGI IMG/M metagenome (GOLD analysis project Ga0163150, IMG submission 148628) | Freshwater microbial mat bacterial communities from Lake Vanda, McMurdo Dry Valleys, Antarctica - Oligotrophic Lake LV.19.P2.IB | ecosystem: Environmental > Aquatic > Freshwater > Lake >...
TCCCGCCTCTCACCGAAGATGCTCGCCGACGTCGAACAGGGCGCGACCGGTGGCATCGCCGCGGCACCGGTCCTCGTCGTCGTCTGCGCCGACATCGAGCGCGGCCTCGAACAGACCGTGCCCTCGTCGATCTTCCCGGCCACCCAGAACCTCTTGCTCGCGGCTACCGCCCTCGGGCTCGCCGGCGCTCTGACGACGATCATGGTCGGGTACCGCGCCGAACTGCGCGCCCTCCTCGCACTCCCCGAGCCCGTCGTTCCCGTCGCGGTCGTCCCGCTCGGTCATCCGGCGCGCCCGCTCGGCCCGCCCAGACGCGAGCCGTTCTCCGAGCACACGCACCGCGAGCGCTACGGCGAGTCGTGGTGAACGCGCTCGACTGCCTTGCTCGACTGCCTTGTGCACTAATACCCCTCCGCCGGGTCCACGACGTGCAACAACGACTCACCGCGCACGAAGCGTCCGAGATTGTCGACGAAGATCGCGATCGCCTCACCGAGCATGGTGGGGTTGTACCAGGACACGTGCGCGGCGACCCGGACCTGCGGGTGCGAGTACATCCAGTGTCCGGCCGGAAGTGGCTCGGGACTGACCGTATCGAGCGTGGCCATCGCGACCCGCCCGTCGTCGAGTGCGACGCGCAACGCGTCTTGGTCGACGAGCGACCCGCGCGCGATGTTCACGAGGTGCAGCCCGGGCTTGACCCGCGCGAGCACGTCGGCGTCGACGAGGTGGCGGGTGCGCGCCGTGGCGGGCGCGCAGAGCACGAGATGATCGGCATCGGCGACGAGATCCTCGATTGTCGTCACCATCTCGACCCCCGGCACCGGGCTCGGCGCGGCCGTTCGGCGCATCGCGGTGACCTTCATCCCGAACGGCAGCGCCCGTTCGGCAACGGCGGCACCGATGCCGCCCATCCCGAGAATCGCGAGCGTCCGGCCCGCGACCGGTTCGAACGCGGGCGCCGGGAAGTTCCAGTGCTTCGGCGGCTCGTGCAGGAAGATGTCGGGGAAGCGCTTGGCCCACGCGAGCACGGCCGCCATCACCCACTCCGAAATCGGCACCGCGCTCGCACCCCGCGCGCATGTGACCGTGCGTCCTCCGTCGTACAACGCGGGCGGGACGGAGTCGACGCCGGTTCCCGAGAGCTGCACCCAACGCACGCCGCCCGCTTCGATCCACCGCAGCGGCGCTTCCCACCCGGCGTAGCCGCCGAAGAACACGTCGGCATGCAGACCGTCCGGCGGATCACCGGGCTCGAAGTCGATCGTCTCGACCCCGTCGAGCGCGCGCACGGCCTCGGCAACCGCCGGGCCCATCTGGTTGATCACGGTGATGGTCATCGAGCCCAGACGGTACGCCAGGCCGGACGCGAACGAGGCGGGCGGCCGGAGCCGCCCGCCTCGAGGTCGTGTTCCCCCGACTCAGGGGGTAGTGGTTCAGGGGCAGTTGACGAGGGTGTCGAGACCCACGTCGATGGTGAGACGGTCGTTGAAGCCGCCGCAATCGACCGTGTTCGGCCGACCGTTCTTCACGTTGACGACGTCGTTGCCGTTGTCGCCGGCGACGAAGCCGGTGCCCTTCAGGGTGAGCCGGTCGTTGAGACCGCCACCGCGCAGCGTGCCGTTGACAGTGCCACCTTGGCGCTGCTCGACGTTCACGACGTCCTTGCCCTGGCCCGCCGTCACCGAGACGTCGGACACTTGGCCATAGACGAAGACGTTGACCTTGTCGTTGCCGGTCCCCGAGTCGACGGTGAAGTCGATCGGGCGGCGGGACGTGAACACGAACTTGTCGCGCCGGTCGCCGAGTTCGGCGTTGACCACCGTCGCCGGATCGCACACGACGGTTGTCATGTCGTCGGTTGTCGGGATGCCTTGGATCCGGCAGGTGCCGGTCGCAACCGCCTTGTGCTGCACGACGAACTGAATGCGTTCGCCGGGTTGGGCGGCGCCGTCGATGTCGGTGATCGGATCGTTGTCGGATCCGACCTTGGTCAGGTCCCGCACCGTGATCGTGGCCCCCGAGCCCACGATCTCGACGTAACCGCGGTCGACATCGGCCTGAGCCGGTGTCGCGATTACAAGAGTCGAGCATGCCAGCGCACCGGCCAGGGTTCGCGCCATGAACGTCTTGGCCACCTTGTTCTCCCCACTTGGTAGTTGTTGGAACGCGCTACGCGCGAGTAACCGGCGGGAGTATAGGTAGAACGACCTACAGAACGCTAGAGCCCGTGACAATCCGTAAACGAGAAACCGCGTTCAGAGAGTACGCAGGACGCGCGCCAGGTCCCGGCCCCACTGCTCGGGGTCGGCGAGCGCCCACCCCATTTCCGGCAGGTCGAAGTACTCGACGCTGAGACGGCCCGAGTAGCCGAGTTGGTCGAGGCGGCGGAACACGGCGGCGAAGTCGACGACTCCGGCCGGATCGTCGACGTGGACCTGGGTGTGCCCGGCTCTTCCCTGGCGGACCTGCACGTGGTCGGCGTACTCGAGCAGTTCGAGCGGGTCGCCGCCCCAGTCGGCGACGTGACCCGTGTCGACCAGGAGCCGAACGCCCGGTACCGCTTCGCGAAACGCGCGCACGGTCTCGATGGAGTTGACGACCGCGCCCGCCCACGGTTCGAGCAGTGCTTCCGGTGCCGCGCGCCACCAACGGACGGCGCGGTCCCACATGCCGTCGCCCGCGCTCGGCGCCGGCGTCGCGCACCACGTGGCCCGCGGCTTCGGGAACGCGGTGGGGCACCCGATCGGTAACGCGAGCGCGCCCGCGTCGGTACCGAGGACGGGGTCGATGTGCGCGTACCCGTCGGCGGCCGCTGCTTGCGACCGCGCGGGCACGTCGCCTCGACGCGCGTACACGATGTCGACGACGCCGAGCGGCCAGCGCATTGCCGGCGCCTACTTCTGCATGGACTTCGGCATCACCATGCCGACTTGCTGCAGGTGCTGACCGAGGGTCTTATCGAAGTCGCGTGCGACCTCGGCAGCGGTCCACCCGCCGTCGCGCCACATCCACGCGACCTGCTTCGGTTGCTGGAAAATGGTGTACGCGTACTCGGTGCGGCCGAGGATCTGACCGTTCACGTGCCCGGCCTCCTCCGACGCGAGGTACGCGACCAATGGCGCGTTCAGCGCCGGGTCTTCCTCGGGCGGCGGTGCCGCGCCCGTGCGCTCGAAGAGTGCCGCGGTCATACGCGTCGCGCCGGCGGGCGCAACCGCGTTGACCGTGATGCCGTACCGGCCGAGTTCCATCGACCACACGAACGTCATGCCCATGATCGCGGCCTTGGCCGCGCCGTAGTTCGTCTGCCCGAAGTTGCCACGGATCCCCGCCGACGACGTGATGTTGACGATGCGGCCGTATCCCTTTTCCTTCATCACCTCGGCCGCGTGGCGCGTGCAGTTGAACGTGCCCTTCTGGTGCACGGCGACGACCGCGTCATAGTCGCCCTCGTCCATCTTCAGCAGTGTTCGGTCGCGCACGATTCCGGCGTTGTTCACGAGGATGTCGAGCGTCCCGAATGCATCGACGGCCGTCTTGACAATGTTGCGCGCGCCGTCGAAGTCGGTGACCGAGTCGTAGTTCGGCACTGCCTTCGAGCCCAGCGCCTCGATCTCCTTGCACACCTGCGCGGCCGGGTCCTCTTCGCGGCCCTGACCATCGAGCGACGCACCCACGTCGTTCACTACGACGTATGCACCCTCACGGGCGAAGCACAACGCAAACTCGCGGCCGATCCCGCGTCCGGCACCCGTGACGATCGCAACCCGCCCGTCGAGCAGGCCCATGTTCATCCCACCCACTTGGTCGCGCGTCCCGGCTTCGCGAGAAGGCGCTCGCGGCGTTCCCGCCCCATGTTCACGCGACCGCCGTGGCGGTGCCGGTGACGGCTTTGTCGCCGTTCTGGTTCGTGACGGTGAGGTCGACGTCGACGAGGGTCACGCCGCCCTCTTCGCGTGTTCCCGTGACCGTGGCGACACACGTGAGCACGTCGCCGGGCCAGACCTGCTTCGAGAAACGCACCTGGAGACGGCGGATCGCTTCCGCTCCGAACCAGTCCTTCACCACGCGCGCGGCAAAGCCCATGCTCAACATGCCGTGGCCGAACACCGACGGGTTCCCGACCTGCGTCGCGATCGTGTCGTCGTGATGCATCGGGTTGAAGTCTCCCGATGCGCCCGCGTACTTCACGAACATCGTCCGCGTCAGAGGCGGGAATTCTTCGCGGCGCTCTTCACCGACACTGTGCGACATTCGTGTCCCCCATGCGTGCTGACGTAGGCGTCAGATCGTAGCTGTACGAAGCCCGTCCGGGCAGGGCGAGCGGGCCGAAAGGTGACACCAACGTCGGGTTCCCATACCCTGACCGCGTGCCCCACCCGGCCTCGCCCGCAGGTGCGCGTGCTGCCGCCGGAGCGCCCGCCCAACGCCGCGAACTCCGCGCGCGCGGACAGCGCACGATGCGCAAGCTGCTCGACGCCGGTGGCGAAGTGTTCGCCGCCAAGGGGTACCACGCGGCCCGCGTCGACGACATCGTGAAGCTGGCGAAGACCTCGCACGGGACCTTCTACCTGTACTTCTCCAACAAGGAAGACCTGTTCCGCGCCCTCGCGGGCGAGATCACCGACGAGATGCAGGTGGTCGCCGAGTCGCTCGGGCCGCTCGCGGCCGGCCCGGAGGGCCGCGCCGCCCTGCGGGAGTGGATCGAACAGTTCGCCGACCTCTACGCCCGCTGGGGTCCGGTCGTGCGCGCGTGGACCGAGGCCGAGATGGCAAGTCTCGAGTTCGGCCGCCTCGGTACCGATGTCCTCACGCGACTGACGCGCGTGCTCACCGACCGCATCACCGCGGTGGAGGCGCCCGATCTCGACCCCGCCATCGCCGCGCTCGCATTGGTCGCAATGCTCGAGCGGCTGAACTACTACGTGATCTCCGATCAGGTTCGCATCGACCGCGAGCAGATGATCGACACGCTCGCCGACGTCACGCACGCGGCGCTGTTCGGCGCCTAGGCCCAATACCGTTCAGTTAAGGTCGTCCTCGACCGCGTCGGCTGCTTCCCCACCGCCGAGCAGGCGCTCGTGGATATCGCCGAGCTCGTTCACCGGACCCCAGTACGTGACCTCGCCCTTGTCGAGCACGACCGCGTCGTCGGCGATCGCCAGCGCGTGGTGCACGTGCTGTTCGACGAGAAGCAGCGTCGTTCCGGAGTCGCGGATCGTCGAGAGGGTGCGGTACACCTCGTCGACCACGATGGGTGCGAGACCGAGCGAGAGCTCGTCGGCGATCAGCAGGCGGGGCTTCTCGACGAGCACGCGCGCGAGCGCGAGCATCCGCTGTTCACCGCCGGAAAGTGTCCCGGCCAGTTGGCGGCGACGTTCGCCCAACCGCGGGAACAGCGCGTACGCCTCATCGAGCGCGGGTCTCACACCGGCGCGTCCGCGGCTGCGCCGGAAGGTGAGTTCGAGATTCTCCTCGACTGTGAGCGACGCGAACACCGAACGTCCTTCCGGCGCGTGCACAACCCCGCGCTGCGCGAACCGATAGGCGCGGGCGTCGCCCATGGTGTTGCCGTCGTACACGACGCAGCCGCGCGTCGGTGTGACGAGACCGGAACACACCCGGGCGATGGTGGTCTTACCGGCACCGTTCGACCCAAGGAGCGCGAGAACGCGCCCGGGAAAGATCGCGAACGACACACCGAAGATCGCCCGGAAGGGTCCGTAGCCCGCGTCGACGTCGTCGAGCGCCAGGAGCGGCTGACCATCGGGAAGCGGGACGGCGGCGGTCACACGATGTCCCCGAGGTAAGCCTTGCGCACCGCGGCATCGGCGAACACGTCGTCGGTTCGCCCGCTCGCGATCAAGGTGCCGAAGTCGAGTACGAAGGCCCGGGTCGCCAGACTCCGGACGAAGTCGACGTCGTGTTCGACGAGCAGGATGGCGGTACCTGACTCGCGCTGGATCTCGCGCAGCGTTGCAGCAAGCGCCTCGGTCTCGTGCCGGTCCAGGCCCGAAGACGGTTCGTCGAGCAACAGCAGGCGCGGGTTCGTCATGAGTGCCCGACCCACCTCGACGAGGCGACCGATGCCCAGACTGAGCGACTCGACGTTGCGGTCGGCGACGTCGGTCAGGCCGAGAAGGTCGAGCATGGCCTGGGCCCGCGCCAACTCGTCGGGGTGCGGGCGCCCGAAGCCGACGATGTCGAACAACAGAGAGCCGCGGCGCGTGTGGGCACGGTCGGCGACGAAAAAGTGCTCGCGGGGCGTCATCCCCGTGAATAGCTCGATGCGCTGGAACGTGCGGCCGATGCCGAGGCGCGCGCGCCGATGTGTCGGTACTCGGGACAGATCGGCGCCCGCGAACGTCACCGATCCCCCGTCGGTCTTCGACATCCCGAGCAGGCAGTTGAAGAAGGTCGTCTTGCCCGCGCCGTTCGGCCCGATGAGCCCGACGATTTCGCCGTCTTCCACGTCGAGACTCACCGCGTCGAGCGCGGTGATGCCGGAGAACTTCTTGGTGACGCGGTCAGCTTGGAGCAGGCTCATGGCCCACCTCCCCGCTGACGGGCGCACCCTCGTCGGGCGGCGACGGCTGCTTGCGACGGTCCATCCGGCGTTGGATCGCGGCGAGCGACGTGCGCTTGTTGAACTCGAGGATTCCCTCGGGATGGCGCGCGTACGTCAGCGCGCCGAGGCCGAAGAGCACCGTCGCGACACCGCCCGTGATCGGCTTCACGTCGACCCAGGGCTGCACGTGATTGATCGCCCACGGGATCCAGACTCTCAGCGCGAAGCGCTGGAAGAAGACGAAACCGATAGCCGCTTGGATCGCGCCCTCGACCGTGCGAGCGCCGAGCGTGACGACGACGACCACCCAGATGAGCCCGAGTTCGACCTTGAAGTTGCCGACGAAGTTGGCACGTTCCTGGTACATGGCGAAGAACCCACCACCGAGTCCCGCAATTCCCGCTGACAGGGCGAACACGACAATGCGCGAACGCGCCGAACTGATACCGATCGACGAGGCCGCCGTCGAACTCCCACGGATGGCGTCGAGATAGCGACCTGTCGTTCCGCCCCGAACGAAGATCACCGCCGTCCCGACGAGTGCGAGCATCACGATGCACAGCACGAGAAACGCCTTCTCGTTCGCGAAGTCGATCGATCCGATCGTCGGACGCGGCGTGGCGTGGGGTTGGATGCCGTCGCCACCCGCGACCCACGTGTACTTCAACATCACGCTGTCGAAGAAGAGCCCGAATGCCAACGTCGCGAGCGAGAGGAAGATCCCGGCCAAGCGCAGCGCCGGCACCGCCAGCAGCGCACCGACGGCCGCCGCGATCCCGGCTGCGAGAAACGCCGCGAAGAGCACACCGATACCCGCATCGGTTGCAAGCTGCGCGGTAGCGAGCGCGCCGATTCCCGCGAACGTGGCCTGCGACAGCGAGATGAGGCCACCCATTCCGGTGATCACGGTGATCGACAGGAAAATGATCGAGTAGATGACAGCTTCTTGCGCGGGTGGGAACCAGATCTGCTCGTCCGCGTGGAAGAACAGCCAGTAGAAGAGTCCGAAGACGAAGATCACGCCGAAACTGCGGGTCGCCCACGTCAGTGAGTCCGTGCGCTCGACGGAGACCAGTGGAGGCGGGGGTGGGTCGACCCCCGCGAGTGGATCGGCGACGTCGCGCGTACCACCCCGCGCGTTCATCACGATGAGTACGACAAAGAGCGCGACGAACGGCAACGACGGACCGAGGCTGGCCTTGAACACGCTTCCGTCGGGAAGCAGCGTCGCGAGCACCTGCGACAGGATCCCGAGGAGGAGTCCGCCGATGAACGCAAGGGGGATGCTGGACAGGCCCGCGAACACCGCCGCCGCGATCGCGGCGACGACCAGGTTCCGGTAGTACAGGTCGTTGAGCTGCGGGAGCACCGGCGAAATCAGCACACCGGCCAGGCCCGCCAGCACGCTCGACATGACCGCCGCGATCATGCTGACGCGGTCGGCGTCGACGCCGGCCAACTCGGTCATGCGGCTGCTCTCGACGACCGCCCGCATGCGCAGCCCGAGCGAGCTGAACCGGAACATCGCCATCAGCGCGAGGACGACCGAGATCGTGATGACGATCGTCGCAATGTCGTCTCGGTTCAGGAACACGTTCCCGAACGGGTTGTAGGCAGTCGCGCCGTCGGGCACGACGCCCGGCGGCTGATACGACGTATTGACTTCGAAGAAGAGCTTCGTGATCTCCGGTATCGCCACGAGCAGACCGAGGGTCGTCACGAGTCGGGCCACTGCCGGCGCCGATCGCAGATGCCGGAACAGCAGGCGGTCGAGCAGGAGGCCGAGCAGCGGTGCCGCGATCAATACCGCGATGGTGAACGCCACCGGGATCGGTAGCTCGTGCACCTTGCGCATCTCGTAGTAGACGGCCGCCGAGACGAACGCCTGCGCGCCGTACGCAAGGTTGAAGATGCCTGACGTCTTGTATGTGAGCACGAGACCGACCGCCAGCAGCGAATAAATACTGCCGAAGGTCATCCCGCGGAAGATCTCGTCCACGCGTCGTTCGCCGGTCTTCTCGTCGCGCCGTCAGGCGTGCGCGTCGTGGATAGGGATTACTCGGGCTCCTCTGTCGTATCCGTTTCGCTCGTATCCTGGTCGCGCATGTTCTTGTTCGACGCCCCCTCCTCGGCACCGGGCTCGAACGAGAAGTTTCCGAGGTAGTTCAGTTCCTCGGCGTTGTTCTCCCAGCATGAGAAGGGCTTCCCGGGCTCGTTGAACACGGGAACAAACTTCCCGTCGACCACCTCGACGATGCTCGCGCACTCGTAGTCGCTGTCGACTTCGGCGTTGCCGACCGGGTCGTTGTGTTGCTTGGTCCAGTCGAGCGGAACGGTCATGCCGTTGACGTCGAGGTCGGTCTGGGTGTTCAACGCGTCGATGACGGACTGCTGCGTGAACTCCGGCCCGGCCAGCTTCAGTCCTTCGACGAACTGGTAGGCGAGGATCCAGCCCATGGCTGCGATTTCGATCGGCTCCTTGCCGGTTTCCTCCATCCAGTGGAGGAAGGTCTCGACTTCGGCCGGCAGCGGGTCGTTTTCGTACGGAACGAACTGCACACTGACGTACGAACCGTTGAGGAGGTCGGCGTTGGCGGCCACGAGTTCCGCGTCGTAGCCATTCGGCAAGGTCTGCACCGCGTCGAGACCCTGCTCCTTCATTTCGCGGGCGAGCACGATGACCTCGTTGATGTCCATGCACGTGGTGACGAGGTCGACACCCTTTGCCTTCATCTCCGCCACCTGCGCACTGAGGTCGGGCTGCGCGAACTCGAGCGTGTCGTCGAAGAAGACGACCTCGGCGGTCGGGTACTGCTCGAAGGCATCGCGGTTGCCGGCGGCACACAGCTTCGACTCGTTGGCCACGCCGTAGGCGAGAACCCCGACCTGCTCCGCGCCGATTTCCTGAGCGATCCACGGCAGCGGTTGGCCGGTGCACCCGAAGCAAATGGCTCCGATATTGCCGAAGATGTTCTGGTGGCCGGCCATCTCCGGCCGGATGTTCCAGATGAAGGTCGGCTGACCCGCTTCGTCGAGCGCGTCCGCGCCCGTGAAGCCGAGCGACGCGAGGAACGTCGCGAACGCGTTGTCGTCGGCCAGGCTCGCCTGCACCTCCTGTAGGTTCTGGAGGCCGACGATGTCGTCGCGCTCAGCCGAGACGACGAGGTTGCGCCCGTAGATACCGCCTTCGGAGTTGACCATCTCGAAGTAGGCGCGGATGCCGTCGGCCACTTGTGCGTACTTGCCGTTCAACGGGTTGGTCTTCGACGCAATCACGGCGACCTGGATCTCGGTGTCGCTGACACCGGGCTGCGTCGACGAAATGTTCGTGTCGAGATCTTCGTCGCTCGCGGTCGTGACCGGAGTGTCCGACGGGTCGGTCGGCGACGACGTGTCGAAATCGTCGTCACCTGAGTTGCCACACGCAGCCAACACAAGTACCGCTACCGCGCACATTGCCACGAGACGAACGCGCATCCAACCCCCCGCAACCAGGCCGGAGTCCGGCAGTTTCCCAACGCTAATGTCAGGTTTCGCGAGCGAACAATAGCGAGGTCGGCCCGGCGGTGGGTATCGCCCGAGCCCGTGAGAGGATCGGTCGATGGCATACACGCTCGTCACCTTCCATGCCCACCCCGACGACGAGGCGATCGCGACCGCCGGCACGATGATGCGCGCCAAAGCCGACGGCCACCGGGTCGTGCTGGTCCTGGCGACGCGGGGCGAACTGGGAGAACACGCTCCCGAGGCGCTGGCACCCGACGAACAGATCGGGCAGCGACGTGTCGCGGAAACGCTGGCCGCAGCCGAGATCATCGGCGTCGACCGCGTCGAGTTCCTGGGGTACCACGACTCCGGTATGGCGGGTGAACCTTCCAATGACGCGCCCGGCGCGTTCGCCGCGACACCGGTCGAGGAGGCGGCGAACAAGCTCGCCGACCTGCTGCGCGAAGAGAACGCCGACGTGCTCACGGTCTACGACGACAACGGCGGCTACGGACACCCCGACCACGTACAGGTCCACCGGGTCGGCATCAGGGCCGCCGAACTCGCCGGCACGCCCGCCGTGTTCGAGAGCACGATCAACCGTGAGCACTTCTTGCGGCTCATGCGGGCCAACCCCGACATCATTGCGGGCGAGGATCCCCCGGACGAGGCGGGAGTCAGCGAACTCGGCAAGCCGGAGTCGGAGATCACGACGTTCGTCGACGTGCGCGAGTTCGCCGTGCGCAAGCGGGCCGCGATGGCCGCGCACGCATCCCAGATCGGGCCGGAGTCGTTCTTCTTGATGATGCCGTCCGAGGCGTTCCAGGAAGCCTTCGGGTGGGAGTGGTTCATTCGCCGCGGGGAGCCGACGGCGGCGCGCGGGAGCAGCGTCTTCGACTGACCCGGTCCGACTAGGTACTCGTCGCCTTCGTCAGTTCCGCCAGCGCGTCCGGTACCGCGGCCGCGAGCGCGTCGAGGTCGCCGACCAGTTCGCGACACGCGATGAACCCGAAGTCGACGTGGTCGAGGTACGACAGCACCGTGACGTTCAAGCCGCAGTCGTCGAAGATCGGGCCGAGCGGGTGCAACGCGACGAGCTGCGCACCCGCGAAGTACAGCGGGAACGGCGGCCCGGGCACATTCGAGACGATCACGTTGATGATCGGGCGCAGCCGCTCACCGATACGCATACGACCGTACGCGCGCATCGCACGCGAGAAGAGCACGGGTGCCGCGACCGACGCCCACTCTTCGAGTGTCGTGCCGCCAACCTCTTGGGCCACACCTTTGGCGCCGACGGTGGAACGCCGGACTGCCTGCACGCGCTCCAGCGGGTCCGACAGCTCGACCGGAAGTCCGGCGAACATCGCCGACACCCGGTTGCCCATGCCGCCTTCGCCGACGCTTCGCGTATTCGTCGGAATCGCGGCAACGAGCGACTTGTCGGGAAGCTCGTCGCGGTGCATGAGATATGAGCGCAGCGCGCCCGCAGTAACCGCGAGCACGACGTCGTTGACGGTCACACCGAGCGCGTTCTTCACGGCCTTGACGTCGGCCAGCGGGACCGACGAGAACGCGACCTTGCGGTGCGGTGTGATCGTGCGGTTCATCGAGAGTCGCGGCGCGGTGAGTGGCAGAGCCACGTCGAGCGACTCGTCGCGCGTGCGTTGCACCGCGCGCGCCAAACCCCGGGTGAGGTTGTTGGCGGCCTTGACGAACTGCACGGGTCGCTGCACGAACGACAGACCCGTGCGCGCGAGCATCTCGAGCTCACCGGGAACCCGTTCGGGCTGCCACTCGGGCGCCGGACTGTCGAGCGGTTCGATGGGCGCGTCGGGAGTGAGGTCGAACAGCGAGGAGAGGATCTCGACACCGGCCGCGCCGTCGATCAGCGCGTGGTGGATCTTCGAGACGAGCGCGACGTAGCCGTTCTCGAGTCCTTCGACCATCCAGATCTGCCAGAGCGGCCGGGCCCGGTCGATGGGGCGGCTCGCGACATCGGCGACGAACGCGGCCAACTCGTCGGAACCCCCGGGCGACGGCAACGCGGCGCGGCGCAGGTGGAAGTCGAGGTCGAAGTCGGGGTCCTCGATCCACACGGGCGCGTGCAGGCCGAGCGGCACCTCGACCAGCCGCCGCCGGAACGGCGGCACGAGGTGGATCCGCGCCTCGAACAGCTCACGCACCCGGTCGTAGTCGAGACGGGCCGGCGCGGTCGCCGGGTCGACGACGATGACGCCCAGCACGTGCATATGCGCCGAAGGCGTTTCGAGCGCCAGGAACGCGGCATCGAGTCCCGAGAGCCGCTGCATGTGACCTCCTCGGGGCCGAAAAAGGCGTCCGCATGGTACCCCCCGGGCGCGTGTGATTCCCAAGGGGACAGGTAGCGTTGTTGTTACATGACTGTGTCGTGGGTGTTCCTGGCCGTAGCCGTGTGGGGAGCGTTGTTGACGCTCATCTCGTACCGCCCGCCCCGGCGCCCCGGATGGCTGATGGGAGCGTCGTTCTTCGCGGCGTGGATCACGACCGAGCTCGCCGTCCTGCACCTTTTGTGGCAAGCGGCGGTGGTCGCCGTGTTCATCTGGGCAGGCGCGCTGCAAGCGGGGCCGGGTTGGGTGGCACTTGCGATCACCGCGGTGTCGTGGAGCGCGTTGGTCGCGAGTGCGATTGCCGCCCGGCGGACGGCGCAGGTCTTCGCGGCCGGCATCGGTGACGCGCTCGGCGCCGATTGGGCCGCGACCCTCGACCCCACGTGGGCGCCCGCGCCGTACCGACTCGAATGGCGCCGCGTCGTGCTCCCGTTCCGGTTCCGGCGCAAAGGTGTGACCCGAATCAAGAACCTGCAGTACGTCGACGACGGTAAGCGCCGCCATCGCCTCGACGTGTACCGCCGCACCGACGCCCGGCCCGCGGCACCGGTCCTGCTGCAGATCCATGGTGGCGCGTGGATGATCGGCAACAAGGACCAACAGGGAATGCCGCTGATGTACCACCTGGCCGCGCGCGGCTGGGTGTGCGTCGCGATCAACTACCGCTTGTCACCGCGCGGCACGTGGCCGGACCATCTCGTCGACTGCAAGCAGGCACTCGCGTGGGTGCGCGAGAACATCGCGCAATACGGAGGTGACCCCGACTACGTCGTCGTCACCGGCGGATCGGCCGGAGGACATCTCACGGCGATGATGGGCCTGACCGCGAACGACCCGCAATGGCAGCCCGGTTTCGAACACGTCGACACGACCGTGCGCGCGATCGTCCCGTTCTACGGCGTGTACGACTGGACAAATCGCTTCGGTTACCGCACCCGGTCGTCGGACCTGGGGGTGATCCTCGAGCGCTACGTCGTGAAGCAGCGCCTCGAAGACGCGCGCGCCGTGTACGAGGCCGCGTCGCCGATGAACCGCATCCGGCCGGACGCGCCCCCGGCGCTTGTCGTCCACGGCACGCTCGATCGCCTTGCGCCCGTCGAGGAGGCGCGCGAGTTCGTACGAGCTCTGCGCGCAGTGAGTACCTCCCGCGTCGCATATGTCGAGCTCCCCGGCACGCACCACGCGTTCGACGTGTTCCAGTCGATCCGCACGATGCACACGGTCGCGGCCGTCGACCTCTTCCTCAGCTGGCTCCTCACGACCCATCCGCCGGGCAGTCCGGCGCACCAACCCGGCGCCACGAAGCCTGCCTAGTCGTCTCCGCCGGGCGGACGCCGCGAGCGCTTCAGCTGCCCGTGTTTGCGTTTGCTCTCGACGCGGGTCTTCTTCTTCGCCTTCGACACCTTGGTGGCGATGCGGGTCCGCTCGATGTGCAACGCGTCGGCCAGTTTCGACCGTAGGCGTTCGAGGGCCAGTTCACGGTTCTGCAGTTGGGAGCGCCGGTCCGACGCAGTTGCGGTCGCGGTCGACCCGAACCGTTCGAGGAGACGCGCCCGTTGACGAGGGCCGAGCACCTGCGAGTTCTCGATGTCGAAGCGCACTTCGGCGCGCGTCTGCGACGTGTTCGCGTGCTGGCCGCCGGGCCCGCCCGACGTGCTGAACCGCCACTCGAGCTCGTCGGGCGGAACGACACAGTTCCGCGTGACGCGTACGCCCTCGGGTGCCACAGGTGCAGGCTAACGGTCCGGCAGACTGGGGCGATGGGAATGCGAAGTCGACCGCGATGGGTCGCGATCGGACTGCTCCTCGTCGCCGGGCCGGTCGGCGCGTGCAGCGCTGACGACAGCGGCGCGCCGACCTATACCGCCGCGCCGACTGGGAACGACCCCGGCCCGAACGACACATCTGACGCGCCCCAGACGGTGCAGGGTGTCCTCCGCCTCGACCCGGCGACGGAGTGTCTCGCCCTCGAGACCGAGACCGGTCGCCTTGCGCTCGTGTTCGACGGCTACGCGCTCGCCGACGACGGTACGCGCGCACTCGTCGCCGAAGTCGACGATCGTGTCGTAGCGGTCGACGGCGACAACGTCGTACTCAGTGGGCGAACCGTGGCCGCCGAGGCGCTGAACCCGTGTGGCGATCCCTTCCGCGTCGAAAGCTTCAACAGCGTCCTCCCGAGCGGCTGACCAGCTCCGAAATTGCGCCATCTGGCGACCGTTTCGGTCGCCGAGCGGCGCAATTTCGGATCTCAGCGCGTGAGGGGCTTGTACTTGATGCGGTGGGGCTGGTCGGCGTCGGCGCCGCGGCGCTTGTGGAAATCTTTGTCGTAGTCGGAGAAGTTGCCCTCGAACCACACGACCTCGCTGTCACCTTCGAAGGCGAGCACGTGGGTGGCGATGCGGTCAAGGAACCAGCGGTCGTGGCTGATGACCACCGCGCAGCCCGGGAACGCGAGCAGCGCCTCTTCGAGCGCGCGCAGCGTGTCGACGTCGAGGTCGTTGGTCGGTTCGTCGAGCAGCAGCACGTTCGCGCCCATGAGCAACGCCTTGGCCAAGTGCAACCGGTTGCGTTCACCACCGGAGAGATCGCCGACGAGCTTCTGCTGGTCGGATCCCTTGAAGTTGAGCCCGGCGACGTACGCGCGACCGTGCACCTCGCGATCGCCGACCTTCAGATTGTCGACACCGCCCGTGATCTCTTCGTAGACGGTCTTCGAACCGTCGAGCGTGTCGCGCGACTGGTCGACGTACGCGAACTTGACCGTCGGTCCGACCCGTAGCACGCCGGCGTCGGGCTGTTCCTGGCCGACGAGCATGCGAAACAACGTGGTCTTGCCGGCGCCGTTCGGTCCGATCACGCCGACGATGCCGCCGGGCGGGAGGGAAAACGACAGATCGTCGACGAGGAGCTGGTCACCGAACGCCTTGCTCAGGTGCTCGGTCTCGACCACGTGATCGCCGAGGCGCGGACCGGGCGGGATCGAGATCTGCAGCTTTTCTTCTCGCTTCTCGGCCGACTCGGCCTCGGTCACCAACTGCTCGTACGCGGTGATGCGGGCCTGGCCCTTGGCCTGGCGGGCGCGCGGGGCGAGCCGGATCCACTCGAGTTCGCGCGCGAGTATGCGCCGCCGCGACTCGTCGACCTTCTCTTCCCGGCCGAGCCGCTCTTCCTTCTGCTCGAGCCAGCTCGAGTAGTTGCCCTCCCACGGGATACCGGCGCCGCGGTCGAGTTCGAGGATCCAGCCCGCGACGTTGTCGAGGAAGTACCGGTCGTGGGTGACCGCGACCACGGTGCCGTGGTACTCGTGCAGGTGGCGTTCGAGCCACGCCACCGACTCGGCGTCGAGGTGGTTCGTCGGCTCGTCGAGCAACAACAGGTCGGGCTTCGACAGCAACAGGCGGCACAGCGCGACGCGGCGGCGCTCACCACCCGAGAGCTTGGTGACGTCGGCGTCCGGAGCCGGCAGCCGCAGCGCGTCCATGGCGATGTCGAGTTGGCGGTCGAGATCCCAGCCGTTCACGGCGTCGATCTGGTCCTGGAGCTCCGACTGCTGGGCAAGCAACTTGTCGAAGTCGGCGTCGGGCTCGCCCATCGCGTTGCACACTTCTTCGAAGCGGTCGAGCAGGCCCTTCGTGTGGGCGACACCGTCGGTGACGTTGCCGAGGACGTCCTTGTCGGCGTCGAGGCGCGGTTCCTGGGGCAGGTGGCCGACCGTGAACCCGGGCGTGACCCGGCATTCGCCGGAATAGCCGTCGTCCTCGCCGGCGATGATGCGCAGCAGTGTCGACTTGCCCGAGCCGTTGAGGCCGAGGACGCCGATCTTGGCCGCCGGGTACATCGAGATGTTGATGCCGCGCAGGACTTCTTTGTCGGGCGGATGAACCCGACGCAGATCGCGCATGGTGAGGATGAATTGGTGCGCCATACTCCTGACACCGTACCGGCCGCCTCGGGAGTTCCTGTGACCGAGATACCAAGCTCCGACGTTTACGACATTGCCGATCGCTACGTCGACCAGATTGCCGCGCTCGACCCGATTGCCGCGACCGGCGCGGGCATCGCGGGCCACGACCACGAGCTGACCGACTACTCCCCCGCCGGCGCCGACGCGCGTGCGCAACTCGCCCGCGACACGCTCACTGCGCTCGCCGCGGCGCCATCAACAGGCGATGCCGACCGCATCGCCGCGGGCGTGATGGCGGAGCGGTTGCAGCTGGCCGTCGACCAACACGAAGCCGGCGAACGCCTCCGCGACGTTCGCGTCATCGGCAGCCCCGTGCAGTCAGTTCGACAGTGCTTCGACCTCATGGCGTACGACACGCCCGAAGACTGGGACACGGTCCGCGAGCGCATGCGGCGGGTACCCGAAGCACTCGCGGGCATCGAACTCGCGCTGCGCGAGGGAATCGGGCGAGGTGTCGTGTCGACGAAACGCCAGACCCTCGCGTGCGCCACCCAGGCCGAAGTGTGGAGTAGCGAATCGCCCTTCTTTCGCGAGCTTGCCGCACGTCATCCCGGCGACTCGCGGTTGGCCGACGCGGCCGAGGATGCGACCACCGCGTACGCGGACATCGCGTCGTTCCTCCGCGACGAGTACGCGTTGCAGGCGGAGGAGCACGACCCGGTCGGGCGCGACCGCTACGAGTTGTTCGCGCGCTACTTCAACGGCATCGACCTCGACTTCGAGGAGACGTACGACTGGGGGTGGGAGCAGCTGTACAGCATCGAGCGCGCCATGGGTGAGGTCGGCGAGCGCATCCTCCCGGGCGAGTCACTGCCCGCCGTGTTCGAGTACCTCGAGAACGACGAGCACCGTTCGGTCGAGGGCGTCGAAGCATTCCAGCGGTGGAACCAGAATCTCATCGACACGACGATCTCGGAGCTCAACGGAACGCACTTCGACATCGCCGACCGCCTGTTGCGCTGCGAAGCCATGATCGCACCACCCGGCGGCGCGGCCGCGATGTACTACACGGGCCCGAGCGAAGACTTCACCCGGCCCGGTCGCACCTGGTACCCGACGCTCGGCAAGACCCGCTTCCCACTGTGGCGCGAGGTGTCGATCTGTTACCACGAGTCGGTGCCGGGGCATCACCTCCAGGTCGGGCAGGTACGACACCTCGCCGACAAGCTGTCGCGCTACCAGCGGGCCTTCGGGTTCGTCTCGGGCCACGGCGAGGGCTGGGCGCTGTACGCCGAACGGCTCATGGCCGAACTCGGCTACCTCGACGACCCCGCGTGGGAGATGGGCATGCTCAGCGCCCAGGCGATGCGGGCGGTGCGCGTGATCGTCGACATCGGCATGCACCTGGAGCTGCCGAGCCGAGAGCACGACGGAGCCCGGTGGACTCCGGAACTCGCGTTGCCGTTCGTCATCGAACGCAGCCGGTTCCCGGAGAACTTCATGCGCAGTGAGGTCGACCGCTACCTCGGGTGGCCCGGCCAGGCCATCTCGTACAAGGTCGGCGAACGCGTGTGGCTCGAAGCCCGGGCCGACGCCGAACGCCGCCACGGCGCCGACTTCGACCTGAAGGCCTTCCACACCTACGCGCTCGACCTCGGCAGCATGGGCCTCTCCACCCTGCAAGAGGAGCTCACTCGGTTCTAAACCCGCGGAGCGCGCCCGGTAGGCGGTCAGCTGCCCGTCCCGTCGATCTGAGGCATAGCGCATCGCCTCCGCGAAAGTAGGCGGCGTCTACGCCCTGCACTCGTGCCCGGGAAGGTCGTCTCCATCGGCTACGAGGGCCGAGTGCTCTCGCGGCGCGGGCGGCGTGTGGGCGCTCGGATCGAACGGTTGCGGTACATGGTCAAAAAGCCTCGCGTAACGCGCCGGATCGGTTGAGACTTGACGATTCTTGCGACCGAAGCCTCTTCTCCTCGTCGAGCATGCCCGGAAGTACCTGCCGCGCGCGTTCCAGCACGCCAGCCGGCCGGCGCTCAACAAGTGCTGGATCCACACCGACGACATCGCGTCCGCGCCGGACATCGAACTCCAGCCCACCGATCGGCTCCCGTCACATTGCGCGGCTCGCGTGGCAGACACTCCCCTACGCGTTCCAGCGGGCCGACATGACGATGAACGGGGCGGTCGCGATTCCTCGAACTCACCGCACGCGAGGGGCTGTGGTGGATCGCGAACGTCGGATCTCAACTGTCGGCGACCATCGGGGACACCGATGCCCGCGTCCACGCGATGCCGGCGCCGGACGGGCGCGCTGCGGGGGGACGATCCGAGCATCGGGTCGTTCGCGCCCGTGATGTGGCGCTCGCCCGACGGCTCGCCTTGGGAACGCGTCGATCTCGACGACAGCGACGCGTCGGTCGGTTCGATGCAGGCGGTCACTCATCCACCGCTCCCCTCGCTGGGCGCGATGACAC
>Ga0163150_10004428_pt1 | contig 18796 bp, 25 predicted proteins | sample OliLakLV19P2IB_FD_148628 | JGI IMG/M metagenome (GOLD analysis project Ga0163150, IMG submission 148628) | Freshwater microbial mat bacterial communities from Lake Vanda, McMurdo Dry Valleys, Antarctica - Oligotrophic Lake LV.19.P2.IB | ecosystem: Environmental > Aquatic > Freshwater > Lake >...
CCATCCGCCAAACTCATTGCACCATCCAAACCATAGCAATTTTTTGGGTAAGCATTTCCGATCAGAAAGCGAACCTTGGTTTTTGCAATCACTCAGTCCAGTGTTTTCCTTGTATTTCACTGCTAAAATCGATTGCGGATCGCGAAAACCACCCACAGTTTCTGCGGAAGAGCCGCTTTTTTAGAAGGAAGTCAATTATGATGACGATGATTTCGAATTGCCGAATGTTTGCTTTGAGTGCGATGGCGATTGCGATGTTAGCATCCAATGCTCCCACGTTTGCAGCCAAGGATGCGGTAGACGGTGGCCATGCTGCCCACATGCTCAAGTGTGCCAAGGTCTGCGCTGACTGCCAAGTTCAGTGCGACGCGTGCTTCACTCACTGCGCATCGCTCGTGAGTGAAGGGAAAAAGGAACACGCAAAATGTATGAACAATTGCGTTGATTGCGCGGAATGCTGCAAGCTCTGTGCAACATTGTGTGCTCGACAAAGCTCTTTCAGTGCCGCTGCCGCCGAGGGCTGCGCGAAGTGCTGTGACGAATGTGCGACAGCATGCGAGAAAATCTCGGGTGACGAAACGATGATTGCTTGCGCGAAGACTTGCCGCACCTGCGCCAAGGAATGTCGCGATATGATGAAGATGATGAAATAATCAACGAAACGGATGACGAAATTGCTTGGGACGACGCTGGGTAGGGGCAGTGGGCCGAGAGTCCTGCTGCCCTCACTAGTTTCATGGATGGAAGTTGACCGAGACTATAGAAGCAATTATTGAATGCTCTCATTTGCGCCGAATTCCTGGACAACACATGCCATACCATGTGCAAGCCGCAGGACTAATATTACGGCAAGCGTTGACGTAACGCCCTATAGCCATGAGCGTTAAAAAAACGCCTATTCTTCGACGCAACTTGGTATGCCATAATCCAGCGACCTTTCTGAGCGAGAGCTGCACTGGATGGCGAAGCAGTCGCATACGGCAAGCATCCAACATACATAGGTGGCGGCAATCGGAGTTGCCGTATTATTATAAATCACGAGGCAACTAAAGAATCGTGGCTCTAATGAGCCGAGGAGAAATGTCATGTCAAGAGAATTGACGATCGTTTTCGCTGTCGCAGCGACCGTTGGTTTTTCAGCGACGAACAGCTGGGGCCAGTGCGGTTGTTCGAATGGCACTAATTCAGTGGCTCAGGCTTCGGCTCAAACCTACCAGCGTTTTTCGTACGAGCCCAGCGCGATCCCATCTTCGCAATCGATGACGCGAACAACGGCGAGTGTGCCCATGATAGCGGAGCCAGCCACAAGCCTATCGCCGCTTCTCCTACACGCCAGCCTCGCAGATGAGATCAGGCTCGTCTGGCTCCAAGCAACTTTGGGAGTATTCCAAGACCGATCCACGGAAGTACCGCCCATAGAGTACCGCGGTAGTTTTTCGGCAGAGACACGTCGCAACGCGGTCGATGTATTTTACAGCTGGCCGCGTTTTTGTTTTTATGCGATTAGTATCGGAGGGAGGTTGTGGAACTCATCGAATTTTCCTCGAAAGAATCGGCGAAACGGTTTTGGAGTCGGCAACGATGACGTGTTGTCATCGGCACGCAAGTTGCATACCACCTAATGTAAATTGCCCAAGTTCCATAAAGTCAGTCAAAGGTATCGATGATGGAAACCACTCAACTCACAGCGATCGACCCGGTTTGCGGCATGACCGTCAATCCGGCGAAGGATCGTAAAAGCCAACACGATGGCAAAACGTACTACTTTTGTAGCGATGGTTGCATCCGCAAGTTTGAAGCCGATCCTGTTGGCATATTGAAGGCGCGCGGAAAGAGCACGAAGAATGTTGGTGTGGTCGTGAAGGGCGAATCGTCGTGCTGTTGCTCTAGCAAAAACTCTAACAAAGCGAATGCGACGCGCGAGTCACCTGCCGCCCCCGGCGCAATCTACACCTGTCCGATGCACCCCGAGATCGAACAACTCGGCCCTGGCGATTGCCCGATCTGCGGGATGGATTTAGAACCCAAGTTCGCAAGTGTCGACGACCAAGAGGTTGGTGGCCAATACGCCGACATGAAGCGACGATTCTGGATCGGCGTCGTCTTGTCCGTTCCCTTGTTGGTTCTCACGATGGGACCGATGATTGGCATTCCGGTTCATCATTGGCTTGCCAACGCAACGCTCGGTTGGCTGCAGCTTGCACTCGCGACGCCGGTTGTTTTCTGGTGCGGTTGGCCATTGTTGGTTCGAGGGGCCAAGTCGTTTCGTACCATGAATCTAAACATGTTCTCGCTGATCGCGGTGGGATCGATCGCCGCTTATCTGTTCAGCCTTTTCGTCGTGTTATTGCCGAATGCAATTCCGCAGGCATTCTATGAAAACGGTATGCCGCCGCTCTACTTCGAAGCCGCCGCCGTGATCATTACGTTGGTTCTGCTAGGCCAAGTTTTGGAAATGCGAGCCAGACAGCAAACCGGCGGCGCCATCCGCGAATTGATGCAGCTCGCTCCCGATATTGCACACCAAATCACCGACGATGGCGAACAAGATGTATCGCTTGATGCTGTGAGCAAAGGCGATCGCTTACGCGTGCGTCCAGGCGAAAAGATCCCCGTGGATGGCAAGGTTGTCAGTGGCAGCAGCAGTGTCGACGAATCGATGTTGACCGGCGAACCGAATCCGGTCAAGAAGTCCGACGGCGACGAAGTGACAGGTGGAACGCTAAACCAAACCGGTGCGTTGGTGATGGAAGCGGTCGGCGTGGGCGGCGATACCGTGCTGAGCCGGATCGTGCAAATGGTCGCCGACGCGCAGCGCAGCCGCGCACCGATTCAAAAGCTGGCGGACACGGTTGCACGCTATTTTGTCCCGGCTGTCATCGTGTGCTCGATCCTTGCATTCGCCGGTTGGGCAACGCTTGGTCCCGAACCGAGACTCGCACACGCCTTCGTCGCCGCCGTCGCGGTGTTAATCATCGCATGTCCTTGTGCATTGGGGCTGGCGACGCCAATGTCGATCATGGTGGGCGTTGGTCGAGGTGCAAAAGAGGGTGTGTTGATTAAGAATGCCGAGGTGTTAGAAACCATGGAAAAGGTCGACACCATCGTCGTCGACAAGACTGGCACGCTTACACAAGGCCGGCCTGAAGTCACCGCGATCGAAACGTACGGCGATTGGAAGGAAGCTGACGTAATACGACTCGCTGCATCGGTCGAATCGCAAAGCGAACATCCGCTCGCCCAGGCGGTTGTCAGACGAGCGAAGAAAGATGAAATGAAGATTGCGACGGCGACTGATTTCAATAGCATCACTGGCGGCGGCGTGCGAGCAAAAGTCGAAGATCTTCACGTCTTGATTGGTAAAAGTCAATTATTAACTGACGAGCACGTATCCAACGTCGATGCCGGTCTCAATCAAGCCGGTAAGCACCAAGCTGAGGGAGCGACCGTCATCTTTATCGCGATCGATGGCCAGCTTGCCTCGATCATGGCGGTCAGCGATCCGATAAAGGAAAGCACCCCTGCAGCTCTGAAGACGCTTCACGAACTGGGACTGAAAGTGGTCATGCTCACCGGTGATGCCGAGCTGACAGCGAAGGCGGTCGCAGCAAAGCTGGGGATTGATGAATTTCATGCAGGTGTATCACCGGCGGACAAGCACACTTTTATCAAGAAGCTCAAAAGTGACGGAAAGATCGTTGCAATGGCTGGTGACGGAATCAATGACGCCCCGGCGCTTGCCGAGGCGAACGTCGGCATCGCGATGGGAACGGGTACAGGTGTAGCGATCGAATCAGCCGGCGTTACGCTCGTTGGCGGTGACCTTCGTGGAGTCGCGGCAGCAGCAAATTTGAGCCGCAAGACGATGCGCAACATACGTCAAAACTTGTTCTTCGCGTTCATCTACAACGCACTCGGAATCCCAGTCGCCGCAGGCCTGCTCTATCCATTCTTCGGCATCCTGCTCAGCCCCATGATTGCCGCCGCCGCGATGAGCTTGAGTAGCGTGTCAGTGATCGCAAATGCATTGCGTTTACGAGCCGCAAAACTATCCTGAACCAAGCTATAAAGGGCGCTGGTCGGACTGGATGTGATTGATGTCAGGCGACGCAGGACGACACGTCAGCATCGCCATAGTTTTCCAATCAAGTCAACGCGGAAATAATCGCCGCCAGCTCCGCCGTGTCACGCAGGCCGACTACCGTAATCGTTTTACCTTCACTTCGCCATGATGCGGCAAACTTGTTCCCTAGTTCGACGATCTGACACATCTTTCCGGTACACGCTAGTTCAACACTGGGATGCCCCTTGAACCAATCCTTTGTTCCGGCGACATGTTCAAAGACCAGAACGCCAGAACCGTCCTCCCGTGTCCAAACCGCTTCGACACATTTGCAACAAGGCATGTTGAGCAAATAGAGCGAGTCGCAGGTGAAATCGGTGGGTGGTAACTTCACATTGGCAGGACGATAGCCGACGAGCTCGAATGCTTCATCCGCTGTGATCTTGCGACCTGAGTATTGAACGATCAGCCGTTGCTGGGCCAGCAGAACATCGGTGCTAAACTGTGCCGCGTAGCTGGCAAGCGGATCATGATGATGCGTGTCATCATGCGGAGCCCCGATATTCCAGTGGATCGCAAATCCAATCAACGCTACGGCAAAGGTCCCACCTGCCGCCAAGAACAGCCGACGTCGCAAACGATTGGTTCCCATCGCAGCATTCGGGGTGCGGTCAGTTAACGTCGCGACGGTGGACACATGCGATCGAACGAGTGGGTCAGCAAGCGAATCATCGATGCGAGCCCAGAGGTCTTGCGGCGGCTTCGGTGATGGCAGTTTTCGATAACCGGAATCCAGACGACGTAACTCGGCAAGTTCGGCCACACATTCGGTGCATCCGTCGAGATGGTCTTTCAGTTGCACTCGCTTGTCGCTTGACAATTCACCATCTATGTAGATCGACAACAACGCTTGGGCGGCTTCGCAGTTCATCTTTACATTGCCTTGCTAAGCAAACTAATCCTGATTCGTTCGTAACCGTTACCACTTCATCTGCATTGTCGCAACAGTATAGCTGCTCAAGTCGATCACTCTGCACGATGCTAAACTAAGTCTAAAGCTGGAGAGACAATTTCACGTAGGCAACGGCGAGCCCGACTCAATCGCGAGGCTACGGTACCTTCCGCAATATCGAGCGACATGGCGATCTCGAAATAGGAAAGTTCATCGGTCAAGCGGAGTAAAAGGATGGCTCGAAGATCAGGTTCAAGCTGACTAAAGCCCCATTCCAATAAGTCTCGCTGATCGAACTGAGCCTCATAAAGTTGCTTCTGCGCCAGCCGCTCACCGTTCACGCAAAGTTCAATTAAGTGCGCCTCGTCAGCGGGTAAGGCGACCTTCAGCACCGCGCGCGAATCCCCAAGACATTTGTCTTCCTGCAACGAATAATTCATAAGTGGTATCGCCTTCGACGAATTGAAGCATCGAAGCCAATACGAACTTAAATCTTTTTAGTGGTGATGACGCATTATTTAAGCCGCTTTTTGGAAATCCTGTAAATGGTTCACCGGGCCGTTCTAAGCAGCATTTACTCGTCGAATCAGCGAAAATGTTTACTTCCTGGAATATGGTGTGGCGTCTGGGGAAGCAGACTGACTCGCAAACGTACAGGGGCCGCGTGACCGCTCCGTTGCGACTCGCAACTTTGCTACGACACCGCCCCCGCATGTGCTATTGGATTGCCAACAACCCTTAGGTGCTCGCGAATTGGATTCCTTCACGGCCATTCGGAAAAATTCTGTAACGAACGCAGCAGGCAACTCATCTCTATAACGATCGAGTAAGCCTGAGACGCGAGCGTAACGGCAATGTGTGAGTCGTTTGCGCACACAGTCTTTTGACGTCGCTGCATGATTGCTGTTCCGAGATGGATGAGCGTACGCATTCCGGCATTTTTTTCCGAATTTGCAGAAGTTTCCCCAAGCGATCAACATCTAAACAGTCAGGAATGAAATTGCTTTATTCCATTGTTCGAAGTTCAAACTCGTTTGGAGAAGAAGTATGTTGACTTTAAGGCATCAAGGTTGGATCGTTCTGGCAGTAGTGGCAGTGTGTTCGCTGGGGACGAATGTGGCCACCGCACAATCGAAAATCAATGACAAAGTTTCCCGAAACAATGGGGCACCTTTCTGGGCGAACCAGCGGACGTCGCGCAACATTCAGCATGCTCAAGATTATTCGCGGAGTATCGGTAGCTATACGACCCAGGCACCTGCGATCAACCCGGTAGTTACTCAGTCTGAATCGCAAATGCTGGGAATGCAACGTCAGTGCATTCAACGCGACATGGGCATTGTACGCGAGGCGCATGCAGCAAATCCGCAAGTTGTCGCGCAAGTAAAAGTGATCGATGACAAGGTGGCGAAGGCGTCGGAAACACAAAAGATGCTTCATGCGGAATGCTGCAAGGACTCTCCCGATGGAAAGGTTTGTTGCGATGCGGCCACCAAGTTGACGGCCACTTTGGATGAGGTTGCCAAGGATCATGCCAAGTTGATGAAAATGACCGGTGACGACAAACATCAAGACCATGAAGCGCCGCATGCCGAGCCTGCAAAAGCCAGCAAGTAAATCGATCGCGGCATTGGCTGGCGGATTCCGAGCGAAGTCATGGTCGAATCCGCCCGCTTGGAGTCAAGGATGGCTCGATATCAAAATCAAAGCGTGCTGCAAAAATCTATCGTTTGTATAGACGCGGCGTCGCGCAAGTTGCGACTACGATGAATTGATCGAAAAGTTCCTTTGAATTCTCCGTTCGTCCAGTTCCCTGTCAATCTATTCAGTTCTAGGAGATGTCGAGATGAGTTGTTGCAAAGACAAGATGGAAACGATTGAGATGCATTCTTGCTGCTCGCCGCAAGATACAGTGCAGAATGCCGCTGAGACGATGCGCAAGTCCGGTTGCGGTTGCGCTCCCGTGGTAGAGGACGAAAAAAATCGCCGCTTGGTAGGAGTCGTGACGGAACGTGACGTGTGTCACGGCGTGGCGACCGATGACCGACGTCCCTCGGAGATCCCGGTTAAGGAGATTATGCGTCCAGCCTCTGCCTGCTGCGGCGTGGATGAGTCGATTGAAGAAGCGAGGCGCAAGCTCGACACGCATCAAGCGACGAGTCTACCCGTTGTCGACAAAGCGGGCTGCTGCTGCGGAACCATCAGCTCGCGCCACCTGATGGAAACATAATGACTCACGTGGTTGCTAAACCTTGTTTCGACTGCAAGTACACAGACTGCGTTGTGGTCTGTCCCGTCGACTGCTTCTACCAGAACGAGCAACTGCTGTTTATCCACCCGGATGAATGCATCGACTGCGAAGCCTGCGTACCCGAATGCCCAGTCGAAGCCATTTTCCATGAAGACAACCTCCCTGAGGAATGGAAAGAATACACGGCACGGAATGCAGAGATGGCAAAACTAAGTTCCAACATTGTAGAGAAGCAAAAACCCTTGGAAGGCGAGCGGTGCGTGGGGAAGAATTGATTGTTTTTACGGAGTGCTGCCGAGTGCTGCGGTTCATTCCTCGCTTTGTAGATAAGACAACTTCAAGAAAATAGGAATGCTATGCAAAAGTTCAAAACCTTACCGAGGGTGGTAAGACCGAAACCAAGTCGAGCATGGAGGGGATGGACATGGACAAAGCGAAAGGCATGGAGATGAAGGATAAGGGCATGGGCATGATGGCCAAGGACAAAACGAAAGACATGGATAACATGGAAGGCGACGAGGCCGAGGCGGGCGATTCCGCCTCAGGCACGATGGAACAGCAAGTGAAGCAGATGATGCAAATGCAGGCGCTGCAGATGAAGATGATGGCGATGAAGATGAAGATTATGGAATGATCATGGCGCTGACGCATCGACGACCCATCGCCATTATGTACGCCTTCACTGGATTGGCGACCGTTTTCGGCTTGGTTGTACTGTTTGGATCGGTCACGGCCGAAGAGTCCAACCAGCAAGTTCCTGGCTCTACAGCCTCGGACGACGCGATTGCACGCTTGGAAAAGGGCAACCGCCGTTGTGTAGAGGGAAAGTCCGCGCATGGACACGATTTGGCAAAGTGTCGGGAGCGGTTTCTCGTCAAGCAGAAACCGTTTGCGACGGTGCTTGGATGTAGTGATTCCCGCGTAGCACCGGAACTGTTGTTTGATCAAGGTTTCGGTGAATTGTTTGTGATCCGCGCAGTCGGCAACATCGTCAATTCGGACGTTGTTGGCAGCATCAACGAATATCCTTTAACCCCTCTTTAACCCGCGAAAGCACCAAACAGATGTTACTGCAAACAGCGAAATCGACCGAGTTTAGTTACCACGCGCCCGATGCCACCAACGTGTTTCTTGCTGGAACATTCAACGACTGGCAAACAGAGGCGGTGCCGATGACGAAGGACAAAAACGGTAACTGGAAAACGAAGCTGGACCTGCAGCCCGGTCGCCACGAGTTCAAGTTCATCGCCGACGGCGAGTGGCGCTGCGAGCCTACCTGCCACCTGTCGGCTGAATGTCCCAAATGCGTAACGAACGACTTCGGCACGATGAACCGGTTCATTGATGTCGAGTAATTCCACCCCAGCATGAGCCGTCCAGCTTGCGTCTGCATTTTGCCGTAGGGCAGGTTGGCAACCTGCACCGCGGTGGCTAGACGCTGTGTTGGCAGCCGCCTGCGCACAAGATTTTCGATCGGATGGTTCTCGGATCAGGGACCAGCGGTCAACTGCAAACACAAAACCTTTAATCAAAAATCTGGAACTGCTATGAAAACTTTCAAGACCATGTCCCACATTCGATTCGCTCATCTCCTTGTCGCACTATCGTTAGTACTTGCCGCAATCGCGATATCGCCAGTACCGGTGGTGGCCCAAGGCGGCGACTCCGATTTGTCGAAGCAACTTTCGCAACTTCAGGCGCAAGTAACGCGACTCGAAGCGGCGCTCCAACATCAACCGAAAGCTGCGGCTTCGACGACGCAACAGCCTACTGCGGAAGGCAACCAAGCGACCGAGAAGAAACAGACAACACCAGGCGTCTCAGAGGGAATGCAAATCAGGGCTACTCACCAGAACTGTGTTCAGTGTCACCAAACTCGTCCCCCCGGTCCGTTGCCACCAAGTCACTTGGAAGCACTGAGTGGTGACGGCGAAGGAGGAACGCAAGCGGCGGGCGGACAGGAATCATCAGGTGCAGGCATGGGCCAAATGGCGCAAGGCGGTCAAGGAATGCAGGGTATGGGCGGTGGCAAAGACATGGGTGGCGGTCAAGGAATGCAAGGCATGGGTGGCGGCGGTTCGACGGAAAGCTCCTCCGCAAATCCGGCAGAGCCACAATTGCAACAAATGCAGCAACAGATTCAACATTTGCAGCAACAAATGCAACAGATGATGCAAATTCAAATGCAGATGCAATTGATTCAAATGAAGATGATGCAACCGAACTAAGGGACGCGATGCATTTTGCTCGCAGATGACATCGGACTGACCGCAAAAGGGAAGTGAAAAGCGAATGATGAGACAGCGTAAAAAGCGAACACGAGCGTTTGAGTTCCTGTTCTTGTGTGCCGCTGCTGTCGCGCTTCCGTTGTGGGCCGCAGGTTCGGCGTCCGCCCAAGTTTCGCCGGAGGAACATGCCAGTCATCACCCCGAACAGGCGGGCACGGCAGCAACAGACAAGCCAACCGACAAGCCAACAGAGAGTCCGGCGAGTCCGGCGCAAACCGCGACTCCGAACAGTCCCGCCAGTGCGAGCGGTGGCGGCATGATGGGAGGCGACAAGGCGGGAGGCGGCATGATGGGAGGCGGCGGGTCGGGAGGAGGTATGGACGCCATGATGGAGAAGATGGGGGTACCCGCTACAAAGTCGTTGTATCCAACGCTTATGAGTATGTCGGACGTTTCGCCGAAACAGCGAGAAGAAATCGCGAGCCAGGCCGATGAGCGGATCAATACCTCCGTGAAGCTACTATCGACCGGTTTGCAACGCTTGACCGAGGCAGTCGGAAACGACAATTACGACGCCATGCACGAGGCAACGGCCATGATGCACGAAGCCCTTGCGCAACTGGAAAGTGGATTGGCGGCACGCCGAGCGATGGCGGAAGACCAACCACTGCAAACGGTCGCGATGCAATGGTTCAAGAAAGAAATGAATCTGCAAACGCCGCAGGGTGTTCAACCGCGTGATCGACTTTGGGGATTAACGTCTATTCACCTGTTCTCGATGGTACTGCTGATCGCCTTCGCACTGGCAATGATCGTTCTGTACTTCGTCAAAATGCGTCGTGCTGCCGCCTTGTTTAGTCGGATCGAATCGCAAAAGGGAACGCTGCCACCGGGATCGGCACCAGCATTAGCCGGATCGGCACCACCGGCAGGCAAATCATGAACAGCGTGGAGCAAGCAACATGAGCGAACCGACAACCGAAGAATCGGTCGCGATCGACGATTCGGCTAAGAGCGACACGAAACCAACTTCACCGGTGAAGTCCGGATGGGCGGGTTACTTGCGCGTCGCCGACGTGTTTTGGGAATCCGCCGATGTCAAAACGATTCGGTTGTTGCCGGAGTCCGGTGATGGCGAATTGCCGTTCACATATTTGCCAGGCCAGTTCATGAACGCGGCGTTCTGGATTGGTGGCGCTAGGATGATTCGCTCTTATTCCATATCGCACCCAATGCGGCCGTGCTGGACTGCGCCCACTGTCACGCGACGATTGATCCGCACCGTGAACTATTCGGGAATGATTGTGCGCAATGCCACGGAGTGACGAATTGGACGATCCCGGAGTTCCGGCATCCGTCGGCCAGTTCAACCGATTGCATGCACTGCCACCAAGCTCCCCCGAGTCACTACATGATGCACTTCAAGATGATTTCGGCCAAAGTGGCTCGTCAACCAAGCGCAGACGTGACTGAGTGTTTCAAGTGTCACCAAACAACTTCGTGGAACGACATCAAGGGAGTCGGTTGGTACAAACATCATTAATTTATTTTGGCCCGGTCCGTGAAACCATGGACTCACTTTCACAAAAAGGGATACTGACGATGAAGACAATCTTAACTGCGGTGATAGTTACTGGCGTGTTCGCCGTGGCCGGGTGCTCGCAAACCGTGCAGCAACCAGCTTCGACAAATACGAACGGCGCGGGGACATCAGCGACGACAGGCCATGACGGCCATATGGGGACGCGGAACATGACAGGTGGCCAGGAACATGGAACTGGGCACATGGGTGGACGAGGCGAATAGTAATGCGCGTTTCCTTATGATCCTTTGGAGAAACTCATGAACATTCCTCACTCCGACGCTCTGGTCGTTTTCGGGGCCACCGGTGACCTTGTTTACAAGAAGATCTTCCCTGCGCTCTATGCGATGCAGCGGCGGGGACACCTTCAGGTGCCGGTCATCGGGGTTGCGAGATCGGACTGGACGATCGAGAAGTTCCGATCTCGTGCCCGCGCGAGCGTCGAGAAACAAGACGGCTTCGACGAGGCGGTCTTCGCAAAGTTACAGGAGCAGCTCCACTACATCAGCGGCGACTATGGCGATCCGGCCACTCACGCCGCGCTTCGCGAGAAACTCGGTGATGCTGCACACCCGCTGCACTATCTCGCAATCCCGCCGAGCGTGTTCCCGAGTGTGATCGAGGGACTCGGCCAATCGGGCTGCGCACGCGGCGCGCGTGTGATTGTCGAGAAACCCTTCGGCCGTGACCTCCCGTCCGCGCAAGAGCTCAGCGCGACGCTCCATACGGTCTTCGATGAATCACACATCTTTCGGATCGACCATTACCTTGGAAAGGAATCCGTACAGAACCTGTTGGTCTTCCGCTTCGCGAACACCTTCCTCGAACCGGTATGGAACAGCAACTATGTCGCAAGCGTGCAGATCACGATGGCCGAGAGTTTTGGCGTCGATGGCCGCGGCGGTTTCTACGAAGAGTCCGGCGCAATTCGGGACGTGATCGAGAACCACCTGTTCCAAGTCGTCGGCTTCCTAGCGATGGAGCCGCCTAAGACGACGAGCCAGGACTCGATCCGTGCCGAGCTGGCGAAGGTGTTCAAGATGATCCGTCCGCTCAGTCCCGAGGACGTCGTGCGCGGGCAGTTCCGCGGCTATCGCCAGGAGGAAGGCGTCGCTCGCGACTCAAACGTCGAAACATTTGCGGCGACCCGGCTCCATATCGACTCTCCACGCTGGGATGGCGTGCCATTCTTCGTCCGGGCGGGCAAGTGCTTGCCGACGACGATGACTGAGGTGACGGTGATGTTCAAACCTCCTGCGCTCAACAAGCTATGTCCGGGGCAAGCGAACTATGTGCGTTTTCGGCTAAGTCCCGACGTGACGATTGCGATCGGTGCCCGTGTGAAGCGACCCGGCGAGGAGTTGATCGGCGATGCGACGGAACTCAAAGTGGTCGACCGCCCGAACGCGGACGAGATGGCCGCCTACGAGCGACTCTTGGGCGATGCCATGGCAGGCGACAGTACGCTGTTCGCCGGTCAGGAAGGCGTGGAGGCCGCTTGGACGGTCGTACAACCGATTTTAGGTTTGACAACGCCCGTGCATGAATACGAACCCGGCACCTGGGGTCCGCCGGAAGCCGAGAAGCTGACGGCGGGCATCTGTGGCTGCCACATTCCAGTCGAGTTGCTTCACCGGCAGTAAATGATTTTGACCGATGAAAAGGAACACCCCACTGTGAACAAGAACGCCATTGCCTTTGGCGCGTTGGGAATTGAGCCGCGTTGGACATCCAGCGCCAAGGAAGGCATTGGCACAGCGTATAACAGCAGTTCCTCGCTCTGGTTCACGCTCAGCCACGGGATCATCAACGAGATCTATTTTCCTCACGTCGATACGCCCAACACCCGCGACCTGCAATTTCTCATCACCGACGGTGAAACTTTTTGCCACGAGAAAAAAAGCGACCTGCTCCACCAAACCGAATACCCAGAGCGGGACTCGCTATTTTACCGGCTGACTAACTCCGACCGTGAGGGCCGCTATCGTCTGGTCAAAGAGATAGTTGTGGACCCGCATTCGCCGGTTTTGTTGATGCACGCGCGGCTGGAAATAATGGACGAGACACTACGCGGCAAGTTGCGACTTTACGCGTTGCTTGCGCCACACATGAAAGGCACTGGCAAGAACAACTCGGCCAGGTTGTGTGGCTTGGGCGGGCGAAAGCTCATCGAGGTACAACGCGAGGAAATTGATTTGTCATTCGGCTGCGCGCCTGATTTCACGCGCCGCTCCGTGGGTTACGTCGGCTTCAGCGATGGCTGGCAGGACTTGATGGACAATTTCGCAATGGATTGGGAATTCGACAGCGCGGAGAACGGCAACGTTGCTGTGATGGGAGAGATCGATCTGTCTCACGGCATGGAGTTCACGCTGGGCGTCGGTTTCGGACGCTCGTCGCACAGCGCTTGCGCGCATCTCCTGCAATCGCTTGCCACTCCTTTTGCCGACCAACGTGTGAAGTACGTCAGCCAATGGCAGCGCACCCGTCCCAAGATTGATTTGAGCGCGCATACCAGTGATGAAGGAGCGATGCTGCGTTTGAGCCAAAGTGTGTTGCTGGCCCACGAGGACAAGATTTTTCAAGGCGCGTTCGTGGCGTCGCTGAGCATTCCCTGGGGCGATACAAAGGACGACAGCGACCAGGGCGGCTATCATCTGGTCTGGACGCGCGATATGGTGCAGACTGCCACGGCGCTGCTGGCTTGCGGGCAAACCGAGTCGCCGCTGCGCGCGCTGATCTGGCTGGCATGTATCCAGTCAGCTGACGGCAGCTTACCGCAAAACAGTTCAATTCGCGGCGAGCCGTACTGGAAGGGAATTCAACTCGATGAAGTGGCGGTGCCTATTCTGCTGGCTTGGCGATTGCAGCAGGCCGGGGCGCTGCGGCAATTCGATCCCTGGACGCTCGTATCGCGCGCGGCGCGCTACTTGATCTTGCACGGGCCGGTGACGGCGCAGGAACGCTGGGAAGAGAATTCCTGTTACTCGCCTTCGACGCTGGCGACGATCATTGCGGCTTTGGTGTGCGCGGCGGAATTTGTAGGTGGCAGAAACAATCCGAACGCCAGCATGACTGCCAAACAAGCGAGTTACGATTATGAAACATAGCAATCATCCGACCACAAATGCGGATGCAAACAACAACACACCCGACACTGAACCGGCGCGCGATGTGGTGGCGAAGAAAGCATACGCCCTCTACGAAAAAGAAGGGCGCCCGCAAGGTCACGACAAGCAGAATTGGTTGGAAGCCGAAGCCCAGATGCCGGGCCACGGCTCGGATCAACATCAAGGTCACGCCGATCATCACGCCCACATGGCGGCGGATTTCCGGAAACGGTTCTGGATCTCGTTGGCGCTGACGTTGCCGATTCTGATCCTCTCGCCAATGCTCCAAAAGTTGGTTGGGCTGCAAGAAGCAATCAGGTTTCCCGGCGACCTTTACGTCCTATTCGGTTTCTCTTCTGCGGTTTTTTGGTATGGCGGCTGGCCATTCCTCAAAGGCTTGTTCAATGAGATAAAATCCTGGAATCCCGGGATGATGACGCTGGTCGCTGTCGCCATCACTACGGCTTATCTTTACAGCAGCGCCGTAGTGTTCGGCCTGACCGGCAAGATGTTCTTCTGGGAGCTGGCCACCCTAGTCGACATTATGCTGCTGGGGCACTGGATCGAGATGAGGTCGGTGATGGGTGCCTCGCGGGCGTTGGAGGAACTGGCCAAACTCATGCCCTCCGACGCGCATAAACTCATGCCCGATGGCAGCGTGAAGGACGTGCCGCTGAGCGAGCTAGCGGTGGACGACAAAGTCTTGATCAAACCGGGTGAGAAAGCTCCTGCGGACTGTGTCATTGTGGAGGGCGAGAGTTCAGTCAATGAGGCGATGCTCACCGGTGAATCAACCCCGGTTACCAAAACGACTGGCGGCAAGGTCATTGGTGGCTCCATCAACGGCGAAGGCTCGCTGACCATCGAGGTCAAAGGCACCGGCAAGGATTCGTTTCTGTCGCAGGTCATCGACCTCGTGAAGCAGGCTCAGGAAAGCAAATCGAAGACCCAAAACCTCGCCGACACCGCCGCGCTATGGTTGACCGTGATTGGCCTCAGTAGCGGCGCGCTCACCCTGGTGATTTGGCTGGTTTTCATGAAGCATGACTTTGCCTTCGCCATGGAGCGAGCCGTGACCGGGGTGTGCTGCTCAGCCCCGCAGTCGGTGCGGTGCTAATGTCTGCCAGCACGGTGATTGTGGCCATCAACGCGCGACTGCTGAGATTGAAGAAAGCCACAAGTGATGAAGTCCGAGAAGCAGACGTTTCGGATGAACCGAGACAAAGTGAAAGTCGGAAGAACAAACCCGTAACGACAACCATCCGCAAAGGAAACCCGCCATGAACGAATCGAAATCCGAAGCCAAAGACCCCATCTGCGGCATGACCGTGGACGAAGCCACAGCACTCCACGCCGAACGCGAGGGCAAGACGTTCTACTTTTGCAGTGACCACTGTCGGGAAAAGTTTCTGTCTACCCTCGCCGGTTCAAAGCCGGAGGACAAGTCTGGATCCTGCTGTGGATAATGTCCACGCGCACGAGCCCAGCAGCCGTAACGAGAAATGAATTTGCGAACACGGCCTTCGCGGTAACAGCAAAACAAACAAAAACAAAAACGAAAGACACAGCAATGAAAATGAAAACACAACCCGCATTTCCCACCTCACCCACGCTTATGAATCCATACCCAAAATTCGCCGCGATGATCGCGACCTCCACGGTCGTGATGTTTGGCCTCATGTATCTCAATAGCTACGCGCTCGACCACATCTTCTTCAGCGAGACCCGCGCTTACATGGCGATGATCATGGGCGCGACGATGGCTGTCGTCATGCTCGGCTTCATGCGGAAGATGTATGACAATCGGAAAGCGAACATTGGCATCTTCGTGGGCAGCGCAGTTGTTTTCGCCGCGTCGCTTTGGCTCGTGCGCAGTCAGGCGACGGTCGAGGAAGTTTCCTGGATGAAGGCGATGATCCCGCATCATTCGATTGCGATTCTGACGAGCGAGCGAGCACACATTTCAGATCCGCGCGTGCGCAAGCTGGCCGACGGGATCATTGAGTCACAGCGTCGGGAGATCGGCGAAATGAAAGCGCTGATCGAAGACATCGAGAACAAACGATGAAGCCAACTCCGCAAGATATCGGGCCAATCGTTCTTCGTCGTCTTTTCGAGCGAAGGTCAGGCGATGAATAGAATCGACGAACAGAGGAACCTAACGCTCTGTTTTTCCCTGAACAGCGGCAACAATCATACAGTAATTTCTTTTGAAAACTCGGAAGTGGCCCACCGGATGCACTGTCAGTTCAATGAGATCGGTTCAATGGTTACAAAATAAAGTATGCTGTCGAGGGTTTGTCGGAACCACTTTGGCAAGAAGTGGAACCATTGGGCATTAAAGAAATGCTCGTCGAACCGAGCGGCTTCCGAACGGATTGGGCCGGACGCTCAGCCAACGAAACAAAGCATCCGATCGCAGACTATGCGAACACGGCAGACAAGAACATACGTCAACTGCGAGCTATCTCAGGCCATCAATCAGGCGATCCAGTTCGTGCCGCTGAAGCGATTGTGCATGCCGTCGAATCGGCGAATCCACCGCACCGTCTGTTGCTCGGTAATGATGCCTATGACGGTGCGATCGCTAAGCTCGACGAACTGCGTGAAGAGTTTATCCATTGGGAGGCAATATCACGTGGAGCTGATTTTCCTAAAGCAACGCCGGACGTGTTGACATGATTCAAGGTGAAGCGATTGAGGTCATGTGCCGCGCAAGCCATCATGAAATCTCACATGGCACGGAACGTCGGGGACAGGCAATGTGAAAGCCAGAATCAAAGAACAGTGTCATCAACCATCAACAACCATCAACAAAGGAACATGACCATGAATGAAACGAAATCGGGCACCCCATGATGAATACACAACAGCTTATCGACACCGCGCGGATGCTGGTCGCCGGCGACAAGGGCCTGCTGGCGATGGATGAAAGCAATCCCACTTGCAACAAACGATTTGCCAAGTTGGGGATTCCCCAGACCGAGGAAGCTCGCCGCGCCTATCGAGAGTTGATCGTGACGACGCCAGGTCTCGCCGAGTCCATCAGTGGCGCGATCCTGTACGACGAAACGATCCGCTAGCAAAAGAAAGACGGCACTCCCTTTGCTAAAGCGCTCATTGATGCGGGAATTATTCCCGGCATCAAAGTGGACGCCGGTGCAAAGGATATGGCGGGCCATCCCGGAGAGAGACTCACGGAAGGTCTGGACGGATTGCGCGACCGCTTGGCTGAATACTCTCAAATGGGCGCCCAATTTGCAAAGTGGCGCGCAGTAATTGCCGTGGGCGATTGTCTTCCCAGCCGGGGTTGCGTCGAGGCTAACGCGCACGCTTTGGCCCGCTATGCCGCGTTGTGTCAAGAAGCTGGACTGGTCCCCATTGTCGAGCCGGAAGTGCTCATGGAAGGCGAGCATACTCTGGAGCGGTGCGGTAAGGTAACGGAGGAAGTCCTGAGAATGGTTTTCAACCAGCTTTACACACAACGGGTGACGCTGGAGGGCATGATCTTGAAGCCCAACATGGTGTTGCCAGGATTGACCTGCCCCAAGCAAGAAACGGTGGATGAGGTGGCCGACGCCACGGTGAAGTGTCTCTTGCGAACCGTCCCCGCTGCCGTTCCGGGGGTTGCGTTTTTGTCGGGAGGCCAATCCTCTGAACTGGCATCGGCCCGTCTGAATGCCATGAACGTCCGGTTCAAGTCCCGATTGCCGTGGGCGTTGGCGTTTTCATTTGCCCGCGCCATCCAGCAACCGGCTTTGGAGATTTGGCAAGGCGAGGAGACCCACGTGTCGGCGGCACAGCAAGCTCTGGCTCATCGAGCCAACTGCAACCGGGCTGCGCGCCGTGGGGAATACACAGACGCGATGGAAAGGACATAAGCATGAAAACATGGATGGCGCTCAACACGCAATTTCGTGAGAAGGAAAGTCCCTTCTGCGCGGCTTCTTTGGGGGCCAGTCGCCTCGGTTCAACATGGTCTTTCTTGGGTTGGGCGAGAATGGCCACACCGCCTCCCTGTTCCCCGGTACGCCCGTGCTGGAGGAGCGGCAACGTTGGGTCGCCGTGGTCAAGGTGGCCGAGCAGGATGTTAGTGACCCTAACCGCGCCATTGGTAAAACAGGCAGCCGTCGTCGTGTTTCTCGTCACGGGCGTTGCCAAGGCCACGATATTGCACGAGGTGTTCGATGGTCCTCATGATTCCTCTCGATTGCCCTCGCAACTGATTCGACCAATGGACTGGGAGCTACGCTGGTCGGTAGACCGTGCGAAGGCAAGCCTCGTGATTCAAGAAACGCCGGAACGAACAAGAGTGCTATGAAAAAGATGTCATGATTTATCAAAAGAATTGGCTCTTCCGCAGAATCTGTGGGGCAAAATTAACTATTTATCGTTACGAATAGAAAACCGAAGTTTCAACGGATGCCCGTTTCGCATTGGATTTTTGAGGCATCACTCCGATGTCCAAAGTTGAAGAAAAACTACCCACCAGACGATCAGTCCGGCGGGTTGCCGAGCGCCTTTGACGCATCGGAGACCGAGATATTCCTCAGCGAGTTGCTTCCCAGCAGAGCCCGCTTCCGCTTCTCCCGGCACAAACATCATGTCCG
>Ga0163150_10004429_pt1 | contig 18796 bp, 16 predicted proteins | sample OliLakLV19P2IB_FD_148628 | JGI IMG/M metagenome (GOLD analysis project Ga0163150, IMG submission 148628) | Freshwater microbial mat bacterial communities from Lake Vanda, McMurdo Dry Valleys, Antarctica - Oligotrophic Lake LV.19.P2.IB | ecosystem: Environmental > Aquatic > Freshwater > Lake >...
GTATAAACGCGACCGCCCACCACGAACTCCATATCCTCGGGGTTCACAAAGTCGGATTGCCCCTTGCTCTGTACGAAGTGTTCACCCAGATCAGTGCCGGGGCGACTCTCCACATTCTTGAAACGAACCACAACAGGGACTTTGCCCTCGTTACTCTTGCCCGTAGCTTGATACTGAGAGGTGCCACTGCCCTGTCCATCCGACCTGAAGGCAAACACCCCCGTGCCCGCGAAACCTTTACTGGACTTCATGCCTTCGTCCGCGATCTTGATGGCGGCATCTAGGTCAGTGCCATGCACAAACTCACCCGAGGTATACGGTGCCGACTCATTGCGGGAACGGGCGGCGATCTGCTCCCGTGGGGTCAACCTATCCCCGGATTGGTAGAGATCGGCCTCGGTTCGCTCGATGAACTGCTGGATATTCTCCGGGGCCGCTTTCTTCAATGCGGCGATCTGCTCCGGTGTAGCGGTACGCAAAACGGTACGAAGTTTGGCCTCACCCCCCGACTTTATTGTGGGTTTCGAGGGTTCAGCGGGAATATCTTTCGGGTCCACAAAATCCGGCGTCTCTTCGGGGGGGATTGCGGCCGGATCGCGTCGGAGGGCAGCACTGATCTCGGCCTCGGGCGTACGCGAACCCGTAGGCGTAGGAGCCTTCACGAGATTCGGGTACGCTTTGGCTACGTCTGTATCGGATGCCTGCTCCAAAGCCCTTTGCTGCACCTGCGGGGACGTACGCGCTGCGACTGTAGTCAGGCTGTGCATACCGGCACCGATAACTGAACCTGTACCCACGGACACCGCGAGATCATAAACGATCCCTTCATACGCCTGTGGGTCTTGCTCATTCAAGTCCCGCATGATGTGTTCGGTCAGCGTGGTCAGGCCCCCCTGCCCGCCGTTGATGACACCCGTCAAAAGCACCTTCCCCGCTTCCGTCGCGGAGAGACGGCTAATCGTGGAACTTGCGACTTTCGCCAGCACAGGCTTCAACAGGGGACGAGCCGCACGCATTACGGGGATGGCTTCCAATAGACCCGTGCCTCCCGCGGCGAGGCCGGTATTTTGGGCCAATTGGTCGGCTTCAGGGCCTTCGATACCGCGAGCCGCGAGCCGTTCTTTCGCTCCGAGATACCCACTTCCGCCCTCGCTAAGGAAACCAGAAACGGCACCAGTACCCGCCACGGCCACCGCAGTGGCACCAGTACCTAGTCCGGCGGCTGCGGCGACAGGGCCAGCCACTGCGGCCGGTGCCGCGTATACCGGCAAGCCCGTAACCGCACCCGCCACCTGTCCCGCAACGGTCTGTGGAGAGGGAACGCGGCCATAGTATTCCTGCATGTTTCGGCCGATATTCGAGATAAAATCGCCGCCGGGAATCTGCTTACCCACCAGTTCGATACCACCGCCAAAGGCACGGGCGGCACGGCTAGGACCGCCAATAGCACCTAGCAGGAAATCAGACGCATGTTCTCCAGAGGTCATGCCGGGATTGGCGACCCTAAACCCCTCTTGGGGTTGTTCGGTACGGAATGCCGCCCACGGATCACCCTCGGGCTTAGGGGCGGGGGCGGGGGTAGACATACGGAATGCCGCCCACGGATCATCGGAAATCGGACGCATTATGGAACCCTCATAGTTTCACCGTTTTGGATGATCCAAGTTCCGCTAGGATACGTCGCCCTGACTTGATCTGGAGACATACCCCCTACATCAACAGGATTACCGCCCGTAGGAGTACGACCGCCGCTATTCGTTACGGGAGTGGTAGCGGCCACTGCTTCCCGCACATAGGATTCCATCACGCCCTGAACATCTTGGTCAGAAAAGATGACGTTATCCTGCATCCCGAATCGACGACGCCCGTACGCCAGTTGATCGGACGGACTCAGGCCGGTCAAAGACCTCATCACGTCCAAATCAGCCGCATACTTCTCAAACGCCCGATTCGAGGCGGTCGAGCGAGAAGAACCTACCTTTGGCGTCACCTGCCGAACATTGTCCATCAGCTGATCCATACTAAGTCCGCCACTATTGGCGGCGACCCACAAGGAATTCCACTGCTCGGTAGGTATCTGTCCTTGAAGTTGCGTCAAGTAATCCCGTTGGGATTTCGTCTCTGGGGAGATCGTCTGATCCGGAGACCCGGCTCGAACGAATCCGCCCTTGGGTTCTCCAACCTGCCACTGAGGGGCATTTGCATCTGGATTGAACCCGAGCCGTTCAAACTCTTCGGTCTGGGGGTTTCGCCGGATATCGACTCCATTGATCGTAGCCGTGGCCGACGAAGGGCGAGCAGTATCGTCTGCGGGGACCAATGACACCGGCATCGCCGAGCGGCCGGGGATAGTGGCAGAGCCCATACGCCGGGCTTCAACCTGTTGGCGAGCCTGAGCCTGAGCCTGAGCCACTCCCTGTAGAGCAAAAGCTCGATTCTGGGCTTCGCCTTCACGGGCGAAAACGTCCGAACGAAAGGCGTTTTCAGAATTTAGGCGGTTGGCCTGAGTCCTACGATCCAGATCAGCATTGACCATAGCTCTATCCCCAGCCAATCGCTGAAGATATCCTTGGTATTCCATACGATAGTTACTATCGGCCCGATCTTCTTGTCGGTAACGATTATTCTGATCGTACGACGCCGATCCTGCCGCCGCCGCGAGGCGAGCGAGCATGGCCGGATTGTCGTATCGAATCTGTATGGGGGTTGGCGCTGGCATCAAAAGCTCCTTTAGGTGGCCCGTGGACCACTATAACCCGACCAATAGATTCCGGGCATTGGCCCCATACTCGAATCCCAAGCTCTGCGAGGTGCGGCGGCTCCGCCCGCACCGCCCGCACCGCCCGCACCGCCTGCGGCTGTCAGACGAGAAATCAGATCGGCGTACATCCCCTGATCTGGCCCTACGTCATTTCGACTCAGGATCGCGTCGGCACGGAGACGGCCGATATCCATACGGGCTCCGGCCTTTTGCAGGGACATATCCGAACGCTGGCGAGATTCACTTTCGGCCAGAGAGGACAGAGAACGATCTCGATCCGAGGCCACGCCACGCTGCACGCTGGACTGAATGGTGGTATTCCCGAGGCCGCGACTCATCAAGTCTTGTTCAGCGGAAGCCCCCTGCTGTACGAATTGGTCGCCGATACGGGCGCGTTCAGTGGCCCCTGTCTGTGCGAGATTCTGCTCGGCTCGGGCAAAGTCCCCACCCGGACCAAGTACGCCCTGACGGGTGGCCCGAACACTCTTACGAAGGGTCTGATAGCGTTCCAGCCCCGCCTGCTTTGCGGCATCCGCACTTCCCGTCATGGAATCAATCAATCCTTGCAGATCGAAAGCCGGTCCAGTAGAGCCTCCTGTAGAGCCTCCTGTAGCGGTCCCGGAGGTCGGGAACCCGGATGGGGCGGGGGCACCACGAGAGTAATGAGACACAAGCCGAGGGGTAGCTGGACCGCCGAAGTATTGAGTAAAGGGATTATATGGCATGAATTATTCCTTAGCCGGTGCCCGTGATTACGCCAATGTCGAGACGTACCCGATCCATATTAGTCTGTTGGCCTACCGTAATCGCAGTGGTGATCGCGGTACGCACTACACTGGTCAGAGTGTTGTTAGCACTATTCACCGTATTGGGAGTGAGACTAAATCCGGGAGGAAATACCGCTCCCACCGCATTTAGAATCGGCCCTACCCCGTTGATGGTAAGAAACGTATCTAACTCCATCAATTGCGTACGCAAGCTTTCAAGACTGATCGCTGATTGTCTAACTCGGTCGATCACCAGAGAAACGTGAGCCGGATTTGTTATGCTGAATGGCATGAATGACCCTTAGTATGAGGTTTCCTCGACCAGCCCGAGGCCGGACGTATCCCCAAGATGCTTGATAAGCTGACGGACGACCGCCGCCAAGGAAGCCACATCGGCTCGAAGATCGTTGAGTTCAGTAAGCGTGAACGCTCCGTAGGCACCCCCGTTGGCATCGCAGTCGAGAGCGGTAGCCACAGCGGGAGCCGCTGTGATCGTGTATCCTACGGGGATGCCGATGGGGGTGGACCCGAAGAATCCTAGTTGGGCCTTATTCCCGGCTGAAAGGCTGGTTTGCAATCCGATCACCTGAGCGCCTGCATTGGTCGTAGAGGCAAGGGTGAGGATGCTGGTACCCGCACCCGTGGGCTGTCCCGACTGGATCGTACTGTCCCCGCCGTTTTGGTTTGAACCTACAGCCTTTCCGCCGATTACGGTGGTGGCAGCCCCGGTACCCGCCACTGGGGCTCGGGGCTGGATGACAATCGGGCCGGAGAACCCTTGAAGCCGAGCAGATGAGGACAATAACTCTAATGCAGGACCGCCGGGAGACTTACCAGTCGAGCTATTGAACACCCGAAAAGCAGCCCCTCCAACACAGGTGAGGTCGAATTCGCTGGCAGAAGTTATCGTAACCGATGCCCCGGCAACCCCCAACCGCATTATAGCGGATGAGGAACTCCCAACAAAGCGTCCGCCAACACTGGCGGGCTGTCGAACCTCTACGGTACCCCCACTTCCCCCGGACATAAGCACGGATTCGCTACCTGCCGACCCCGTTACCGTAACGAATTTCGTACCCAATCCGCCTGCCCCCAGTAGGAGGATCGACGGTGATTGGCTAAGGAGTATCTGCAACCCGCTCGTGGTGGTTAGGCCAGAGGTACCTCCTAGCAACACCCCTAAGCCGGAGGCGACTAACTCTAGTCCCGGATCGGTATCTCGGAGATCAACGGCTAAACCCCCCGTCAAGGTGAGAGCGGGATTGGCGCCGAGCAACACCCCTAAGCCGGAGGCGACTAACTCTAGTCCCGGATCGGTATCTCGGAGATTGATGGTCAGACCGTTCGTAAAGGCAAGGCCGGGAGTTACGGTTGCGAGAAGAACCGCAATGCTACCGTCGCCCGAATCAATGACGATACCCTCTCCGGCGATAATACCGAGAGAGCCGAACGGGTCGTTGGAGAGACGTTGAAATGCCCGACGTTGCCGGAGATCGTTACGTCCACCGCGATCTAGGGAGCCGCTCATTAGGGACGTGCCTCCCGTCTAGGTCGGCCAGACAGATCAAATCCGCACGTCAGCCCTTCGAGAGCCCAAAGCCCGGTGCCCGAGATACCTACTTGCACAGCGTATCCCCGAACACGCTGTCGGATGGACTCGCTACGACCGGCTCGGGTAAGCACTCGACTCACTCGCGGAGCGGTAGCCAGCACGCAATCTTCAGCGGTCTGTCCGGTGTAGATATTCACGTTCGCAACGCTGCTAGTCGCCCCCATGACGGGGATAATATCAGTGAGGATAACCTCGCCTGTGTGATCCGGGGCCAAAAACATCGGGAACCGAACGTGACTCTGGATCAACGTACCATCATCATCCAAGGCGGCATCGTCAAGTTGGCGGATATATCCGTCATAGCACCCCACCAAAAGGGCCTGATCTTCCGGCCGCGAACCGTCGTAAGCGTATACGACCGAAGGCCCCATTGAAGCCGGGTATTGCTCAGGCCACCACGCACCTTGATCCCCCACGCGGGAGTCCCAGAAGTAAACTTCACTCGCTGAACCTTCAAGCAAGGGGACGATATTTACGATCAATCCAGATCGCAGGTAATCCCATTCAAGGTACACGCGAGTATTCGAGTTGTCTACCGCCCTAAACCGTCGTTCCAATCGGCCGTTAGAAAGGTTTTGCGGCGGGCCGGTATTCGGAGACATGCGATAAATACCGTCCACCCCTGCAAAGTACAATGTACCGCTGGGGTCTTTAGCCCACGCTCGGCCGAACAGGATGCCTGTCTCCGATACCAGATCAATCACACCGCCAGAGGCCGGATCGCCAGTCATCATGTAGATGGAACTATCCCCGCCAAAATACATCACGTCGTCGGAGATCGGGATCAGGGCCGTAATCACGTCGCCCACAAGCCCGGCACTGGAATTGTTCCCGGCTACGGCTTGCAGAGAATTGGGGGTAGCAGGGCTGTAGTCGTAGTCATACGGATCGCCCGATTTGGACATGAACCAATTGTTAGGATCGTTCACCACCCCCGACGTTACAACCCGCCCACGATATAGGCAGATAAGACGAGCCAAAGTGGGTGCCGTACCCACGGTCGCGGCCCATGTAACCACATCATCGGTGGCGAGCCGATAAACTTTGGCCTGCCGCCCATCCACGATAAATACATCCTGATACGCCGATTGCATCTGAATAGCGTGCAGATCATCTTCCACGCAGCCCTCGCCGCCCGCTGGCACGGTCTTTACATCAAATTCAAGGGTGGCGATTGATCCGTTCGAGCAAACCACGAGAGGGCGGCGGGAGACAGCCCCCGCACTGACAGTCCCGACCATCCGAACGTGAGTCATCGCGGACAAAGAAAATCCCGACTGGAAGTTACTACCGACAGCGGAGGTATCTGACGCTTGAAGCTGGTAAGAGAAGTAGATAGCTCCATTGATCGTCATCTTGACAGAGTTACCATCGTACACCACACGAATCCAAGTGGGATTTGATGTATCGGTACTCACGATCGGCAGACCGGGAGTAGTGGTGGATGTATTGTGCAACACGCGAGAGGTGTCGGTAGCGGCATTACACAGCAAGAGTTGTGCGAGGCTGATTTGGGCGACCTTATATGAATCAGCCGCCGCATTTGGTGCGGTAGTTACCGTTAGTGCGAGGTATTGGAAACGAGACACAGCCAGCCCCATCACGACTGTAATACTCTGAGTCGCACGACCGTCTCCCGCAAAACGGAACTCTGAAATAACCTGAGTAGCTTCCGGCGTCGTACGCACGATTACGTCACGAGTGGTGCCCGTTGATGAAGTACCACCATCTAGACGATCATTGGTTGTGTCGATACGCGGAGCGAAATTCGTGGTTGCCGCAAAACTGATCGGCCCGGCATTTTGGTTCGACAATACAGTGCCGGAGGTTCGATAGTTCGACCATGCGTTCGGCAACTCGTACCTATTTGCGAGAGATACGTCATCGTCGGTATCCCTCAGCTGGTATAACACCGTAGATGTGGGTGGAACGATCTTCGTGTAGGACATACGCACAACTGAACGAGTGAACGTTACAACGGACACGGTACCGAGGATATGAGGCCCCGCGTGCCAAGCATCAACATCCGTTCCGAACGTAGTGTTTGCGATCGTGTATGTGGTACCGGCCCATTTGGCATCGGCCGCAGTTTCCGTAGCATCCCATTGGACGTAGACAGTAATGGTATCGGCCGTCCAACCGACTCGAATCACCATACCGCTTTTTGGGGTAGCACCGCCCGATAGTACATAGGTATCCAGAGTTGAAACTGTAGTGAGAGTAGCCCCGTCCGCACTAAATAGGCGTAGAGCAACGCTAGTGGCGGTGACTTGGGAAAATGCGACGAACATATACCGTCCGTGCCCGGCCCCCGCACGAAACATGATCCCGCATTGGTTCACCAAATCCGTACTAGTGGCGGTATCGGATTGCGGGGCGGCGTAAAACTCGCATTCCATCGTGCCAGTAGTTTGATACCGAGACATAAGGAAGCGGGATACGTTATCACCGCTCGAAGAGGTGCTAAGTATTTGTATGCGTTTTGGCGGTCCCGCCACCACATTTACAGCGGAAGCGGCAGGAACTCCCACAGAGGAGGTCGTGAACCGGCGAGAAACCGGAACCCAATTCCCCAAGAAATTAGCAGAAGAAGCCGTCGTATACGAGGTGATATCGTCGGCTACCACGACGGGAGTGCCAGTCGGAGCAACTGCTTGGGTAACGGCAGTCATCCGTTGAATCGGCGTGTCCCCAAACACCTGACTCCCATGCCATTTCGACAGCCCGGAACGACGCCCGCCACGGAGGCGGTTCTTTAGAGCGTCGATGCCCCGAACATTCAGGGCGTCTGCGGTCGTTCCGGGCGGTTGAATGTCATAGCCCACGCCCTCATGGAGGCCGAGAACCGGGAACGTCAACGGTAGGGTTGGCTTCGTCGGCATGGGCTAGCTCGATTAGCGAAGCTGGACGTTAGTTGAAGTCGCCTCATCGTAGCTGACAAGGGTGGAAGCGTAAACCAGTTCGATGCCGTGGATCAAGACTTCCTCGGCGTCCGTGTCGTTGGCTCCGTTGGTAATTAGTTTGATCGTAACAACATCGTCACGACGGACAGCGAGGCCAGTGTACACGAAGTCGATCCACTGCTCCGTAGTGCTAAGGATCGTGGCCGGGGCCGCAGGAGCAAGGTCGGCAGAGAGGGCAACGGCCGCACGCTTACGATAAAACTCCGAGTCAAGCTGCACATCGTTGTCCACGGACAGCGTAGCCTGAGAGGTCAACACCCGCAGGACGAGGTAATCAGTCGCCTCATCATAATCCCGAGGGATCACAACTACCACGCTGCCGATATTATCAATGGTCTCTTCGACCCTGATTACACGGGCGTTGGTTTCATCCGTGGTCAGGCTGAGCTTCACCCGGATCGCTGCGGCATCGACAGTCAACTTATTGACCATAGACGCGAGATCGGCGAAGTTGTTGCGGATAGCCGCCACGTCCGTTGCATAGACCGAACCGCTAGTGAGGGCTTCGAGCGTGGTAGTTGCCGTACCCGTAGTGTTGTCTACAAGAGCCGCAGCCGTCGCCGTAAGGTCGGAGATCGGGGCGATGGAATTGAGAGTGACCCCCTCAACCCGCTTCACGAAACCAGAGGCGAGCTTGCGATTACCCGCAGTATCACGACCGCCACCAGTCACAATACCCTTGACGCCCACGAGAAAGTTATCTTCGCTAAACTGCATGAAAATCTCCTTACGAGTTGAATTGAACGTCGATTCGTGGCAACCATCCCCGAGGGCTGGTAGGCCGTCCGATTTGCGGGTTTCCGAAATACCCGAGCCTACGCGGGCCAGTTCGGGCGTCGATACCATAGCTGGCAGGAAGGCAGGTACCCTGATAGTAGCTGTAGTACGGGCCATCCACGCGATCCTCGATCTCCCGCTCTCCTACCGCCAGACACGCCGCCTTTACCGTCTCATCGTGGACGATCGGAACGGGCGGATATTCTGTCAGGGCGACCAGAACATCGAAATTCAAGTCATACTGGAATTGAACCTCGAACTCTCTGCTCGGGGTAGGGTATACGTCCATGCGATATCGGCGTGCTCGTCCGGACGCGGAAGCCGCAGAAAATACGTCGATAGCCGCAAGCAGCGGAGTGCCGCTCGTATCAGTCTCGTTCTCGCGGGATTGCCGAATCGACGCCGGATGAACCCATTGCATCGTGGAACCCTGATTAGTGCCCGACGCGAAGGTGAGTCCGCCCGAGTGTGTTCCCGCGAAGGTGCGGGGGAGGGTATAACTACCATCCGTCGTGATAGTGCCGGGAGAATTGGAAACCGTACTAGCATTGCCCGTGACGTATGCCGTGGTGGTGGAAACGTACTGTTTGATCGTGTACGTTCCGGCTCCAACCCCGGTAATCACAATCGACTTCTCTTCCATCGACTCGCGGAGAATGGCCGAACTAGCGGTCAGCAGGGTTTGATTATTCGTCAAATCATAGACACCACCCGACACGGTAAATCCGGTCTTGGTCGGCCATAGAAACACCGAAGAAGTGGGACGGCTAAACCGCCATCCGCCCGGCGGGGCATTCATAAAGAACATACGGATACCGCTATTCACGATGCCTTTGCACAAAGCTAGATCGTGGCTATCCACAGGAATCTGCGTAAGCCCCGCACCATCGGCCCCATAATAGGCCATTCCGAACTTATGGGCCACAGCGAGAACCAAATCAGAGAAGGTCCGTGCTGAGGTGGGTTCGATGGACATGAGGGCTCCTAAATCACGGCCCCGCCGCTAAGCAGGGCCGTGGGGATTAGCGACGAACCTGATACGCTGCACGAACCCAATCGACCGCAATCGACTGAGCCGTGTCAGTGCCGGTCTTGGAAGCGACCACCACACCCATTTTTACGTTGTCCGGGAACGTGGAAGCAACGATCGTGTAGCTGAGAACCTTGTTGCCGTTGTAGAAAACCTGAATCTGCTCTTTACCGTCGAACTTCAGACCAATCTTGAACTCCGTGTCGGCCACGAGATTCGCAGCGGTGTTACCCCCGTTAGTCGAGAGATTGATATCAGCCAGCGGTACGACCGCCGTACCGCCGTCCAGCTTGAACACAAAGTCCACGGCATCCGTATCACCCGCAAGAATCTGGAAGCCAAGCAGCGATTCAGCGACGAGCGAGGCACAGTTATCTGCCAGCACGTCCTCATCTGCCGCATCGAAACCCGTCTCTTCCATGAGTCCGATGTAGACACCTTGATCCGCGAGAGCACCCAGTTCAAGACGGGCCTCAAACCACACCTTATTGCCGGAATTCAGCACGATTTCGGCCATCGTAGCAGTACCCAGCGTACAGGAGTTAGTGTCTGAGGCACCCGTTTCGATATCGAGGTACCCGCCGATCTCCCCCGCCTTACGGGTGAAAACCGTGGTACCAGTCGTCTCGACCGAGAAAGGGCCGAGCGGGGCTTTATCGGTAGCGGTGCCGATAGAGAAGAAGTCCTCGTGAAAGAAGAAGCCCGTGCCCTCATCCCGCAAACGGACGCCGGGACAGTCGCCCCAAATCGACGGAGAAGGCTGGGCGTTTTCGCCTGCCTGTGAGAAAAAAGCTTCGCTGAAAACCATGTATCATTCTCCTTGAAAGATTTGTGCGAATTAGGCGGTCACAAGATGCAGGACGAAACCGGCGGTACGACGGTTGATGCACAGATTGTTGTGCGAACCGTCGAGATACACGGTGAAAACGGTGTGCTGACCGCGATCGGTCGTGGGCTTACCCTCAACCATCCAGTAACCCTCCTGCACGATAGGCTGAATCTTGGACCAATCCACACAGTAGATGGGCTGATAGGTCACGCCATCAAGCTGCGGGATGTAAACGATGGGGCGACGGTTGAACATCGTCGCACCCTCGACCTGTACCAGTGCCTTGCCCGCCAGATCGGCCTGCGTGTTGTTGTCGTCCCGCTTGTCGGACAAATCCATGAACTCGACGGCACGATCAGCATCGCAATAAATCTTGACGTTACTGCCGGGGTTATCCTGTCCCGGTGCCTTGACCTGCGGGGGAGCTTTGAATCGGGTCAACAGGAACGCCTTACGAAGCTTCCGCAGCAGAGTGTTGTCCACGCGAGTATAGGTATCCGCGTAATTACGCCACTTAGACTCGACCGCCGCATCGAGGCCTGCACAGACAGTGCCGGTGCTAAGGTCTTGATAGCGAATGGTCTGACCAAGGAACCCGCCGTCAGTGACACCCGCATTGAGCATGTTGAGGTAGTAGGGGATGCCGTAGGGATGCAGCTTGTTAGTGGCACTGACCGGAGTTTTCCAACCGCGATCCTCGATTTCCTCGGCGATACCCCACATCCGTTCCATGCGGCGGGATTCCATCAGATTGATGAAGCCCTTAGCGGAATTTTGGTTCCGCTTGATCTCCAGAACATCCCACGAGTAGTTGGTGCCGATCTGAGTCCACGGAACGTCGATCGTCCGCTGAATACTCTCGACAGTGGGAGTATCGGTATCGAACATCTGGCGGTAGCGGGCAGCACCTGTCTCGTCGAGAACGACGTTACGCTGAATCGAAGTGCCGCCGTCCACCTGCCGACGGGAGGAGTTGTAAATCTGACAGAACTCGTAGTTCTGTGAATCCCACATCACCTCGAATTGCCCCTTGGGCAAATCCTTCAGCGTGGTTGCGATCAGGTCCGCCAATTGAGTATTGTCTACTGCCATACGAAATCTCCTCTATTAGTTGTTCTTGAACAAGGCGTCCAATTTCTTTGCAGTCGAAATCACCAGCCGATCCCGCGTCATGGGTGAATTGATGAGGGGAGTTCCCTTATTGGACGGCTTGGTTGTCAAACCCTTATTCCGCTTCTTCACGCCCTTCTTGATCTCGTTACGAATCGCGGTAGTCTTGAAGTTCGCACTCACTGCTTCATGGGCCATACCCAATGCCTCCGATAGGGACAAGTCCCGGCCCTGAAGTTGGGCCCCAGCAATCACGGCGTCGGCAAATTCCAGCACCTTCATGCGAGATTGGCTCTGCTCCGGCGTGGCCGAAACGTAATCCTTCCCGTAAACAGTGCTGAACTGGGCCAACTCCGGCCCCTTGAAGAACTCGTCGATTTGAGTACCCAGCGTGTGCTGCTGAGAATCCCGAATTGCTTTTACCCCGGAATTCAGATCGGGCAACATCGCCGTAATCTGTTCCATGAACGCATTGACCGGGGTATACAGATCACGAATCAGCTCTTCATTACCGTGCTTTTCAATCAGGTCATCAATATCAATCAAGCCGGGCTTGGACGCGACGGGGGCCTTGGCCTCCACCTTGGGTCGCTCGGCCTGTCGCCGCCCCAACTCCGCGAACTGGGCAATCTCTTTAGCCCGATTCCAATGGAGCTTCTGAGCCGTCAACGTAAATGCCGCTGGATCAGCTTTATGGGCTGAAGAAATCTCGGCGTCACTCCATCCGTAGGCCTTTAGAGAGCGTATATACGAGTCGGGGAGGATAGGGCCGGTTGCCGCAGGGGCTTCCGGCGGCTGCTCCGCCTCCTCTTCTACCGCACCCTCTTCTACCGCCTCCTCTTCTACCGCCTCCTCTTCTACCGCACCCTCTTCCACGGGTTCGTCCGTCGATTCCCCCGAGGAGTCCACGACAGGCTCTACGGCCCCCTCCCCCGAGGGTTCGTCCGCGAAGGCCGCTGCCAGTCCGGCCGTAATGGAGGCTTCCAAGGCTTCCGATACGGGGGTTTCCCCCGCAAGTTTAGAGTTCGTGGTCTGTTCGAGTACCATATCTAAGCTCCTGTGTCCGCTGCTCCGCAAGGGAGGGTAGGGGACTATTCATACTGAGAACTAAGTGTACCACACATAACGCGAAAAGCAAAGAAAATTCAGCCGTATTTGTTTTTATCCACAAACCCCTCTTGGGCGAGGATTCGATCCTTTTCTCCTCGGGAATAAGCAATCGGCACCCCGAAGCGGGGATCGGCCCGCTGATCGCTTATTTCAACTCCGGGGTTTCTCTCGCGGAAAGCCCGAATATCGTATTCGTTATCCAGAGCGATACTGAGCATTTGTACGGGATCGCAAGAATTTCCCGCCCCGTACTGAGTGATTACGGCGGGACAGCCGATCATCCGTTCACACGGGCGACCACCCCTCTCCGTAAGGGCGTCAGAAGTCATGGGCTGGAAGTCCTCGAACTGTCCGCCTTCGGCGTCGATAAAACGATAATCGTACATCGGCATTGGTTTTCCTTAGTAGGAGGGTCGAATGGACAAATCGGCCTGCCCGGCATTCGCCCCCTCTTGGGCCATCATGTTGGGAATCTGCTCCGGCGAAGCGACGGACGCTACCTGTCCCGGCTGTCCGTTCTGGGCGATACCGCCATCAGCGTTTGGCTGGGAACTACCCTTCGACCCTTCGGCCTGCGGCCCCCGCATCATCTGCATCATCATTCGCTGTTGCAGCTCGGGGTCTTGGAACACTTCGTCCATCCAATTGATTCCGGCCTCTTTCGCCAGTTTCGCAACGAACCGAGGAAAAGAAAAAGGAATTCCCATCTGAACACAGGTCATCGCGGCCTGAGCGGCGGCAGGAATGATCTTTACCGCGAACTCCATAGCCTGATTATACCGCTGCTTGGAGTCCACACGACCCATAGACTCCGGCTCGATCTCGAACGTGAAGTCTAGGAAGTCGCCCGAGCGTGCCTCGGGAGTAAGCATTACCTGAATGTCCCGCTCCTCGACCGGCCCCGGCATTTGGCCCATCGGAGTCTGCATCGGGGCAGAGGGAATCTTGACGCGGCGAATCAGGGGGACTTCAAGCAGCGGGTCAGTATGGAGATACCACGCTCGCTTTCGACCTTCGGCAGCCACGCCACTATACACCATATCCTTCATATCCGCGAGCGTAGTAGCCGCATTACCCTGAAGGATAGACGCTTCCGTAGCAGAACCCGCTTGCATAGACAAGCCTGCCTGACCCTCGGGGTTTCCGGCGATCATATTGAACCAGCGTTCGAGCTGAGGCATAACAGCCTCGTTCTTGACGTTCTGCCCACCAAAGGACTGAACAGTGACACCCTCGGGATCATCGACTGCGATAGCCTCACCGTCCGCAGCATCCAGCAATTCTTGGGCGTCATCGGCAGAACCCCGCTTATAGAGCGTGACATCCTTCTGACGATCGGCCTGATTCAGGATTTTCGTCGCCATCCGATTTGCCATGACGTGAAGATCATACCAGATACCGACCAGAGAGATCGGAAGGGGGTTGTCAGGCACCGGCGGAGTCATGCGAAGAAAGGTGTACGGACCTTCATCGGGTCCGTTGTATTCAGTCTCCCGCAAAAACTCGTCGGCTCTATACCCGCACGCGGGCACTGTAATCAGAGCGTTTGCACGAGGAACCCAAAGCTCCACGATCTCAACCTCGTCCTCCAGCCTAGCGGTATCGTACAGGTTCACATTGGTTGCGGAAAGCTCTGCGGCATACTCCGTATTGTACGGCGTGTTACCCACGGCCGGGAGTTTTTCAATCAAGTCGTTTCGGTACAAACCAGATTCCAGCAGGCTGGCACGAGGCACTCGGAGCTTATCCCCAAGGAACAGGGCCTCCTCCAGATTCCGGGCATTGGGATCGAATACGAAATTATCGAAATCCACCCCGGCCGTGTAAACGGTGCCGGGGTCTATGGCGTCGTCCTGATCGAAGTGGATTGCCGTTCCTGAATCGCACATCCCCGTTTTCAAGATTCCGATAGTGAACAACGAATCCACGATCCATCGACGATACGTTTCGGTGATCTTCAGCTGCTTATCCTGCTGGGATAGCGCCATACCGAGCATATCGCCGTAATCCCTATGGGCAAGAAATCGCGTAGTGACGTTGTGACGGGGATAGCTGAATACGAGATTTGGAAGCAGCACTCGGATCGCATTGAAGATCAGATTCAACGGCTCAGTACCAACGGTACCTTTCTCGGCGTCGAAATACTGACCCACGAACTGCCGGAGGAACATCACGCGAGCAGAACGGAAATTCTGCGTACGCTTGAACCCCTCCTCTACGGCGTCCTGCAATTTAGATGGGCTGATGGTGATAGGCATGAATCTCCCCGCTTAGCGAGTCGGACTGAAGTTGAACGTCCGACCCGACTTCATATCTTTTTTGGCTTTCTTCCACGCGACAAACCGTCCCCCCACAGACTTTACGGGAGCGGCCGGTAGGTTCTGCACGATACGGCTCTTATTCTTATCCCCCCACAGACTGAGGGCGTCCGCGATCACGCGATCCCCGTGTGTTTTACGGGCCGCAGCGGATTCCTGAGTCAACGCCGAAGGTACAATCTCGCCATCTTCGCCGCGAACGTACAGCAGGGCCTCGTCGAGGGCCTCGATACTGTGGTTGATGAATCCGCCGTGGGCAAGGTTTCGGCGGTACAGACCCAGTACCACTTCCTTCTTATCGTTATTCGAGTGCCAGCCATATCGCTTAGTGGTTTTTTCCACGGAAGTACCTATAACCACGTCGAAGTACGGTCGAGGGTATTGATACTTCTGCATGATTTCGCGGCCGAAGTCCCAACCGGGACCATTCATCTCCCAGATCAGCAGCGGGCGTCCACCGTGCGAAGCGCCGCCGATCCACAAACACACGGCACAGGCTATCCGAGCGAAATCATACGGTGGGATATTGGCGTCGGCCCACTCCGCGACCTTTACTCCGGTTTCCTCGCACCGAACCGACAGAACAGAATTCGAGGCTCCCTGCCCCTTAGAGATATCCGCCCCGACGATATAGTTCTTGCTCTGATCCAGTCGGCCGTCAATCAGAGGGGCCCAAATGCGGAGCGGACCCGAACTATTGATCTGCAACCCCAAGCGATCCTTCCGCATAAGCATGGAGGGGATCACATCTGACGATATTCCTTTCTTGAAATCCACGGTTCGGGCCGTGACCGGAGGGCGACCGAAAAGTCGCTTATGCTCCTCTACAATGTGGGCCTCAAAGAAGGTATCGCCAGACCCGATGTGGTCCATGTCGATTTCTTGGGCCATTTCCTGCGGCGAACGCTTCTCGGATTCAGTATCATACCACGGCGATCGAATCTTCCACTTGCCGGTGGCACTATCCTGCTTGGCGTACCGTCCGATCCCCTTCTCCGGGTGTTCGTACCACGGCAACTGAAACACCTTGATCTGCCCGCTCATACGCCACTTTGAGTAGGCCGTGCCAGCACCCCAAGGCGTAGAATTAGGCAGACGGCAAGCGGCTACGTCAGCTGTCGCGGCCTTGATTTTCTCTGAATTTTCCATCTTGGCGAATTCATCGAGAAGTATCGCGTGGCGACGATCACCAGAGCCAGCGGCCTTATTAGACGATTCACCATCAATTCTCGATCCATTATCAAGATTGACCAAGTGCATTCGCTGACGCTCGATGGCGGGGACCATCCACTCCGGCAGCCATTTATTGATGTAGTCGTGTTTGACGAATAGACACCGGGGATTGTCCGCACCATCAACGTCCCCTTCGACGCGGCTCATTTCGAGGAACATCCGGCCGGGGCGAAACAACCACTGGTGGTGTAGAACCGCGATGTGATCCCACGTCGCGCCCATATCACGAGTCTTATCAGTGAGTAGGTCGTACCCCCCGTCAATTGCCTTCTCGATTTCGAGCATATGGCGGTCCTGAATTTCCCACGTCACATACGGGATATGGGCATTTTCGGCCTGCCGTCTCTTACCAGACTCGTCTGCATCAAAGATTCGCAAGGTATACGCGAAGGCGTTTACCCAAAACAACAGGGACTTGGAGCAGGCCGTGTAAAGATCGGTCTGAAAGTCCGCGTCGTTCTCAGCCTCTTGAAGCAGCTTTGCCCGCCACGCGAGATTTTGGTCCGAGTCTTTCGGCACCAACAGCCCAGTGATCGGGCATTTCCAGAAGGTACGCTTTACTGGAAACGGTGCAGGCAATTCGGGTTCTATTACAAATCCGTTTGCCACAAATTCCCCTTCTTTCGGAGTAGTTTCGGCGGCATCGTCTTTACCGGGGGCTTGCCGACTGCCGCTGCGGCCAACTTGTTCGCCCGTTCAAGAGCCAGTTCGGAAACCTTATCGGTAACGGACACCTTGCCACCATCCTCAACCGTCGCATTGGCAACACGCCCTTCGAGCCGTTCATAAATCATGGTCATGGCCCACGCTTCCGGCGGATTATACCGCTCCTCGATCTTGCCGGTTTTCCTGTCGGGCACAGCCTCAGTGTGTCCGAGGGCCTTCTTCCAGAGGATTTCCGCGAGCTTCTGTGACCGAGTGATTACATCCCCCTCGGGGGTGGTATCATGCGCTTCAATCGCCAAGGCCCGCAGGTGCTTGGTAAGCTCACGGCTGGTATAGCGAGGTGCAGACATGGTTTATCCGTTCACGATGCGGCCAACGCCATTCAGTATCACAAGACCGGCACCTGTTCCGAGGAACTTGGGAACTCGTCCAAGGCCGCACGGCATACCCCCCGCACCAGTGAAGTCCGCATAGACGTGGACGGCGGCACTGGTGGACCCCCGACTGAGCAGGCGCTCCCCGGCATCAATCGTTCCGTTTCCGTTGGCGTCATCAAACAGCTCGGGGGCGGAGGTGCCAACACCGCTATAAGCAATCACGTCCAGAAGCAGCCGCTCTGTTGCCTTCAGCGTTCGAGCTACCCCGTTGGGGGTGTACAGGAACACGGACCCCACGATCGTCGCGTCTACGGTGGTGTATTCGATTCGCACTTGTTCGCCGGGAAGCCACTGGCTCATTTAGTAATCCTTTGGAAATTGACTTTCATGGACACTTCCGGATGTGGGAGAGGCTCAGGCTCGGGCATGGCTCCGGGCTGCACGGGAGTCCGGGCGGAGGGCGAGATCGAACAGGCTGCGACACAGAGGGAGAAGGCAAAAGCCAAGACGTATCCGATACAAAGCCCGAGAACGAACCCAAGACAATGGAGTTTCTGCGAGGAGATCAGATGTTTCACGGCTTTCTCCACATGGAGTGCATGGTTCCACACTTTGATTTACGCCCGCGAAATCCGCAAGTAATCAGGTTGTTGTGGCTGCGGATGTTGTGAACAGCGACGTGCGTACGAACGATCTCCACCCCGGAACGACGGCACCATTTCAGGCGGGCCTTGATAAGCTCCTGTTGGTGGTTGTTCCCACGATACTCGGGTAACACGCCGCAGCGGCAGAAGTGAGCGGTATTCTCCAGCACATAAAGCCCGGCATACGCACGATATCCCTTGGCTGCCCCGCCCTCCATGACCCACCAATGGCATTCCTTGCTGTTGAAGAATGTCTGGTCGGGGGCGGGAAAGCAAATCAGGTCCAGATCACGGAACCACCCGGCGTCTGCCTGCTTCCAATGTCTGAGTTTACGAATTGTGGATGTCACGATACACCCCACCTTTCGTCCGCGTCCTCGTCCTCATCGTGATCTTGGCGGCGGGCTACAAGGCGAGCCAGTATGGTGTGCTGCTTCAGAGTCTGCTCGTGAGGGGGGGTGCCGACGAAACAGTTGTGCGTGACCAACGGCCCATACGGATAGGGCAGTCCGGTATCCTCGTCAAGGTACTGAACATCAGGGTCGCACCTGCACCCCTCAACACCGTAGGTGTGGTCTTTATCCTCGCTGGTAGGAAAG